>RRZT010975197.1_pt1 | contig 18747 bp, 20 predicted proteins | sample 2165551 | NCBI WGS metagenome assembly RRZT01 (sample SAMN10456910, study PRJNA506462) | wastewater metagenome | biome: wastewater; feature: sludge; material: wastewater sludge; isolation source: wastewater sludge with Escherichia coli K12::gfp cells carrying plasmid... | place: USA: Moscow, Idaho... | reverse complement strand
ATGGTAAAACACCTTTTTGTATTGCTTTGGCAAAAGAGTATGAAAATGTTGCCATTATTTTAAGAGGGTATGGACGTAAATCACACGGTCTGATCGTGGTATCTGATCGTGGACAAGTCATGTGTGATGCGCTAGCATCAGGTGATGAAGCAATGCTTTACGCAAAATCGCTTCCTGAAGCAACCGTTATTGTGAGCGAAGACCGATTAGAAGCCATTGTGCTTGCCAAACGAAGAGGCGCTAAAATTGTCTTTTTAGACGATGGTTTTTCTAAAAGTTTTATCCAAAAAGTAGATATTTTAGTCAAACCTCATCCTGAACCACACAATAGCTTTTGCCTCCCAAGTGGCCCGTACCGAGAATCCAAAAAGCTCTATAAAGAAGCAGATTTAGTGATATGTGAAGGTGAAAATTTCACCCGTCACGTTGAGATTCAAAACCCAACGAAACGTATGCTTCTAGTCACAGCAATTTCAAAACCTAGCCGACTTGATGCTTATTTGCCCTCTTCTTTGGTTGGGAAAGTCACCTTCAAAGACCATTACATGTACAATGAAAAAGAACTTGAAATGCTCCTCAATGAATACCAAGCAAGTTCAATTTTAACCACACAAAAAGATGCTGTCAAAATGGCAACATTTGATATCCCTTTATCTATTTTAAAACTAGATGTTGAAATCTCTGCTATCACCAAAGCTAACATAAACGCTCTTTTAGCTCCTAAACGCTAAAATAAGCACTCTTATTTACCGCATAAGGACATCACGTGCAACAAAAAATTCAACAAGCACAAATTTTAATGGACGCATTGCCGTATATTAAACAATTTAACAAAAAAACTATTGTCATCAAATACGGCGGTGCCGCACAAATCAATCCTGAACTTAAAGAACAATTTGCAAAAGATATTGTTCTACTCTATCTTGTAGGTATCAAACCTGTTATTGTTCATGGTGGGGGCAAGAAGATTAACTCTTTGCTTGATAAGCTCGAAGTTAAAAGTAACTTTGTCGATGGCTTACGTGTCACAAATGAACAAGTGATGGAAGTCGTTGAGATGGTCTTAAGCGGAAGCATTAACAAAGAAATCACTACACTGCTCAATCATCATGGCGCAAAAGCGATTGGTATTACAGGAAAAGATGCTAATTTTATGCGTGCTCGCCCTATGGATGATGGTAAATATGGTCTTGTCGGTGAAATCACAAAGGTTGATAAAAAAGTACTGAAACATTTAATTCGTGAAAAATTTATCCCAGTCATTGCACCCATAGCTGCAGGCGATAACAGCGAACATCCAGGTTATAACATCAATGCAGACTTAGCTGCGAGTCAAATAGCTGTCGCACTACAAGCAAAAAAAATTATCTTCTTAACTGACACACCAGGCGTACTTGATAAAGAGGGCAATCTTATCTCAAGTCTGGATAAAGCAAAAATCAAAGCCCTCAAAAAAGATGGCACCATCACAGGGGGGATGATTCCAAAACTGGATGCGTGTTTAGAGACTCTTCATGCAGGTGTTGAGCGTGCCCACATTATCGATGGAAGAATTGAACATTCTATCCTCTTAGAACTCTTTACCAAAGATGGTATTGGAACTATTATTCAAGAATAAAGGAAATACTTATTATGTTTATTGAAACTCGTGGAAATGATGGACTAAAACCACAACGTGCCCCTTTTTCATTTGCGATTTTAAATCCAAGTGCAAGTTTTGGAGGTCTTTATGTGCCAGAAAATTTACCAAAAATAGATACGGCATTTTTAGAAAAAGCTTCAAAAAAGAGCTATAAAGAGATAACCCTTGATATTTTAAAACTTTTCAACATTGATATTGAAGAAGAAATCATGCAACAAGCGGTCTCTTTGTATGACACATTTGATGATCCAAGTGAGCCAACACCTCTCGTACAAATCGAAAACGACCTCTTTGTTAATGAACTCTATCATGGACCAACACGCGCTTTTAAAGATATGGCATTGCAACCTTTTGGTTATATTCTCTCTCACCTTGCGCAAAAGTTAGATGAACAGTATCTTATTCTTGCTGCCACCAGTGGCGATACGGGACCTGCAACACTTGATACCTTCGCCAACAAGCCCAACATCAAAGTCGTCTGCCTTTATCCCGATGGTGGAACCAGCGATGTACAACGTCTGCAAATGACCACACAAAAGAGTCCAAATCTTAAAATTATCGGTATTCATGGTAATTTTGATGATGCGCAAAATGCACTTAAAACTCTACTTGCCTCTCCAAGTTTCAAAGAAGCGCTGAGTGCTAAACAAATCAAGCTTAGCGCTGCAAATTCCGTGAATTTTGGACGTATCATTTTTCAAATCATCTACCACATTTATGCCTATGTTGCCCTTCTTAAACAAGGTAAAGTTGAGCTAGGAAAGCCTTTTTACACCATTATTCCAAGCGGTAACTTTGGTAATGCGTTAGGAGCATATTATGCAAAAAAGATGGGACTTCCTATTGAAAAAATTCTCATTGCTTCTAACATTAACAATATTTTGACAGACCTTATCACCACCGGCGTATACGACTTACGTCATCGAAGTCTACTGCAAACGACCTCTCCTGCAATGGATATTCTTATCTCATCAAACGTTGAGCGCGTTTTATTCGATAAATTTGGCGCTGAGCGTACCAAAGAGCTTATGGAAGCACTTAAAGAGAATAAGCTTTATACACTTACGCAAGAAGAATTAACCCGTTTACAAGACGATTTTGAAGCGGTTTATTGCGATGATGCCTTTGGTAAAGAGCAAATCAAACACTATGCCAACAAAGGCTATATTATGGACCCGCATACGGCAACGTGTCTTAAAGCCTACCAAACACTCAAAGCCAAACCTCTTCCATGCGTTTTATGCTCAACCGCAGAGTGGACAAAATTTGCACCAACCATGTTTAATGCTATCAAGGAAGACCATATCAAATACAGCGATAAAGAAGCATTGGAAGGCATCAGTAACTTTTTACATGTAAAGATTCCTGAGTGTATTAATTCATTGTTTAACGAAGCAGTCATCCACGATAAAGTGGTTGAAAAAGAGAACATTGAAGCAGAAATTTTTGACTTTTTAAGCAAGGCACATTAATGATTATCATCCCAGCACGTCTGGCATCAACACGCTTCCCTAATAAAATCTTAACAGACATTCACGGGTTTCCTATGGTGATAGCCACAGCAAAGCGTGTGCAAAATCTTGATGATGTGGCTATCGCTGCGGATACGCAAGAGGTGGTTGCATTAGCTCGTGATTGTGGATTTAAAGCTATTCTTACATCCAAAGAACATCAAAGTGGCACTGATCGTATCAATGAAGCCGCTTCAAAACTAGCCCTCAGAGAAGATGAAATTATCGTTAATGTCCAAGCCGATGAGCCATTTATAGAAGAAGCAGTCGTTAAAAGTGTGATTGAAAAAGCTAAAAGTACTGAAGCGATGATTACAAGTGCTTGTAAGAAGATTGAACTTCACCATGTCAAAGATTCTAATCTTGTAAAAGTCATTTTAGATGCCAATGGTAATGCTATCTATTTTTCCAGAAGTGCTATTCCTTATGATCGAGAAGGTGTCTTTGATGGCTATTTTGGGCATTTAGGCATTTATGCGTTTCGTAAAAGTGCACTTGAAACCTTTTGTACACTTCCCTACGCACCTATCGAGCATATTGAAAAGTTAGAGCAATTACGTGCACTCTACCATGGATATAAAATCGCCATGGTTGAAGTGGAAAGCCAAAGTTTTGGGATTGACACAAAAGAAGATTTAGAACGAGCTCTCTCTTATTTTAAATAAACCCAAAAAAGAGAGCTTTTTAAAGCTCTCTTAGATAGCTACTTGTTCAAAAGTATCATTTTCTTGACTAAAAAGATACGCTTCCATAGGATTTTCACCCACTTGAAACATAATCTTGCATGACGCAAAACCTGATTTTTTCAGTCCTTTTTCCATCACTTCTAAGATAAAAGCACGTGTACTAAACATATGAGTCGTTGTATTGCCCTCATAGGCGAAACTTTCACCAGCAATTGGCGTAAAACCCTCTTTTTTTAAATGCTTCTCAAAAATCACTTGATCACGCAATCCTTCAACATCCACAATCAATACAACATGCATCTGCTACAATCCTAATTTTTCTAAATGTGCCAAAAATTCATCGGCGTTTTTAAAACCCACCAAACGAAACTCACTTAACTCTTTTCCATTTTTAAAAAACAAAAGAGCTGGAGGTCCATAAATGGTAAATGCCTTTTGCATCGCTTTGTCTTCATCACTGTTTTTTGTCACATCTGCTTTTAAGAGAGTCATATTTTGCATCTTCGCTTTAACCCGAGTATCGCTAAAAGTAAATTTTTCATACTCAATACAATTCACACACCAATCCGCATAAAAATCAAGCATCACCACTTTATCAGAAGATTTAAGTGCTGTTTCTAACATATTCAAAGAGTTGATTTTAGTAAAAAGTGTTGATGAAGATACTTGGCTATTCGATTCTTTAAAGCTCAATCGTTCCAAAGGCTTAAGCGGATCTGTCGCTCCTGAAATAAAACCAACACAAAGCGTCATACCATACAACAAGGCAATAAACGCTAAACTTTTCAAAAGCTTCGCCCATCCACTCGCATCTTCTTTTAAAGGCTCTATTGCACCAAAAAAGATTGCGGAGCATACCACCAACACTGCCCATAATGCCATACTAACTTCACTAGGCAAAATACGAGATAACATCCAAATGGCAACACCTAACAGCATCACACCAAATAAGATAGTGACACGTTGCATCCATCCACCAGGACGTGGCATATAACGACCTGCGGTTACCCCAATGACTAAGAGTGGAACACCCATACCTAAACTCATCACAAATAGTGCAAGCCCTCCTAAAAGTGCATCACCACTTTGTCCTATATAAATCAGCGCACCCGCCAGTGGTGCTGCCACACAAGGACCAACAATCAGCGCTGATAAAAAGCCCATCACAGCGATTCCAAAGACACCTTGTGCTTGCGCTTCTGCGCTTTTCTTACTAATTTTTGTTTGAAGCGCTGAGGGCATTTTAATTTCATAAAATCCAAACATAGAGAGTGCGAGCAACACAAAAATGGCACTGAAAACAGTAATCACCCAAGGATTTTGCATGGAAGCTTGTAAATTAGCTCCAAAAAGACCTGCAAGCACGCCTGCAATCGCATACGCTAAAGACATCGCTAACACATAAACCAAAGAGAGTAAAAACCCTCGCTTTGCATTCATGGTAGCATTGGGTTGTGAAACAATAATAGACGATAAAATAGGAATCATCGGAAAAACACACGGTGTAAGAGCCAATAACAATCCAAAGCCAAAAAAAGTAGCAAGAACGATAGCAATGTTACTATTAGCCAACGTATATGCAATTTGGTCTTGTTCTGTTCCCAAAGAGGATGATTTTACAGAATTTCCTAATGTAAATGTAAAGTCATTGGACATGGGCTGATAACAAATGCCAAGTTCCGAACACCCTTGGTAAGAAAATTTAATCGTAAAAGAGCCTTTTTGAACCTCTTTATCCAGTAGGCTTTGAGGTATAAACATCTCGAAGGGTTGACGTTGCGTGATATAGTCTTGATAATGTTCTGGCTTTGGTCGTGAAACATACTCTTCTAATGAGAGCTGTTTAGGGTTAACAAGTTCTAATTTAATTTTATCATCATAAAGATAAATCCCCTCACCTAAGCCTATCTTGATGGTTACACCTTGTTCACTTTGGAGTGCTGAGATAGTAAAAGCCTCTTCAGGCGTTAAGATTTTAGGAGGATTCGCTATTAAAGAGAGCGTTAAGACAAAAAGAAGAGAAAATCCTCTTAAAATATGTTTCATTATGATGCACCTTTTATAAAGTAGTGTTATATTTTACCAAACTATCCTAAATATTTTGTAAATTCAAACGATTTGAAGAAGTAGACAAATTTTATACACAAGAGGTGGACAATGGGCAAGAAGAAAGAGAAAAAAGAAAAGAAAGTTAAAGAAAAAGTTGCAGTTGAACCCTCTTTAACCGTCATTGAAGAAAAAAAAGATGAGCTCGAACAAGACGGAAAAGTACAAGTATGGATGAGAAAGAGTGATTTGAAATATGAAAAAGAGCTCAAAAAACTTCAAGTTGAACTTATTAAATTTCAAAATCACGTTAAAGATAAAGGGCTAAAAGTTCTCATTGTTGTTGAAGGACGTGATGCGGCTGGAAAAGGTGGAACCATTAAACGTATCACTGAACATCTTAACCCTCGTGGTGCTAGAGTTGTAGCGCTTTCAAAACCTTCCGATACAGAACGTACACAGTGGTATTTTCAACGCTACACGCAACATCTCCCCTCTTCTGGTGAAATCGTTTTATTCGATAGGTCTTGGTATAATAGAGCCGGTGTAGAACCGGTTATGGGATTTTGTACGCAGGAAGAACATAAAGAGTTTTTAAGGGAAGTACCCAAATTTGAAACAATGATAGCAAACTCTGGCATTATTTTCTTCAAATTTTATTTCTCTGTCAGTAAAGATGAACAAGCTAAACGATTTCGTGAGCGCAAAACAGATCCACTCAAACAGTTCAAACTCTCTCCTGTTGATGAAAAGTCACAAGAGATGTGGGATCAATACACCATTGCAAAATACTCAATGCTCTTAGCCTCTAATAACCCTCGATGCCCTTGGACAATCGTCCTTTCTGATAACAAGAAAAAAGCACGTATCAATACGATAAAACATATTTTACGTAATGTTGACTATCCTGAGAAGATTAAAAATAAACATTTGGAAACAGATGATAAGATTTTACGTAGCGGGAAGGAAGAGATTGAGATTATGGAAAAAACACTTCAAAGTGAAAATCTCTCAAAGCTTAACGGTTAAAAAAAGCGCTTTACATGTAAAGTTATCTCTTTACATGTAAAGCTTCATAAAAACGTTTTATTCTACTTCAGCATCGATAACATCGTCATCTTTTTTAGCTTTTGGTTTTTCGCCACCAGCATTGCCTGCTTCGCCTTGATCTTTTTTGTACATCGCTTCAGCCAATTTATGACTTGCTTCACTCAACGATTTTACTTTGGCATCAATCTCTTCTTTTGTTGCACTCTCGTTTGCTAAAACCTCTTTTAAGGCTTTGAGTTCTACTTCGATTTTTGCTTTGTCTTCAGCACTTATCGCATCACCCATTTCACTTAAAGATTTTTCTGTTTGATGAGCCAATGCATCGGCTTGATTTCTAGCATCAACAGCATCTTTGCGTTTTTTATCTTCTTCTTTGTGAAGCTCAGCATCTTTAACCATTCTCTCGATTTCTGCATCATCAAGTCCAGAACTTCCAGAAATTTTAATTTCTTGAACTTTACCTGTCGCTTTATCTTTGGCAGAGACTGTTAAAATACCATTTGCATCGATATCAAAAGAGACTTCGATTTGTGGTACACCTCGAGGTGCGGGAGGAATATTGTCAAGATTGAACTGTCCTAAAGACTTATTATCTCTTGCAAACTCACGCTCACCTTGTAAGGCATGAATGGTAACCGCAGGCTGGTTATCTTCTGCCGTTGAAAAGACTTGTGATTTTTTAACAGGAATGGTCGTTCCTTTTTCAATGAGTTTTGTCATCACGCCACCCAATGTCTCGATACCAAGGCTAAGAGGAGTAACATCTAGTAAAAGAATATCTTTAACATCACCTTTGATAACCGCACCTTGAATCGCAGCACCAATAGCAACTACTTCATCAGGGTTGACTGATTTGTTCAGCTCTTTTTCAAAGAATGCTTTGATTTTTTGCTGAACCAAAGGAACACGGGTTGATCCGCCAACCATCACGATCTCTTTAATCTCAGCTTTTTTCAAATCAGAATCATTAACAACTTCTTTGATTTTTTTGATGGTTAAATCAACCAAATCATCAATCATAGATTCGAATTTCGCACGGGTTAGTTTTTTCACTAAGTGTTTAGGGCCTGTCGCATCTGCGGTGATAAATGGCAAGTTGATTTCTGTCTCCATTGAAGAAGAAAGCTCTTTTTTTGCATTTTCAGCCGCTTCTTTTAAACGTTGAAGTGCCATAACATCAGATTTTAAATCAATGCCATTTTCACTTTTAAACTCACCCACTAACCAGTCAATTAAGCGGTTATCAAAGTCATCACCACCTAAAAAAGCGTCTCCACCAGTTGAGAGAACTTCAACAACATTGTCACCTGTTTCAAGAACGGTAACGTCAAATGTACCACCACCCAAGTCATAAACAACGATTTTCTCAGCCTCTTTTTTATCTAAGCCATAAGAAAGTGCCGCTGCTGTTGGCTCGTTAATAATACGAAGAACATTTAAGCCAGCAATCGTACCTGCTTCTTTAGTCGCTTTTCTCTGAGAATCGTTAAAGTATGCAGGAACAGTAATAACTGCATCTGTTACTTCTTCACCGAGGTACGCTTCTGCATCTTCTTTAAGTTTCATCAAAACTTTTGCGCTAATCTCTTGTGGTGTATACACTTTACCATCGATTTCAATCGCACATGCACCATTTCGATCTACAACAGCATACGGAAGACGTTTTTTAGCTTCATTTGCTTTATCTTCATTGCTCATAAGACCCATGATTCTTTTGATTGAATAGATTGTTCTTTTTGGGTTTGTAACCGCTTGACGTTTTGCAGTATCACCTACTAGCACTTCTTCTTTATCAGTAAATGCAACCACGGAAGGTGTTGTGTTTTTACCCTCTTTATTTGGTATTACTTTACTTTCTCCTCTTTCATAAACAGAAACACATGAGTTTGTTGTTCCTAAGTCGATTCCTATCACTTTTCCCATCTTTTATCCTTTTGTTTTGATTTTGATTTTTACACGCCAACAGAGCAAAGCTCTTGTTGGCTACATTAGCCACTGGGGCGCTAAAGCTTGCCAACAAAGTTGGCAGAAACTTTACTTAACAATACTCACCATTGCTGGTCTTAAAATGCGCTCTTTGATCTTGTAACCTTTTTGGAAAACTTGCAAAATCTCGCCGCTACTTTTTTCTTCACTCTCTAATTGCATCACAGCCTCGTGGAAATTTGGATCAAAGGTTCCTTCAATATCCACAAGTTCAACACCATGTTTTTCAAATGCTTTTCTAAACTGCTCAATGGTCAAACCTAAGCCCTCTTTAACCTTATTAAGAAGCTCACCACTTTCAATTTCTGCGTTACTTCCCGCAAGAATTGCCATTTCCAAAGAATCAATAACGGGCAAAAGATCGCGTGCAAACACTTCGTGTGCATACGCAATCGCTTGCATTTTCTCTTTTTCTAAGCGTCTTTTCATATTATCAAAATCTGCATTTGCACGTAAATACTTATCTTCTAACTCGCTAATTTTCGATTTCAATGCTTCAATTTCATCATTTTTACTAGTCTCTTCATCTTCGAGCACCTCATTTTCAGATTCACAGCACTCTTGAGCGCATTCTTCTTCAACTAAGGATTCATCCTTTATCGTTTCACTCACTCTTTACTCCTTTACTTGATTAAAAAAATCTTCAAAATCACTCTCTATTCTGCCAAAACAGAAAAAGTCAACCACAGAATCCTCATCTTTTAACTTTGCTTTTTGTTTAATTGCCATGCATCCAGCAGGTACAAATCCATCAAAATAAAGACCATCATGCATGGATTCTATAAAATGAAGTGTTTGAAAATGTTGAATAAATGCTTCATTATGCAGCTCTTTAGCAATAGCATACATCTCTTTCTCACCTTCTTTCACAATAGGTGCTTGAGAAAAAATCTGTGAAAGTTTTTCATGTAATTCGTACAATCCAACTTGTGCTGATATATCTTTAAGTTCTCGCATCTCACAGCCCACAAATCGTTGCAAAAATTGCTCAACTTTTGGATTGTATTTTAAAACCACTTCATGCGCGTCAAAAATCAAAATAAGATAGCGATTTTGAACACTCATCAATTCCTTAAAGCTTCCACCCATGCTCTTTTCTAAAATACAGAAGAGATTATGGTCATTTGTAGAACGTTTGACTTTATCAATATTTTTAAGAGCGACTGGCTTTGTTGTGTCTATTTTATCCTGCCAATATCCTCTAAGAGCACTTTGCGTAGGAACACGTCCACCACTAATATGATACTGTGCTAAAGAACCAACATCTGAGAGTTTTTTAAAATAGATACGAATCGTTGAAGGCGACATATCCAAGGTTAAACGCATTTGAAGCTCAGAAGAACCTATAGGCATTCTTGATTTTAAATACGCTTGAATGATGGACTCTAAAATCAACTCTTGCTTTGAAGGCTTTTTCATTTTAGCACTCTTAATGTTTAATTGCTGATAAAATTATACAACATTGAGCGTTATATTGTCAAGTAATAAAACAGACAAGACTATTGCTATGAAAATAAAATCCAAAGTGTGTTTTTAAAATATGATTTTGGAAGAAAATAAAAAATAGATTAAGATTAGATGAGATGAAGTATTAACGCGTTAAAAATTTAGTACTTTTTTTATCTTTTAAAAAATACTTGAGAAAATAAAATAATCCAGTAATATTATTTTTGAGTTTAGAAGCTTTGCTCTCCTTTTGTGCAATCACACTAAAAATATCATTTAATGCTTGTCTTTCGCTTTGACTTAAAGTACTCATTCTTGCTCCTTTAATTCGTTTGCTATACGTTTAACCAAACGCATGACATCTTGTTCTTCTAATTCTCCTAACATCTTAAAAATAGCAGTAGCGGCTTGTGGTTGTGAGTTTCCTATTTTCCAATCCTGATAGGTTCTCATTGATACGCCAAGCTTATCTGCCATCTCACGCTGTGATATTTTTTTTCCAAAAAATTTTGATTCAACAGCATTATGCAAGAGATTGAATATGTCATTTGTTTTCATGAGCAAGATTGTAACCAAGAGAGGTTTAATTACACATAAATACGACATATTTGTATGTAATTCTACCATAAAAACATCAATTTTATGTATTTTAATACTTTTAAACATATAAAATATGCAAATTATCTATGTTTTATACGTTTTTTCGTATAAAACATAGATTTAAATTGAAAACTTGGAATAATTTAAAATAGGAAGTAACACTAAAAGTTCTACAATGAGGTGTTAAAAGTTAACTACCTTGACTGCTTCGATGTGCTGGATGTTGGTAGTCATTTCTCTCGCAACCGCTAAAAGAAGCCATAACAAAAAGACTTAACATAAAGGCTGTTATAATGAGTTTCATTTGAAATTCCTTATATAAGATTTAAGAGAGAATATTATAGGCTGAGTTATCTTTGAAAGTTTTAAAGAAGAAAGGCAAAATAAAAATTGATTTCTATTTTGCCTTATATTTAGTGTAAAGATTAAAAAGTCAAAAAACTACTTATCTCTGATAGAAAGCTCTTTAATGATTTTAGTATACGTAACAAAATCTGTACGCTTAAGATACTGCATCAAACGCTTACGCTGACCAACAAGCTTTAGAAGACCAAGTCTTGAAGAGTGATCTTTTGCATTGCTTTTCAAGTGCTCTGTCAAATCAACAATTCTTTTTGAAAGAAGTGCAATTTGTACTTCTGGAGAACCTGTGTCTCCTTCTTTTCTACCAAATTTGGTAACAATTTCTTTTTTTTCCGCCGAACCTAAAGCCATAATGACCTCCTTAGTTGGTAATGTATTTTGCTTTTAAAGCTTGGAATTATAGTAAAACAAACCAAAATTATTTATTAAATTTGCTTGAAAAAATTATTTTTACGATTAAAGAAAACTATAACAATTATTTAGTACAATATTTCTCTTATTTAAATCTTGAGGATCAGATATGCTATTAACCAAAGCTAGTGAATATGCACTGCTATCACTTATTATGATTTCACAAAAAAATACTCCCCAAGATGTAGACACGCTTTCAAATCAACTCGGCATTTCTAAAAGTTTTTTAGCAAAAATTCTGCAGTCTTTGGCGAAAGAGAATATCTTAACCTCTTTTAAAGGCGCTCATGGTGGATTTATGCTGGCTCGCAAACCTGAAGAGCTAACACTTAAAATGATTGTTGAATCAGCTGAAAAAAAACAGACAATGGTATTTGAATGCTCGCCTTCTACTCAAAAATGTCCTGGTGGGAAAGGTGGAATTTGTCGTGTTTGGCCTATCCTTAATAAACTTCAATTAAAAATTGATTTATTTTTGGATAATATGACACTTAAAGATATTATTGAAGTGTAAAGGCTTTTTTTGGCAAAAAATCAAAATGGACTGCTAGCAAGAGTCGCTCCTTTTTTAGAACCTATCCTTAAATCAAAAGATTTAACCATCGTTATTTTTTTAATCTCTATTTTAGCGATTATCATTGTTCCACTTCCTAGTGCTGTACTTGATTTTTTCCTTGTGATTTCGCTCTCCGTGTCTGTTTTAATCATTTTAATTTCACTTTATATTCCAAAACCAACGGATTTAACAACATTTCCAACTCTTATTTTGATTATTACCCTCTTTCGATTAGCCCTTAATATTTCTACCACTAGAATGATTTTGACCAATGGGCATCAAGGTCCCGATGCGGTCAGTGATATTATCTCAAGCTTTGGACAGTTTGTTGTGGGAGGCAATTATGTTATTGGTGCGATTGTTTTTTCTATTCTCGTTTTAATTAATTTTATGGTTATTACTAAAGGTTCTACCAGAGTTGCTGAAGTTGCAGCACGTTTTACATTAGATGCAATGCCTGGAAAGCAAATGGCTATTGATGCAGATTTAAATGCTGGTCTTATTGATGAAAAAACAGCGCGCAAACGACGTGAAGATATCATTCAAGAAGCAAACTTCTATGGTGCGATGGATGGTTCGAGTAAATTTGTCAAAGGGGATGCCGTTGCAGGTATCATTATTACGATTATTAACGTTATTGGTGGTTTTTTAATTGGTGCGTTTGAATATGGATTAGATTTATCGACAAGTGCTAAAACATATACCATCCTTACGATTGGAGATGGTCTTGTTTCACAGCTACCTGCACTCATTAGTTCTACAGCAACGGGTATTATTATTACAAGAGCGAACAAGGGTGATGAAGGATTTTCCGAAGGTGCGATGAATCAACTTTTTGGTGATGCAAAAACGCTTCTTATCGTTGGATTTATTTTGGTTATGTTTGCATTAGTACCGGGTCTTCCTACTCTTTCTCTTTTATTTGTAGGATTAATTTTTTTAGGACTAGGCTATCTTGTTAAACAGACCCATGATGGTAATTTTTCATTAGATAAACTTTTTTCATCGACTCCTGCCAATTTACAAAAAGCAAAACAAGAAGCTGATATCAAAGCAAAAAGTGAACAAGCTCCCAAAAAGAGCCCAGAAGAGCTCCGTAAAGAAGAAGAGACAACGCTTAACGATATCCTTAAGCTCGAAATTTTAGAACTTGACTTAGGATATCAACTGATTAAATTAGCAGACCCTGCACAAGGTGGAGACCTTTTAGACCGTGTTAAAAGTATGCGACGTAAAATTGCATCGGACTTTGGGTATTTGATTCCTCAAGTGCGTATTCGTGACAATCTTCACTTAACACCTAACCACTATCAGCTTCTTCTTAAAGGCATTGAAATCGGTCATGGGGAAATTTATCCTGATAAATTTTTAGCGATGGACAGTGGATTGACCATTGAAAAAGTTAATGGAATTCCAACCAAAGAGCCAGCATTTGGTCTTGATGCTATTTGGATTGATGCACATTTAAAAGAAGATGCCATCATCAAAGGCTACACAACCGTTGATCCAGCGACGGTCATTTCGACACACTTAAGTGAGCTTATTAAAAAGTACGCTGAGGAACTTCTCACCCGTCAAGAAGTTCAAAGCCTTGTGGATAAACTACAAAAAGACTACCCTGTAGTAGTGGGTGATTGTCTAAGAGTGGCTAATATTGGGCTTATTCAAAAGGTTCTTAAAGCACTTTTACATGAAAAAATACCAATTAAAGACCTTTTAACTATTTTAGAAACCATCAGCGATGTGGCTGAGGTGACTAAAAATGTCTCGATTATTGTTGAACAAGTCCGTGCAAAACTCTCTCGTGTGATTACTAAACTTTATAAAGATGAGAGTGGTGTTTTAAAACTGCTCACGTTTAATGCAGGCACAGAGCAAAAACTCTTAGATACTCTGCGCGAACGTGATGGGGTAAGAGACTTACTCTTAAACATTGGGCAAATCAATACATTAGTGCAAGCGGTGAGTGATGAAGCGGCAAAATTGCTTCAAAAAGGCATTGCGCCTGTAGTCATTATCGTTGACCCAATGCTACGTAAATCGCTCTCTGATATTTTTGAGAAATTTGGACTCGATGTTGTCGTACTTTCTCATGCTGAAATCGATGCAAGCTCAAAATTTGAAGTAATGGGCTCTATCGAAATTGATAAACTTTAAACAAGGACTTTTATGAATTATATTCTTCACCATCTCTCCCATACCGATTTAGACGGTTATGGCTGTCAGATGGTTACTAAGCACTATTTTGATTCGATTGCATTTTATAACTCAAATTATGGCAAAGAAATCAACGAATGTTTCAATCAAATTTTAGATGTTATTCAAAATTCGCCCCTTGAAAATCATGCTATTTTAATTACAGATTTAAATCTTACGATGGAACAAGCAAAAGAGTTCGAGTCAAAAGCGAGTATTTGTGCGAAGAAGCCTTTTTTACTCCTTCTTGATCATCATAAAACAGGTCAAGAATGTGCCAATACGTTTGAGTGGTATTGTTTGGATTCGAGCCGATGTGCTACAAAAATCACCTATGATTTTTTTGCCTCTTTATACGGACAAGATGAAAAACTCTCAAAATTTGTGGATGTAGTAAATGCTGTGGATATTTGGCTTGAAGACAAAGCAGAATTTGAATTAGGCAAAGTGTGCATGGGGCTCGTCAGTGCAGCGCGAGAGGTCAACAAAGTGATGTTTCCTCAAGTAAACAGCCAATACATTTTTGCACTGTTGGAAGAAGCACAAAATTATTTTACATGTAAAGATCCTCACATCGCTCTTGATGATGCGATACACCTAATCAAAAAGAATTTTTTTATGGCAGATAAGAATGATACGCTTAGTAATCTCATCTCGGCATACAATGTCGTTTTACTCTCACGCCACAAAGCGCAAATGCAAATTAATTACAAAGAGTACAAAGGTATTTTAACGTATAACATTGGGAGTGTCTCTATTATTGGAAATGACTTTCTTAAAAGTAATCCAGATTTTGACTTCTTTATGGATATTACCTCAAAAAAGACCATTAGCCTTCGCTCTAGTGGAAAAGTAGACGTGAGCCAAATGGCAGCACACCTTGCCAATGGTGGTGGGCATCACAACGCCAGCGGTGGCATGCTAAGCAATTTTAAAGACGCTTTTACCTATGATGCTATCAAATCACAAGTGATGAGTATCATCGCCAATAAAGGATAATATATGGACGCCAAAAAACTTCAAAAAGATCTTGATATGGCAGAAATTGAGATAGAAGAGATGGCAATGCAACTAGCCGATATGCTAGGCGCTGCACTTTATTTTGCAGGTGTTAAAAAAGAAGACTTGCCCAAAGCAGTCGATTTGTACCTTAAAGGACTCGATGAAGTATTTGGGGAAGAAGACGAAGATGAAGAGATGGGCTTTGAAGAAGTCATCGAAGTCATTGAATACCTCCAAAATAAACACCCAAAACTTTTTCACAAATAATCCAAAAAGGGGAGTTAACTCCCTTTCTTTGCTAAAAATGTTGCGAAATTTCCCCATTTAAACACTATTTCTACGGTTTCAAATCCGACATTTTTAAGCATAGCTCGATTTTCTTCTTCGGTATAAGGAATCAAAACATTTTCTAACGCTTCACGCTTTTGTGCGATCTCAAAATCACTGTAGCCTTGCGCACGCTTAAAATCATAATAGACATCAATCATCTGTTTATTGAGCACCTTGTCGTCAAAAACAATTTTTTCACTGAACATAAAAATACCATTTGGATCTAGCGCATCATAAAGTCTTTGAACAAAGGCTTGTCGCTGTAAAGGACGAATAAATTGAAGCATGTAATTGGCGATAATCGCATCATAATTTTGAAGTGAAACTTCCATAATATCTGCTTCCATCACATCAATTTTAGCACCATACGCATGAATTTTTTGACGGGCAAGACGTAGCATTGCTTCTGCATTATCAACACCTAAGAGCGAATAATTTTTGTTACTCAGTTTATAAAGAGATAAAAGCGTGTTAGCCGTAGAGCATCCCAAATCAACAATACGCGCATTTTCCTTTACATGTAAACAGATGATTTTACATGTAAGCCCTATGACTTCCCTGTAAAAAGGGATAGAGCGCTCTAGCATATCATCAAAAACACTTGCCACTTCTTCATCAAACTCAAACTGTTTTGTAATCGCTTTTGTAAAGACTTTATCCATTCATATTCCAAAGGTATAATTTTATGGGGATTATAACAAAATATTAAGCAGACTCCCCCTATACTTAAAAAAAATTACAGTGAGCAACCCCATGAACAAAGAGCTTCAAGAACTCACAGATGTGACGATCAAAGAGATTCGAAAACTTGAAATCGTCTTACCTGAAATTTATAAAGATATCTTTTACACCAAAGCTCAAGAATTAAACATCATCATCAGTGAAAATGATAAAGAAATGGCGCTGATTTATGCACTTAAAAAAATTCAGATGCTTAAAGATGAAACAGAAAAATCAGCCTCAGCATTAAAAGAAAATGTCAGCCACGCTAAAGTTGCCATAGCCAATAAAGACAATGTAGCACTCCAAATGATTGAAGAAAATATGATTGATTTGGAAAAGAAAATTTCTATGCTTCAACAAGAACTCTATTTGGATGAGCTTACCCACCTTTACAACCGAAGGTGGCTTTTTGAAAAATATTTAGACAACGATATTTTTACGCAAAGCGGTGTTTTTTGTTTTATTGATATTAACAATTTTAAACATATCAATGACACCTACGGTCATCTAGTTGGCGATAAAGTACTTAGTGTGCTTGGAAAAGTTTTATTGCGTATCGAAAAATCATCAGCAATTCGCTATGCGGGAGATGAGTTCATTGTTATTTCACACCAATCGACAGCTACTGAGATGGAAAAAATCTTAGACAATGTCAATAATAATTTAAGAAGCACGAACCTAAAACACCATGAAAAAATCTTTCATGTTGATTTTGCATTTGGTGTCAGTGCTTTTACTAAAGGGGATTCATTTAAAGCCATCTTAGAAGATGTTGATGAAAAAATGTATCGCTATAAAAAGTCTAACCAATAAACACGGCAGGTTTGTAAACGCTCTTTTGCAACAGCTATATCGTTTTCAATCTGCTTCTTCAAAAGTGGTAGCGTTTCAAAATGCCTATTTTCTCGGATAAAATCTACAAAAAATAGCTCAACCCTCTCCACCTTATCTTCAAGTATTTCACCAATAACATGCGTCTCAATCGCAAAGGCACTGTCTGTACTTAAGCGTTCTCCTATAAAAGAGACAGAGTCATAAAAGGTATGCTCTATTTTTGTACGTGTTGCATACACGCCTGATTTTGGGACAAGATAGTCTAAGACTTTAAGATTGAGTGTTGGAACAAGCTCTTTTTTGCCAAGCCCTTGACCTTCCACCACATTACCCGTCATGCTGTATTCACGCCCCAAAAAACGGTTTGCCTCATCCACACGACCCTCTTTTAAGTATACACGAATACCACTGGAATGAATTGCTGTGCCTTTATACGAAAAAGCCTCAACTACTTCCACATCGCCATCAAAAAGATTTTTCAAATCCTCTGCACAGCATGAACGATTATGACCAAAACAAAAATCATATCCCACTAAAATCTTTTTTATATTGGGAAATTCTTTTTTCAAAAGTGCTACAAACTCAGCACCACTGAGGTGTTTAACCTTTAAAAAATGATAAAACATACACGGATACCCTGCATACAAACTTCGCTTCGTACCAGGGGTTAGATTTACTTGGTCTTTATCTATCACAAAAAGAGCACCATTCTCACCTAATTTGCGGATGAGCTGCCGATGTCCCATATGAATACCATCGAAACTACCAATGGCTAAAGTGTCAACACTAAGCTTGTTTAAAATAGTAGAACGTTTCGACATTCCCCTCTTTCCCTTTGAGAAGTGATTCTCTTTTATCCATCAGTTGCCAGCCAAGGGTTGTTGTTTGTGCCTCAAACTGATTTTGTGCGCGCATAATAGCCGAGCCATCTTTAACGACACCTTTAGTGGAGCGTTTGACATCTTTTCCGACTTCAAATTGAGGTTTAAACAAGATGATAATGTCTTTTTTTGCCAATCGATTAATAGGTTCTAGAAGTGCGCCAATCCCAATAAACGAAACATCGCAACTGACCATATCATAGGTTTTATTAGGATTAAAAAGTCGAATATCAATATTTTCATGCAATATTATTCGATTATCGACTTTTAAAGAGGGGTGAAGTTGCTCGCTTCCCACATCCACAGCCGTGACACTTTTCACATCTTCTTCTAGCCAAACTTGTACAAAGCCTCCCGTACTGCTACCAATGTCAAGAACATCTGCCCCTTTTACATGTAAAGAAAGCTCATTGATAAATCCACGCAGTTTTAGCCCTGCACGACTCACATACTGTGTGATTTTTTCTACATCAACCGTATCATT
>RRZT011117461.1_pt1 | contig 18753 bp, 17 predicted proteins | sample 2165551 | NCBI WGS metagenome assembly RRZT01 (sample SAMN10456910, study PRJNA506462) | wastewater metagenome | biome: wastewater; feature: sludge; material: wastewater sludge; isolation source: wastewater sludge with Escherichia coli K12::gfp cells carrying plasmid... | place: USA: Moscow, Idaho... | reverse complement strand
CTATTCCGGCGATCATCAAAGGTTCTTCCAGGATACGGAAGCTTGCATCATAATCCTTCATATACTGAACAATCGATTCCTCATGTGCGGCGACTGCATCTACATATCCTTTTCTCAGAAATGTATAGATCAGTTCCCGGTGTCCAAGACTGCTCAGATTGCAGAGTTTAGGGATTCTCTCATCCATCCTGTCCAGAAAGATACCTTCCGGTTTGGTTGTGGACTGGACAGCCAGATTCTTTCCCTCCAGGTCACTCAGTTTATAGATGTCACTGCTCTCATTTACAGCAACCACCTGACGGCTTGCTATGTACGGTCCTGCCCAGCGGTAATCGTCAAGACGTCCTTCCATAGAAAAGCAGCCCATGATACAGTCAATCTCTCCGCTCTCTACCAGTTCTTTTTTCTTCTCCCAGTTGATCTGGACAACGTCCACCTGATATCCCATTCTTTTGAAAGCTTCTGTAGCCAGTTCTACATCGATTCCCGTCGGTACACCATCCTCATTCAGATAATTGTATGGTGGATAGTTGTCACTGCCGAGGGTAATAACAGGCCTTTCGGTTTCTTCTTTCGTGTTATCTGTGTTTTTACACCCTGCCAGGGTGACTGCTAAAATTCCCGCAAGCAGAATGCCTGCAATCACTCTTTTTCCTTTCATTTTCTGTCCATCCCTAACTATCCTTTTTGATTCTTCTATGTCCGGTTACTTTCCATTCGTCACTGTACAGTGACCTGCGGTTCGGTACCCCCCCCCCACCAGATTTTATGCTTCTGATCGTCTTTTCCAGCACCTTCATCTCAACCGGTTTTGAAACATGTGCATTCATATATCCAAAACATCATTAATAATACCTAACAGATGCTGTGATGACGTATCAATTTTATCCGCATACTCTATTACCTTGCCTTTATCACCGGCATCATATCTGATTAATGACGTAATACTAATCAGAACTGCATTAGAATAACTGCATCCTTTTTCTTCCAGTTCCGCCTTTGTTTTCTCAAAAGAAGAATTGTGAAGATACTTCATATTCCAGTTCTACTAGACTTACCAATACATAAGGGTAATTATTTCCTGTACCGACTGCATCATAGCCCTCTTTATACAGGTCTCTTATCTGTTTCCCCACATCCTATAAGTCCTGTTACTGCTACACATGCCAAAATGAGACATACACTTTGTAGTTTTTTAATTTTCATATTTTTTCTCTCTTCTTTATAAAATTATTATAGTTACGTCTATGAAATAATATCATAAAAAACACTGCCAAACAGACAGTGCATCTCATTTCATGCAGCTGGCTGCCATTTTAAAGACCCTGTAGCTTTGCGTCCCAGACTTTCATCTGGTTTGCCGATTATCCTATTAAAACTTTTAAACTTATACAAAAATATTAATATTATTATTATACTCCCATATTCCACTATACACAAGAAAAACATTACCGCTTTAACGCCTAGAGTGTGTTTGAAAAATCATTCAAAGTAAAAAAAAATGGAAGTCACAATATTATTTGTTAGTACTATCCATTTCTCATTATTTTTATTTTCCTTATCATTCATCATATTATAACAATAAAAAGGGAGAATCTTGACTTTCCCTATCATTCATCATATTATTTAATACAGTTCAAAAAAATACCATTTAGGAAGGAGAAGAATGAATCATATGCCCCAGCCACATTCGTAGCTTTTTTCACGACACTTTAAATGCTTACAATAAAATGTGCGAACCTATTCTTATAAAAGGAGACTATATATTTATGCAAGACAACAAAAACTTTTTAGCTGCCGAACCCATCGGAAAGCTTCTTCTTAAGCTGTCGATTCCAACCGTAATCGCGCAGCTCATCAATATGCTCTACAACATTGTAGACCGAATCTATATCGGGCATATCCCCAGTGATGGCAGTCTGGCTCTTACTGGTGTGGGAGTCTGTATGCCAATCATTATGATCGTTACTGCTTTTGCCGCATTAGTCAGCTCCGGTGGTGCTCCAAGAGCTTCTATTTATATGGGAAAGCAGGATAATGAATCGGCAGAAAATATACTTGGAAACTGTTTTCTTCTCCAGATTGTTATTTCTCTTATTTTAACTGCTATTTTACTGATTTGGAGTAAAGATTTATTGCTCGCATTCGGTGCCAGTGAAAATACGATCAGCTATGCCACAGACTATATGCATATCTATGCGTTTGGCACCTTGTTTGTGCAGTTAACACTTGGTATGAACGCTTTTATTACTGCACAGGGATTCACTACTATTTCTATGGTTTCTGTTCTTATTGGTGCCATTTGTAATATTACTTTAGACCCTGTATTTATTTTTGCTTTTCATATGGGTGTAAAAGGGGCGGCTCTGGCAACGGTGATTTCACAGGCAATTTCTACGATTTGGGTTGTCTCTTTCCTTTGCGGTAAAAAAACACATCTTCATCTTAGAAAGAAATATATGCGTCTGGAACCAAAAGTTTTTGTTCCATGTGTCACTCTTGGACTGGCTGCTTTTATTATGCAGGCAAGTGAAAGTATTGTAACGGTTTGCTTTAATTCCTCTCTGCTTCGTTATGGCGGAGATATTGCTGTCGGAGCCATGACGATTTTGACCAGTGTAATGCAATTTGCTATGCTGCCGCTTCAGGGAATCGCCCAGGGAGCGCAACCGATTTCCAGCTATAATTACGGAGCAAAAAATACGAATCGTGTAAAGAAAACTTTCCGTTTGCTCCTGATGACCTGTCTGAGCTATTCTGCATTACTTTGGGCTGCTGTACAGCTTATTCCAAGAGTATTCGTAAGTATTTTTACCGCAGATGCGAGTCTTATCAACTTTACTGCTCCAATGCTTAGAATCTATCTGGGAGGTCTCTTCCTGTTCGGTATTCAGATTGCCTGCCAGATGACATTTACTTCACTTGGAAAAGCAGTAAACTCTATTGTTGTTGCTGTCGTTCGTAAATTTGTATTGCTGCTGCCGCTTATTTATATTATGCCTCATGTAGTATCCAATCCAACTACAGGAGTGTATATGGCGGAACCGATTGCGGATATTATTGCGGTACTTTTTACATCAGTTTTATTTTCATTTCAGTTTAAAAAGGCTCTGGCAGAGATTCAGAATGAAAATAATTGATATATAATTGTCGCATAATTTGTAGATTTATCAGTGTACAGATTGGCAGCTGTCTTATTCACCTCTACAAACCAGAAGTTATACTGTTATGGAAGCCGCAACCTCCTCCATTGCTTCTTCCATAAAGTTCTGTTTTTGTACTTCATCAATATCCGGAAGTTCCTCAATAGAGGATACGCCAAAGCAGCGTAAAAATTCTTCTGTCGTTCCGAATACAATTGGATGTCCTATTGTATCGAGTCTGCCAAGTTCTTTTATCAGGCGGTATTCGAGGAGTTTATTTACCGCGAAGTCACTTTTTACCCCTCGAATCGCCTCGATTTCCTGTTTGGTTACAGGCTGTTTATAGGCAACGATAGAAAGTGTCTCTAACATAACGTCTGTTAAAGAACGCTTCTTCGGCTGACTTACTAACTTTTTGACATACTCATAAGTCTCAATCTTCGTACATATCTGGTACGCCCCATCTAACTCAATCAGGCAGATTCCTCTATCCTTTCCGGCATAATCGCCTTTCATTTCCTCTAATAGTTCTTTTAATGTATCTTCTTCTATGTCAAGAACTTCTGATAATCGAGAAATTGCAACTGACTCTCCCATCGTAAAAAGAATCGCCTCAATAATTCCCTTTATTCTCTCTTTATCTTTCATAATACCTCTTTTCCAATTCTTCAGTACCCCCTATTCACAGGAATCTAAGTATATCTCCGCAAAGTTATGTTCCTGATTTACTTTTATCTCTCCTACCTTCATCAGTTCAAGTACCGCAAGGAAAGTTACGATTACCATTTCCTTGACGGGCTGAATATCAAGAAGGGTTCGGAAATTTATTTTTTTCAGTCCGCGAATCTGACGGCGTATGTCATCCATACGGTCTTCTACTTTATATTTTTCTTTCTGAATCTTTCCGAAATGGCTCCGCACCGGATCTTCTCTGTCCTTTTTCCGGCGCATGACCATGCGGAATATCTGGTTTAACTTTTCTAAAGTGATGTCCCCAACAATTTCTTCCGGGCGGATCGGCTCCTCGTAGTACTTGATTTCTTCTGGTACAGTTTCCGGTTTAAAGAATACTTTCTGGGCATCTACACTTAAGTCTTTTAATTCTTCTGCCGCATATTTGTACATTTTGTATTCGGTAAGACGGCGGACTAATTCTTCTCTTGGATCTTCTTCCTCCTCTTTTTCCGGCTGTGGAAGCAGCATTTTTGACTTTATCTTTAATAAGGTCGCTGCCATAACGAGGAACTCACTCATTGATTCCATCGAATAGGTTTTTTCCATCTCACGGATGTATTCCATGTGCTGGTTTGTGATTTCCACGATTGGAATGTCGTATATACTTACTTTATTTTTCTCTATTAAATGTAGAAGAAGGTCCAGAGGACCTTCAAATACATCCAGTTTAATATCAATTTTCATGCTCTGCTCTAAGTCTCTTTCGGTCAATATCTATTGATGCCTCATCTAACATAGGAAGAGGTATCTCCTTTGGCTCTGGAAGAAATTCTACTTTATAAATGATAGCGGCAAGTGCCGGAATCGTAATCTTAAACTTTCTCTTCCACCACTTATAGCCCGTTGTTTTTGCCACGATGTCTTCCTTTGGTCCCTCAAAATATCCACCATACTCTTTTCGCTCACCAGATAATACTTCATGAAGAACTGCATAATGGTCATAACCAAATTCAAAGTCATTATACTGTGCATCACTCATGTTCAGTACAACGATGAAATGATTCTCTCCGCACATTCTCTCGTAAATGTACACTCTTTCCTCAACCGCTTCCACCTCAATCCATCGGAAGTTCGCAGAATTATAATCTCCATTGAAAAATGCTGGTTCACTGATATAAAGATGATTTAAATCCTTCATAAAACGGTGGAAATCCTGATGCTTTGGATAGTCTAAGAGCATCCAGTCACATTCTTTTTCCTCATCCCACTCTCTGAACTGGCCAATCTCATTACCCATGAAATTAAGCTTCTTTCCAGGATGAGTGTACATGTAAGTGTAAAGAGTCTTTGCCTGCTGGAACTTTAGGTCATACTCGCCCCACATTTTCTGCAAAATGGTTGCCTTTCCGTGTACCACCTCATCATGAGAAAATGGTAACAGATAATGTTCATTATAAAAATACATCATAGAAAATGACAGCTTATGATAATGGAACTTTCTGTCATATGGATGAATTCTAAAATAATCTAACGTATCATTCATCCACCCCATATCCCACTTATAGTCAAATCCCAGGCCGTCATACTCTACCGGTGCAGTTACTTTCGGGAAGTTCGTAGAATCTTCCGCAATAAGCATAACAGAAGGATGTAACTTTTGCAAACCAGAATTCATGCATTTGATAAAATCAAGCGCGCCTTCATTAATTCCCTTTGAAGAATCTCCCTGCCAGTAAATAGCATTACTAATCGCATCCATACGGATACCGTCAAAGTGGAACTTCTCCATCCAGAAATTCGCAGAGGACTGTAAAAAGCTTCGCACTTCACCACGGTAATAGTTAAAATTACAGGTTCCCCACTCACTATAACCCTTATCATCGTCCGCATATTCATAAAGAGCCGTTCCATCAAACTTATTCAGCGCATAAGTATCCGCAATAAAATGTACCGGAACAAAGTCCATGATAACACCAATTCCTTCTTTATGGAAAAGGTCTACCATCTCCATTAATTCCTTTGCTGTTCCATAACGGGAAGTCGGACAGAAATATCCGCTTGCCTGATATCCCCAGGAACAGTCTGCCGGATGCTCAGTTAGCGGCAGGAACTCTACATGTGTATATCCCATTTCTTTAACATATGGAATAAGCTGCTTTCCTAACTCCTGATAATGATACCAGCCATTCTCCTCGTCTGCCTCATTCTTTCGCCAGGAACCGGCATGCACCTCGTAAATATTTACCGGAAGATCATAATTCTTACTTCTCTTCTTCATCCACGCTTCATCTGAAAAATGATAGTCTTCCAAATCTACGATAACTGATGCTGTATCTGGTCGTACCTGTGAACCAAAACTGTACGGGTCAAAACGATCCATAACAATTCCATCCGGCTGATAAATACGGTACTTGTACATCATTCCCGGCTTCGCATCCTTTTGTACACATTCAAACACACCGCTCTGTGCATCCTGAATCATCTCATCTTCTGTACCATCCCAGCCATTAAACTCTCCGATCACCTCAATCTTTTCCGCATTCGGTGCATAAACTCGAAATAACACACCGTTCTTTGTCAAGTGTGCTCCAAAATATTCATACGCATCAAACGCTTTTCCAATATAAAATTCATGTAAATTCATAATCGTATCCCCTCATCATTTTATTTTGCCCAGATATTTACTTCTATTTTAAGCAATTTTCTTAAGATTAGCAACAAGGAAATGCATATTTTTAGGCACTGGCCATAAAATGTACTAATTCTTATTTGGAGTATCATATGCAAAAATATTTTTCCAGAAAAATTACACGAAAATTCTTTTATTCCTTTGCATTTTTTCTGATAACAAGTTTTCTGACGGGGACTATTCTTTTTCCTGTGAAAATAGTTTCTTTGGCTTCTTCTGGTAATTCTATGGAAAACTCTTTAAATCCACTTTCTGACAATTCAGGAATCAACGAGCTTTCTAATCGTTTAAAAAATATTACTACTTCTAATAATATTTCTGTTCAAGCTGCCACTGATAGTACTTCTAATGTTTCTTACCAGACTAACTCTGAAAGTTCCAGTGCATCTTCTGCAAACACTGGATTTCAATCCGCTGCACCTAATGCCATTTTAATGGAAGCCACTACTGGTACAATTCTTTATGAAAAAGATGCAGACAAAGAAAAACCGCCTGCAAGCGTCACAAAAGTTATGACTCTCTTACTTATCTTTGAAGCTCTTTCAAAAAAGCAGATTACCTTAAATGATACGGTTACCGTCAGCGAACACGCTGCATCTATGGGAGGCTCCCAGGTATTTTTAGAACCAGGTGAAACCCAGAGCGTAGACACTATGATAAAATGTATTGCTGTCTCCTCCGCTAACGATGCATGTGTGGCGTATTCGCATAGTAGGAATTAATTTGCTACCTGAAATGGATTACGGAATCTGTAATAAATATCCAGTCCACCATCTTCATGAACTTCTATTTTTTCTATCAATTCAATAACCACATCTCTTGTAAGCTTCTCAATATTAATATAATCCTTAAAAGCTTCTACCCATTCATCATGCTGATTTTGAAGAGAATTCTCATCCGCTAACTTTGTAAGAATTTCTTCTTTCTGCCTTTCTAATTTGGATATTTCCTCTTCATATTCTGCAACATAGGAACGATATTCCTGTGGTGTAATCATCTCTTCTATATAGCCTGTGAACGCTCTCTTTTTAAACTTTTGGTATTTTTCCAATTCTGCATCTACTATCTGTATTTGCTTTTTATAAAATTGTTCCCGGCTATCTATCTTCTGGACTTTATCCAAATCGCTAATATCATCCTCTGTAAGTATCTTTCTTGCTTCATTCTTTATAGAAGATAAAACCGCTTCTTCCAGCTCCTCATTTTTAATCATATGACTTGGACAGTGCTTTTTCCCCATCGTTTTATATATCTTGCAAATATACCCGATACTGCCCTTTTTATTTTCTTTGGCATAAGCTCTATTCATAGCATGTTTACAATCGGCACAAAATAAAATACCTGCAAATATATTATCGCTATACTCTGTATTTACAGACTTTCTTTTTATTTTCTGTATTGCCTGAACTCTATCAAAGGTTTCCTGATCTATAATCGGTTCATGAGTATTATCTACAACAATCCACTGTTCTTTCGGCAAACGTCTCTTTTTCTTATCCTTATAAGAAATTTTTATATCCTTATGCTGTACCATTTTACCTAAATATGTCTGGTTATTTAGAATCATATGTACCGTCTGATAACACCATGTCTTTGTTGTATCTTTTAATTTGCTGTTATAGTAATTTTGCTGTAGAACTCGCGTTTTATATAAAGACGGAATCAAAATATTTTCTGATGATAATATAGAAGCGATATGAGCTTTTCCATTTCCCTCTAAATATAATCGGAAAATCTTTCTCACAATACTTGCTGCATATTCATCTATTATTAAATGATTATGGTCTTCTGAATCTCTCATATATCCATAAGGACATGAAGAACCTACAAATTTACCCTGATTCATTTTGGAGAGGAATACGCTTCTTACATTCTTAGACAATGTCTCACAATACCATTCATTAGTAAGTCCCTTCACCTGTCTGCTCATCTTATTATTTTCATCCATCGTATCCACGCCATCTACAACACCAATAAATCGAACACCCCATAATGGCAGTTTGTGATGTAAATATTTTTCTGAATGTTCCAGATTTCGAGTAAATCTTGACTGGCTTTTCGCAATAATAGTACCAAAAAGCCCCCTCTCTGCATCCTGCATCATCTGAGAAAATCCCGGTCTGTCTTCATATAGTCCACTCTCATCATCATCGGAATATATTTTAACAACCTGAAAATTATGCCGCATTGCATAATTACTTAACATAATACGCTGATTAATAATACTTTCGCTATCATCCCCTTTATTCACTTTATTTCTGTCTTCTTTTGATAATCTTAGATATAATACTGCTTTATTGTTCATCTTTCACCTCATTAATATTATGATATCAGGGTCAAAAGGTCAAAACTCCGTTCGTGTTTCCGGATTACCTGCTCCATACAATCTTTCAAATTTTTATCACCATAAATCACATTTACTTTAATAACTCTGCTTTTCTTTTTGCTCATAATGCCCTCGTTTTTTTCTACTATGTATATCACCCTTTCCAGAAAAATATATTTTGTCCATCTATTAAAATTAAATTTATTTTCACTTCCATAAATACGCAAAAAGAGTACCAGAACTTTAGTATTCTGATACTCTTCTTTACAGTATTTTCCTTCTTTTTAATTACAAATATAATCGCTATTGCGGCTTAAATAGTTAATTTTATAATAATATTATTTTGAAATAAGTCAGGATAGATTTCATTCAAAATGTCTCGCATTCTTAAATTAGAGGATTGGAGATACTTTCCTTAATTTATCAAAACAACAGTTGAAGTCCCATTGCAATAATCCACATATACGCACATGTCTTTGGAATCATCAGCAAGCCAACTTTTGGTTTTGTTTTGCTAAATAATGTTACAGGAAGGTAACAGCCAAAGGAAATAATAATCGCTACGACCATTCTTGTCATATGGTATCCATTTGCATTTCCAGATATCGCATACAGAATAATGACTCCTATAAAAAAAAAAAAAAAAACTGCATTCCTGATAATCGATAACTTGAGATTTCCATCCTCTGTACACCAGTTATTCTGTGGAAGAAGACAGACAGCAATTCTAATAATCGCAGAAATCCATACCATTGCTTTCACTGCAGCAGGTATATTAAAATCCGGGAAAGTATCCTTCCAAACATACATTAAAATAATATAAAATACAGTCATTGTGATTGAGGATATCTGTAATCCAATCCCAAGCTGTTTCTTTATTCTATCATTCGTTCCACGTGCAGCTCTTATGATTCTAGGTACTAAATGAAATGCATCTCCACCGCAAAGAGTCAATGTTAATATTCCATAAAGAATAAATAATGTATTTCCTTTTGCATAGGTGAAAAATAAAATTGCTGCTACTAAATCAAATATCAAATATCCGGCATCAAATATCGCTTCCATAATATCCGGCATCTTTGGCTGGTATTTTTCTTCTCTCATTCTTACTTCTCCTTTTTCATTAATTGGTTATAACAAAAATGATTTTTCATTCTCTTCCTCCGCATATTTTTTTAAGTACGCATCTGCATTGGCACAAATCTTATTAAATACTGCCATGCACATATACTTTTCTTCTTTGGTTAATCCATCTAAAGCATTTTTAGCGAATTCTTTCTGTGCTTTCATTCCATCTTCGATAATGGACTCTGCCTTATTTAATATAACAATCTCAATATGCTTTTTATTCCGGGCGCTGTGAATTCTTTCAATCAGGCCTTTATTCTCTAATGCTTTCAGAGAAGTAGATACGTGAGATTTCGTTGATTTACGAATCTTTACGATATCTGCTGCCGTATTATGCTTCGGATTATTATGTAAAAACATAAGTATATCATATTCCATTTGCGTTAGCTGATACCTGTCACATACTTTTCTCGTAAATAGTTCATAACAGCTGGTGATTGTTTTATGCTGATCCCAAAAAAACATATTTTTACTCCTTGTTATATCGCCTTATTATTGTTCTATTTAGAACGATTATGATTATATAGTTCTGCTTCCTTTTTGTCAAGCCTTGATTTTTATATGTCAGCTTATGCTGACCAGAATCACGCGCCAAGTCTCGCAGCGGCTCGACTTGAATTTTCTCTCTTAAATCTGTGGACAAAAAAAGATAAGCATTATTCTGCTTACCTTTTTTCTCAATCTATTCTTTATTAACAATTAATGGCAGCTGTGGCTTCCACATCCATGCTCGCCACAGGTATGTCCCTCTCCATGATCATGATCATGATGACTGCACTTTACGTCAGGATTATAATCTAACGTTCCGTTCATAAAAGCTTCCACAGCCGCATCTGCATCACCGGAAACGCCTCCATAGAGCTTAATCCCTGCCGCTGATAAAGCCATCTGCGCTCCTCCTCCGATTCCACCACAAATCAGAACATCCGCTTTTAATGCATTCAGAACACCAGCTAATGCGCCATGTCCGCTTCCATTCGTATCTACAACTTCAGAATGGATTACTTTTCCATCCTGTACATCATAAACTTTAAATTCCGCTGTATGTCCAAAATGCTGAAAAATCTGTCCGTTCTCATATGTTACTGCTACTCTCATTATACCTTCTCCTTTTTCTGTTGCATACTTTTGATAAAATTCTTGTTTGTAGCATCCACCCAGACCACATTTACTACTTTTACCATCGCAGATCCGGAAATCTCCCCCTTCAATTCGAAGAGGATGTCCATCTATGATTGCATCTGCCACTTTCTTTCTGGCGATCTCATAGATTCTCTGAACAGTCGTTCTTGCAATCTGCATAAAGCCTGCACACTGTTCCTGGCTGTATCCTTCTTTATCTATAAGACGAATCGTTTCATATTCATCTACTGTCAGAAGAATCACCTCTTTTTCATCTTCCTCCCCTCTTCCTCCATTTTTATTGGATGGTCGAAATTCCAATATGTCTGGAAAATGACAGACTTTTCTGCACTTTATCGGTCTTGGCATAGGATACTCCTTTCACAATCTTTTCTCTATACTACAACCATTATGAGCATATGTCAACAACTTAATTGACATATGCTCATTTTGCTCGTCTTATAAAATCAGAAGCATTGTCCTGTAAATTGTTTTTAAAACAGTCATTTAAATAAATAATATGCGATACCGCTATAATCACGCTACGAAGCATCTTTTTTTCAAATGAACTATCTCCTGTTTCCTTTTTTGGTTCTTCTTTATCTTCAAATATAGCTACAAGCGTCTTTTCTAATTCTGAACAAAAATAATCATAAGCAACCGGTAACGTATAGGTTGCTTTTTGTAAAACGAAAAGGGATGCTATATTATCCATGGAAAGAACCTGCTTTATAATCACAATATAAATCGCATATGCTATTTGATCCGCATAGTACTGTTTTTTTACCGGCCGGTCAATATATCCCTTCTTTACATAGTTACTTAACATGGATGGTGTAATCGAAATTTCTATTGGTGCTAAACATTCATTAATGTACTTTACTGTCTGCTCAAGATAAAGTCCTACATTGGGAATTTCTTTATATCTTGGCATTCTATAGTCTCTGGCTGAAAATTTCATAATACATTCCTTCTTTCTGACTTTGCCTCTAACTTGATGTCACGAATTACTCCGTAGCTAACGCTACTCCCGTAATTTGTTATTATATACCAGCTATAAAAAAACCGCAATAAAGTTATTTAATACCTTGACAAACACATGTGTATGGTTTACTATACTTTTTTTTATTTTTTTCAAAAACCGATATGAGAGTATTTAAAACTATTAACGGAGGTTACATATGAAAATGAAAATTGTTGCAGATTCATCTGCAAATCTTTTAGCTTTACCCGATATAGATTTCGGAATTGTTCCACTTCATGTAATCGTAGGGGAGAACGATTACGTAGATGATGATAAGATAGATCTTACAGCTATGCAGAAGGATCTTTCTTCTTATAAAGGGAAGACATCGACATCAAGTCCAAGTCCTCACGAATGGGAGAATGCGTTTGGCGATGCTGAAGTTGTCTTTTGTATCACCATTACAAGTACCCTGTCCGGTACATATAACAGTGCTGTTATCGCTAAGGACATCTATGAACAGAATCATGCTGGCAGGAAAGTATATGTTTTAGATTCTTTATCTACAGGACCGGAAATCGCACTTTTTATTGAAAAAATAGCTGAACTCATAAAAGCTGGTTTCGCTCCGGATGATATTTATAAAACCCTTCTTGAATATAAAGATAAAACACACCTGTATTTTTCTCTGGCATCTTTAAACAATTTTGCAAAGAACGGAAGAATAAGTCCGGTAATTGCAGCCGGAATCGGTTTATTAGGAGTCAGAGTCGTTGGGAAGGCAAGTGATGAAGGAACTTTATTGCCGCTTGACAAATGCAGAGGTGAAAAAAGAGCATTAAAAAAACTAATTGATCATCTTAAAGAATGTGGTTATACAGATGGAAAAATCATCATTGCTCATAACAACAATGAAGCCGGTGCATTAGAATTAAAAAAATTGATTGAAAATACATTTGGAATTTTTAATGGAACGATTCAAAAAACAAGAGCCCTTTGCAGTTATTACGCAGAGCCAGGATCCCTTCTCATCGGTTTTGAAGCATCCCTTTGTAACCATAAACCATATAAAGATTGATTTTTAAAAGTCTACTACCCCTATACGCTACATGTGTGGCTATGGCAGAACACATCAGTGGTAGTGAAGATGCTTTTGTCGCCAAAATGAACGAGAAAGCACAGGTTCTTGGCATGAAGCATACACATTTTGTAAATTGCTGCGGATTAGATGCGGACGGACATTACACAAGTGCAAGGGATATCGCCTTAATGTCAAGAGAACTGATTACGAATCATCCAGACATTTTCCATTATACAACAATCTGGATGGAAAATATTACACATGTAACAAAACGAGGGGAATCTGAGTTTGGACTTTCTAATACTAATAAATTACTCCGGCATTATCAGGGCGCAACCGGTCTAAAAACCGGAAGTACCTCCAAAGCCGGCTTTTGTTTAAGCGCCACCGCAGAACGCAATCACATTTCCCTTATCGCTGTCGTTATGGCATGCCAGAGCGCAAAAGAGCGGGTAAAAGACTGTGTCTCTTTACTTGATTACGGCTTCTCTCTCTGCAAGATTTACACCGATAAACAGCCTCCCGCACTCTCCACCGTCCCCGTACATAATGGCACAAAAGAATTCATTTCCTGCAAATATAAGAAAAACTTCTCCTATGTTTTTACTTCGGAAATCAACCAAAATAATATTCAGAAAAAAGTGGTATTCCAGAAAAATCTCTCTGCTCCAATTAAGAAAAATCAAATAATCGGCAGACTGGAGTATTCATATAATAACAAAAAAATTGGGGCAGTTTCTATATTGGCTTCGGAAACAGTGGGAAAGGCAAAATATACAGATTATCTGCAAAAACTACTACTGAACTTGTAAAATAATAATTTCAGTTCAGCAAAAAACAGCTCCCAAAGAAAAAAGCTATCCTATATTGTGGTCTTAGTGAGGATTGAATGTGAGCCATTCAGCAAACATTCAACCCACAGTGACAGAGTCACAAATATAGGATATCTTCTTTCTTTGGGAGCGTCTCCTCTTGCCTATGGCAAATTACTATTTACAAAATATCAATATGTTCTCCAGCCAATGCCTTATTCATGCTTCTTACCGCACAGAACTTTCCACACATAGAGCAAGTATCCTCATGTTCTGGTTTTCTGTCATCGCGGATTGCTTTGGCTGTTTCCGGATCCATTGCACATTCCCACTGTGCTTCCCAATCTAAAACACGGCGGGCATCTGCCATCTTATCATCTATCTCTCTTGCACCACGGACACCTTTTGCGATATCGGCTGCATGTGCCGCAATTTTTGATGCCATGATTCCCTGTTTTACGTCTTCAAGATTTGGAAGTGCAAGGTGTTCTGCTGGTGTAACATAGCAGAGGAATGCAGCACCATTTTGAGCAGCGATTGCTCCACCGATAGCAGATACAATATGGTCATAACCTGGTGCAATATCTGTTACGATTGGTCCAAGTACATAGAATGGTGCTCCAGAACAAATGGTGGACTGTAACTTCATGTTTGCAGCAATCTGGTCCATTGGCATATGTCCCGGTCCTTCTACCATAACCTGTACATTTTTCTCCCACGCACGTTTGGTAAGTTCTCCAAGACGAACTAATTCTTCAATTTGACATACATCGGAACCATCGGCAAGACAGCCTGGACGGCAGGCATCTCCGAGGGAGATTGTTACATCGTATTCCTGACAGATATCAAGAATTTCATCGAAATATTCATAGAAAGGGTTTTCTTCTCCTGTCATTGTCATCCATGCAAATACAAGGGAACCTCCACGGGATACGATGTTCATTTTTCTTTTATGCTTTTTAATCTGGTCGATTGTCTTTCTTGTAATTCCACAGTGTAATGTTACGAAGTCTACACCATTTTCTGCGTGAAGACGTACTACATCAATAAAGTCTTTTGCGGTAAGAGTATCTAAGTCTCTCTGATAGTGAATTACAGAATCATAGATTGGTACTGTTCCAATCATTACAGGACATTCGGAAGTCAGTTTTTTACGGAACGGTTCTGTATTTCCGTGGGAAGATAAATCCATGATGGCATCTGCTCCCATGTTTACTGCTTCCATTACTTTTTTCATTTCTATATCATAATCTTTACAGTCGTTTGATACATCAAGATTTACATTAATCTTTGTTTTTAACATAGAGCCGACACCCTGTGGGTCTAAGCATTTATGATTTTTGTTCGCGCAGATAGCAACTTTTCCTTCTGCTACTAATGCTCTGATTTCTTCTGGTGTCATTCGTTCTTTTGCTGCAACCTTTTCCATTTCTGGAGTAATAATATTTTTTCTTGCTGCATCCATCTGTGTTGTGTAATTTCTCATCTTTTGTTACCTCCAATTTTGTAAATACTATTTATAATGCCATTTTTATAAAGCTTAACTAATCTGTTTATTTCATTACTTTATATACATTGACACTTGTCTGTTACTATGTTTACAAATCCCACATATGATTTAGCGGGCCATTTCCCTGTCCAAGATTCAGCATTGCTCTAATTGCTCCGCTGATGTATGCTTTTGCCTTTTTTACGGATTCTTCTACAGGAAATCCCTTTGCCAGATTTGCCGCTACCGCACTTGAAAGTGTACAGCCGGTTCCGTGTGTGTTTGGATTATCAATTCTTTCTTCTGGAAACCAAACGGCTTTTTCTTTTTTTTCTTCCTGCAAAAAACTCTCATAAAGCAAATCGTCCGCATTTTCTTCGCTGTGACCGCCCTTACTTAAGACCGCACAATTCCACCTGTCTGCAATGACTTTTGCTGCTTCTTCCCTTGTTTTTTTATCGGTAATTTTTATCCCGGATAAAAATTCGGTTTCTGGAATGTTCGGGGTTAGCAGGGAAACTTTTGGATATAATTTCTCATATAATATCTTTCTCGTTGTTTCTTCTACTAAAACCGTACCGCTTGTCGAAATCATCACCGGGTCTGCCACTACATTTTTGATAGAATATTTTTCCAGGTATTCTGCGATAATCTCTGCCTGTTCCTTTGAAGCAATCATTCCAATTTTCACCGCATCTGGCTTTATATCTGTGAAAATGCTTTCCATCTGTTTTTTAAAAAATTCTGCTGGTACTGGCATAATCTCGGTAATTCCGACTGTATTTTGTGCGGTAAGTGCGGTAATACAAGTCATGGCATATACTTTATGAACAGTTAAAGTCTTGATATCTGCTTGAATACCTGCTCCTCCGCTCGAATCACTGCCTGCAATTGTAAGAACTGTTTTCATATTTGAAAAAGAATAATCACCTATCTCCGAAAAATCTCTCACATAAATATTAGAAAGTCTCTGGATTTCTTTCGCATTTCCCACACTGTAGGTATCGTAGATACTGCATACTGGAAATCCAGCTTCAGTAGCAGTTTTCACCGCATATAAAGAATCTTCAAATACCCATGTTTCCTCTTTTTTAGTGCCTAGCTTTTGCCTTGCAAGCTCAAATACCTTCGGGCTTGTCTTTCCGGCTCCGGCTTCCTCGCAGGTAATCATTCCCGTAAAGTCCTGCCATATGCCGTTACGAATAAGCGCCGCCTTTGCCATCTCCTTATCTGTCGCTGTGGCTATAATTAACTTCACACCATTTTCTTTCAGACGTTTTACTAAGGCATAGGCTCCTGGCTTCATGACCGCTTCTTTATAGTAAAAATCTTTTACAACCTGATTGACTCCTTCTAAAATGTCTTCTGCTGATACCGAAAGGCCATACTCTTTTTGCATATAGATGGCTCCTTCTGGCAAAGATAAAGCATCCAGCCGTTCTTTTAAATCTGGCTTTGCCTTAATGCCAAGAGTAGCAAGATATCTCGCTCCTGCATTTTCCCAGATGGGCATGGAATCAAGTAAAGTTCCATCAATATCAAAGATTGCTCCTTTTATCACGATGCCTTTCTCCTTTTATTGTCTTTTCCACTAACTACCGAAAAATTATTTCAGCATTTTTTCTGTTCTGTCTTTTAAAACTTTTGTAGCAGCTTCAATATCTTTTGCCGCAAAAATAGCACTAACCACAGCGATACCGCAAATACCACTTCCCTGTAAAGATAAAATGTTATCTGCCCCGATTCCACCAATTGCAATCACTGGAATATTTACTGCCTCGCAGATTGCTTTTAATGTTTCCTTGCTGGCATCTGCCGCATCTTTTTTCGTGGAAGTGGAAAATACGGCTCCCACGCCAAGATAATCCGCCCCCATTTTTTCAGCTAATACTGCCTGCTCTACTGTCTGGGCAGATACGCCAAGAATCTTGTCTTCACCAAGAATCTTTCTCACGTCATCGGCTTCCATATCACTTTGTCCAACGTGAACTCCATCCGCATCCATATCTTTTGCGATTCTGACATTATCATTGATAACAAATGGAACATGATACTTATGACACAATTCTTTGAGAGCCACCGCTTCTTCCATGAAATGTTCCTCATCGAGTTCCTTTTCCCGAAGCTGTATAAAAGTCGCTCCTCCTTTTAATGCCTTTTCCACCTGCTCGTAAAGTGTTTCATTTCCAAGCCAGGAACGGTCGGTTACTGCATATAAAAGTAAATCTTTTCTTAATTGTTCTCTGTTAACGCAGCTCATACTTTGCTCTTTCCTCCAATGTATTTCCATCCATATGATAAATAGCATCAATTATCCGATTACGGTAAGTGGAATTTCCCTCGCCTTCTTTTAAATGTTCAAATCCAATCTCTCCGGCAATTCCCATCGCACAAACTGCCGCCGCTGCTGCCTCCAAAGGCTGCTCTGCGTTTGCACAAAGGAAAGCCGTCATCATTCCAGAAAGCTGGCATCCAGTTCCGGTGATTGCTCCCATCTCTGGTTTTCCGTTGCGGATAACATAACATTTTTCAGAATCAGCAACTAAATCAATGGCTCCCGTTACAGCAATCACACTTCCTGTCGCTTCAGAAAATGCTTTCAGCTTCCCAATCGTCTCATCAAGATTCTCCTCTGTAACCGCATCTGCCAAATCTGCATCCACACCTTTTGTATTTCCTGTTCCTTCCATCAGAGTTCGGATTTCTGAAATATTTCCACGGATAACAGTAAACTTTATGTCCCGCACCAGCTCATTCGCTGTCTTTGTCCGAAGTCCACTCGCTCCGGCTCCTACCGGATCAAGCAGCACAACATGACCAAGTACATTTGCCTTTTTTCCTGCTAAAAACATGGACGGAATCGTATTTTTATTCAGCGTACCAATGTTAATATTCAATCCCTGACAAATAGAAGTAATGTCTTCCACTTCTCCAGAATCGTCCGCCATAATCGGGCTGCCGCCACAGGCAAGAAGAATATTTGCCACATCATTCACTGTTACATAGTTCGTAATATTATGTACCAATGGATGCTTTTCTCTTACGTTATCAAAACACTGCTTTAACATTTTTACCCTTTCTTTACATATAGATTTAGCATATATATTCATTCAAGAATGCTCCGGCATTGTTGCTCGCCACCTACAGAGGTTGGAGTCATCTCACATCTGATATATATTTAGCATGTCTATTTATTTTTCATAAACGGGAAAAAACTGAAATCATCCTATACTTCCTGAAGTGCATTTTGCAAAATGCTCAGAAGTATATTTGAGAAATATTCTGAATATGGATAAATAAACGATAAAAAATAAAAGAAAATTT
>RRZT010879033.1_pt1 | contig 18762 bp, 10 predicted proteins | sample 2165551 | NCBI WGS metagenome assembly RRZT01 (sample SAMN10456910, study PRJNA506462) | wastewater metagenome | biome: wastewater; feature: sludge; material: wastewater sludge; isolation source: wastewater sludge with Escherichia coli K12::gfp cells carrying plasmid... | place: USA: Moscow, Idaho... | reverse complement strand
GCCTGCCCGTCGCGGGCCAGGGCGACCCGGTAGGTGGCGCTCGCGGCGGCGTCGAAGCTGGTGTCCGGGGCGTAGTCGAACTGGCTCTGCACGAGCGTGGTGTCCCAGGCCCGCGAGCTCAGGCCGAGCGCGGCATACCCCTGGCGGATCTCCCACAGCCCCTGCGACCAGATCTGCCCGTCGTGGTGCACCCGGCCGTTGGCGTCGGCGACCGTCATGCCCGTGTGGAAGCTGCGGATGCAGTGGATCGGGCCGGCCGTGTAGGAGGTCGAGTCCCAGTCCATCGGGCAGTCCGCGGGCGCGGCCACCGGCCAGCCGTTCGTGGCGGCGGCGTCGAGGCCGACGGTGACCGCGAGGTAGTCGCCCCACGCCTCACCGATGGAGCCAGCCTGCACGCTCGTGCCGAACCCGGGCACCTGCCACTGGTGCACGGCGTGGCCGTATTCGTGGACGATCACCTCGGCGTCCTCGGCGTCGTCGACCCCGCCCTTGCCGAGACGCAGCCGGTAGGGCTTGTCGGTCTGGTAGCTGTTGTCGCCACCGAACTGGTCGATCTTCACGTCGAGCGACTGGTCGACGATGGCCCGCGAGTGCACCCCGTCGAAGCCGAGGCTGCGCAGGTATTCCTGCGCCTGGTCGACCCAGAAGTAGGCCATCACCTGCTCGAACCGGTCGTCGTGCCGGGTGTAGAAGAAGGCATTGGTCGGGCTGAACGCAGGTGTCCCCGTTGCCGATTGCACCGTCACCCACTTCCCGCGCAGGTAGCCCGAACCGTCGAGGTTGCGCAACGACACGCTCGCGTATGCCGCGGCCGGCACCGCGGAGTCGGCGTCCTTGTCGTCGGTGAGGGTCTGGATGCCGGTCGACTGCACTGGGTTGACCATGAAGACCCGGGCAGTGCCGGTGCTCGTGCCGGGGGTCGGCTTGACCGCCTGGGCGGGCGCCGCGACCGAGACGGCGCCGACGAGCGCGACAGTGGTGGCCGCCAGAGCGGCGACGTGGCGCAAGGACCTGCTCATGATGGCTCCCCGATCCGTTGGTCCGCTTCGCTGTGACTCTAACCCTCCGGTCGCCGCAGGCGAGGTGGTTCGGGGGGTCTGCCCGCGGCATACCCGGTCTGGTTCGGGCCAGCCGCTGGTCGGCACTGCCGTCACCGACCTGCCGGAGTGACACTGCTAGACCGCGGCGAGCCAGCCTTGCTCTTGCAGGGCTGACCAGGCCACGTGAACGTGCTCGGCATGGAAGACTCGGTGCTTTCTTGCGCTCCACGAGCGGACCAGCTCCGTGGCCACCTCAGGGTCACGCGCCGCTGCAGGGCTCTCCAGCGAGACCCAGTGCGTGCTCGCCAACAACTCTAGGCCGTAGGCGCTCTCGAACCCCTCGGCGAGGGACAGGACGCGGTGCATGCGCGTCACGGTCTCGTGCTGCTCCGCGAGGGCCGCGTCGACATCGGCGTCGTGTCCGGGCAACAGCGAGAGGGGCTCGGCCTCGTTGACCCGCCGTGTTCCGTCGCCGAACCCGCAGATGTACTGCCCCTCCATCTCGCGCAAGACCGAACGGAGATTGTCGGCGTACGGGCCGTAGTGGTGCTTGACGTAGTTGAGGCCGAGTCGCTCGCCGGATGCCTGCAGGAAGTACATGAGCTTCTGCGCTTCGATGAGCGAAGGCGCCTCGAAGGTCAGGTCCTGGTAGCGGCGCATCATCCGGAGCAGCGCTGCTCGACCGCGAGTCAGGGGGACGATCGGTCGGTTGTCGATCATGTCGGCGGCGGCGGGCGGCCCCGCCGGGGGGTAGATGTGGACGTCGACCCCGTCGAGCGTCCCGAGCGCAGCCGTCATGAGGGGGCGCACGGCGCCCCAGGCCAGACCGCCGTTGCCGCACCCGAGCGGGGGGACGGCGATCGACCGGATCTCGAGTTCCCGCACGACTCGGACCAGGTCTTCCAGCCCGGCGGCGACATCCTCCAGTCGGGATGGGGCGCGCCAGTGGCGTTTGGTGGGGAAGTTGATGACGTAGCGGGGTCCGTCGAGCAGCCCTGTGGGCCACACATGCATTCGACCCGGGCTGAGCTCTCCCGCCTTGGCGGCCCGCTGGTATGCGGCGAACATCGCCGGGTACGCACGCTTGAACTGGAGGGCGATGCCCTTGCCCATGACACCGGCGGTGTTGACCGTGTTGACCACGGCGTCGACGTCCGCAGCGAGCAGGTTGCCCGACACCTCGCGGATCATCGTCGTCTCCATACCTTCAGAAATACCAGCCGCCTCTGACAGACGTCCTCACCCACGATGCGCCCATGGTAGTCAAGACCCTCGTTGCCTCGGTGAGGATGGCTTCGGACCGAGCGGCAACCGCCACGATTCCTTCCCTTGGTACGCCATGGTGGACAAGGCACTCTGCCTGACGCCGTTCGCGCCGCTCCGGGTCCTCGGGTGTGTTCGACCAGTGTCGCTCCCGCATGAGGGCCCAGTCCGTCATGGCTGTGACATCGGAGTCGTCGGTGGCGAAGCGCGCAATCCGCTTGAGGGGGTGGCGATCCGTGCCGACGACGTGCAGCCCCAGCTCGCGAAGTCGCTGAGTGCTCGTGACCAGATAGACCAGCCGGTCGCACCCTTGCTGGTAGGTCGGCACGCGCCCTCGGGAGATCGAGTACATCATCGGGCTACGGGGCGCGTAGTAGAAAGGGACATAGTCGGCGACAACCCCGCCCATGCCCACGGGGACCTGGCGATGGGCACGTCCCTCCTTGATCCCGAGATCCCCAATCTCGGTCGTCAACAGCCCGGGACGATGTGCCCTCGTGTCGCACACCAGGCCGTGTTCGATGATCGAGGCAAGATGCTCGACGCGGGTGAAGTGGTAGACCCAGGTCGGGTCAGGCCGGGCCATCGCCTGCCTCCTTGCGTTCGGCGGCATACCGGGGGGCGAGGGCTTCCATTTGCTCCATGACCAGAGTGATCGCGCCGGCCTGCTGGTCGGGCGGGTAGTCGTACTTGACCAACAGCCGTTTGATCGACGAGCGCAGCTTGGCCTTGACGTCGTCGCGCACGGTCCAGTCGGTGCGCACGTCGCGCCGCAGCACGGTGACGAGCTCGCGGGCGATCTGCGCCAGGGTGTCCTCGCCCTGCAACAGGCGCGCCGAGTCGTTGGCTTCGAGCGCGTCGTAGACCGCGAGCTCGTCGTCACCGAGCGGCGGGGTGAACTTCGCCCCGCGCGCGGCGTCCTCCTTGACCTCCTTCGCCAGCTCGATGAGCGCGGCCATCACCTCCGCCGCGGTGAGCTGCTGGTTGGTGTATTTGCGCATCAGCTCCTCGACTCGCGCCGAGAACGCGCGCGCTCGCACGAGGCTGCCGCGCAGCACCGTGGCGGATTCTTCGAGCAACAGGTTGCGGATCTGCTCGATCGCAATGCTCGCTCGGTCGATGTCGTGAGCGCGGGCCCGCAGCGAGTCCATCGCCGACGGGGTGAGCTCGGCCAAGCTCATCCGGGGCATCCCGGCCGCGGCGTAGATGTCGACGATCTCGCCGGCGTCGGTCGAGTCGTCGAGCACCTTGCCCAGCAGCAATTGCACGTCCTGCGGGATCGGCTCGCCGCGCCCCCGCCGCGCCTCGGCGTCGAGTTTGGCCATGGCGACCCGGACCTGCTCGTAGAACTCGATGTCACGCTGCTGGGCCGGGGTGAAGGCGTCTTTGCCGCGGGCGATGGCCCAGAGCCGGGCGAGTTGGCCGGAGAGCCGGCGGAACCGGGCACCGAGCGCCTCCTCGCCTTCCGGGGCGCTGCCACCTCGGGCGGGGTCGCGCAGGTATGCCGCGGTGGCCACCACCGCCTCCACCGCCGCCCGCGCACTGGGCCGGGCCAGCCGCGCACGCCAGTCGAATCTGGCTGTGCACGAGTCGAGTTGGGCCAACACGTCGAGCATCATCTCGGCGGCTTCGGCGATGTTGCGCCCGACCGGCCGGGTCTGACGGTCGGTGAGGGTGTACTCCCCGAGGGCCTGCTCGAGGCTGTCGGCGATGGGGGCGTAGGCCACGAGCAGCCCGTCGTGCTTCTCCCGGTAGGTGCGGTTGACCCGGGCCAGGGTCTGCATGAGCAGGGCACCCTTCATCGGCCGGTCGAGATAGAGGGTGTGCAACGGCGGGGAGTCGAAGCCGGTGAGCATCATGTCTTTGACGATGACGAGCTCCAGCTCGTCGTTGGGGTCGGCGGCCCGCGCCTTGACCGCCTTCTCCTGGCTAGGGCGTCGGATATGCGGTCGGTATGCCGCGGGGTCGGCCGGGGTGCCCGAGAAGATCACCTTCACGCGTCCCGTGTCGTCGGCGGCACTGGCCCAGTCGGGGCGGCGGCGCACGATCTCGTCGTAGACCCGCACGCACACCTCGCGGGTGACGCAGACGATCATTGCTTTGCCGCGGGTGCCGATGACGTCGCGCATCGCCTCGGCCCGCGCGTCCCAGTGCGCGAGCAGGTCTTCGACGAGCGCCGCGACCCGGTCCGGTGCCCCGTAGAGCCGGGTGAGGTTGGCGACGGTCTGCTCGACGCGGGCCCGTTCGACATCGTCGAGGCCGAGGGTGATCTCGTCGGCGGCCTGGTCGAGGTCGTCGGCGCTGACATGCTCGTCGAGGGCGACCCGGATGAGTCGCGGCTCGAAGAAGACCGGCACGGTGGCGCCGTCGGCGACCGCCCGGGACAGGTCGTAGACGTCGATGTCGTCGCCGAAGACGGCACGGGTGTCGTGGTCGGCGCGGGAGATCGGGGTGCCGGTGAAGGCGATGAGGGTGGCGTGCGGCAGGGCGTCACGCAGGTGGCGCGCATAGCCGTCGAGGTGGTCGTAGTGGCTGCGGTGTGCCTCGTCGACGACGACGACGATGTTCGACCGGTCGGACAGCAGCGGGTGGGCGATGCCGGCATCCCGCTCGTCCTTGGTCTTGCCGAATTTCTGCAGGGTGGTGAAGTAGATGCCGCCGCCGCGACTGTCGCGCAGCACCTGGCGCAGCTGCTCACGGCTCTGCACCGGCACCGGTTCGCTGGGCAGCAGCTCGCTGCGCTTGAAGGCCCCGAAGAGCTGCCCGTCGAGCTCGGTGCGGTCGGTGATGACGACGGCCGTGGGGTTGGCCAGCTCGGGGCGCTGGGCGAGGGCGTGGGTGTAGAGCTCCATCTCCATCGACTTGCCGGAGCCCTGGGTGTGCCAGACGACCCCGGCGCGACCGTCACCCCGGACGGCGTCGATGGTCGCGCCGACGGCCTTGGTCACCGCGAAGTATTGGTGCGGTTTGGCGATCCGCTTGACCAGCTCGCCGGAGGTCTTGTCCGCCGCGTCGAAGGCGGTGAAGTTGCGCTGCAGCTGCAGGAAGCGCTCGAGGTTGAACAACCCGTAGAGCAACAGGCTCAGGCTCGTCTGCGCGTCGGTGCCCCCGTCGAGGGTGTTGCCCGGCTCGACGGGGCGACCGTCGTCGTCGACATTCCACGGGGCGAAGTGGTTGAGCGGCGGGAATGGGGTGCCGTAGGCGGCGATGACACCGTCGGTGGCGACGGTCAGCAGGGCGAAACGGAACTCGGCGGGGAACTCGGCGACATAGGTGGCCAGTTGCGCGTGGGCCGCGGAGGTGTCGGCCTGGTGGGCGCCGCCCTTCTTGACCTCGATGATCGCGACCGGCAGGCCGTTGCAATAGAGCACCACGTCGAAGCGGCGGTCGTGGTCACGGTCGGCCAGGCGCACTTGATTGGCGACGAGCCAATCGTTGCGCTCCGGCGTGGCGCTCATGACGTGGATCGTCGGCGCTCGTTCGACGCCTTCGCTGTCGACGTAGGTGAGGCCGGTGTAACCACGGGTCAGTATGCCGTGCAGCCGGTGGTTCTCGGTCATCGCGTCGGCCGAGCGGACCGCGAGGATCTCGGCCATCGCCTGCTCCAGGTATGCCGCGGGCACGTCGGGGTTGAGCCGCCCTAGCGCCTCACGGAGCCGGTGCGGGATGACGAGGCTGTCCCACGACTCGCGTTCGCCGGAGCCGGGCGCGATGTCCTTGCCGGCTTTCGGGGCCCAGCCCAGCTCGCCGAGGTCCTCCATCGCGAGGCTCTCCCAATCAGCCTCACTGCCAAAGGAACTCATCTCACGTCACCTCTTCTACAGCTCGCTCGGCGTCCTTGACCCGGAGTTCGCCTGACATGAGCCGGGGCAGCAGCGTGTCGCGCATGAGCGCCAATTGCTCCGACTCCACCTCGGCGGCGAGTGCCCGCCGCCAGACCGGATCCAGCCGTGTGCTTGCCTGCTGGATCTCCACCAGTTGCGGGAGGTGGATTGCCTCTTCCAGGTGACGACGCTGGATGTGCCCCATCGTCGTTGCCCGGTCGGCTGCGACTCCCTTGAAATAGGGCAAGCGCTCGTTCAGCGCACAGTGGACAGCCCACGTGGGCCAACCGTTCTTGGGAAGCACCTTGAATATGTGCTGGTTGACGATGCCTTCGGCTCTGTACCAACGGTGGACGGTGAGCGAGCCGGACCACGCGAACAGGAGGTCGCCTGGTCCGGCGAGGTGTTCCGGACCGACGTGGGCTTCAGAGCGGACCGTCGAGTTTCCGATGCCGGAGTTGAGCTCGGCGATCCTGATGACTACACGTCCCGAACCGGAGGCGTCCTTCGTGAATGCGCGACCGTTGACGAACTCGGCGAGATCGGTCAGTCGACCGCTCGCGGGAGATCGAGGTGCTAGGGAGGCGAACTCCAAGCGCACCAGTGCGTCTGCGGCTCTGACGAGGTGGCCGTTCGCGGCGATCTTGTCGTCGAGCGCTCCCAGCACCTCCGCGATGGCGCGTTGAACGCGGCGTTCGGGAAGGGTGATCTTCACGCTTCTGAGGTCGGTCAGGCTGATGTACGGGGCCATATCGGTGCGGTGCATGAGATGGGACGACTGGAGCGTGAACTCAGGACTGCGCAACCAGTGAGCAAGATACGCCGACTCGATGTCCGCGCTGTCGGCCACTCGGAAGTAGCAGAGCTGAGGGCTGTACACGCAGGCTTGCCCGAGGTCGGTCACCAAAGCCACGCGACCTACTGTGCCCTTGGTTGTCAGGACGACATCGCCTGAACGCGCCGCCTTGTCGCCGATGGCATGGGCGTGTTGCGCGCGAACGAAGTCGGGTGGCCCAAGCGTAATTCGGCCGTTGGACACGTCCGCTGCTCGGATGATTCGGAAGCCCTTATCGCCCAACTCATCGTGGCGTGTGCGGTAGCCATCGCTGAACTCGAGCCGCCCCTCACGCAGCAACTTGCCGAGAGTGGTCGCGCGATTAGACACGGACACGCCTGATCTGTGCGAGCACGACCTTCTCTAGCCGTGCGGACTCCTCGAACTGGGCGAACAGCTCGGCGGCGAGGCGCTCGATCTTCGCCTCGATGGGCTCGTCGTCCTCGGCGGCCTCCGCCGCCCCGACATACCGCCCCGGCGACAGGACATATCCCGCCTCCTTGATCTGCGCCAAGGTGACCGAGGCGCAGAAGCCGGGGACATCGGCATACTCGATGCCTTTGACAGCAGCGGAGGGTGAGCCGCGCCACGCGTGGAAAGTGTCGGCGATCCGCGCGATGTCGGCGTCGGTGAAGGCGCGCTCGCGCCGGTCGACCATGTAACCCAACTCGCGGGCGTCGACGAAGAGCACCTGCCCGCGACGGTCGACCGACCCGCCGGCGCCCTTGGCCTTGTCCTTGGCGAAGAACCACAGGCACACCGGGATGCCGGTGCTGCGGAACAGCTGCGTCGGCAGCGTCACCATGGCGGCGACGAGGTCGGCCTCGACGATGTTCGCGCGGATCTGGCCCTCCCCGTTGGCGGTGCCGGCCATCGTGCCATTGGCCATGACCACGCCGGCCTTCCCGGCCGGGCCGAGTTTGGCGAGGATGTGTTGGATCCAGGCGAAGTTCGCGTTCGTCGCCGGCGGCACGCCGTAGACCCAGCGGGCGTCCTCCTCGTTGCGGGTCCAGTCCTTGATGTTGAAGGGCGGGTTGGCCAGCACGTAGTCCATCTCGACTCCGGCGTGCAGATCGCGGGCGAAGGTGTCCTGCCAGCGCGCGCCGAGCTGGCCGTCGATGCCGTGGATCGCGAGGTTCATCTTCGCCATCCGCCAGGTGCGTTCGTTGAGCTCCTGTCCGTAGACCGCGAGGTCGGAGCCGTCGCGGTGGTGCGCCTCGAGGAAGCGCTCGGCCTGCACGAACATGCCGCCGGAGCCGCAGCACGGGTCGTAGATGCGCCCACTGGTCGGCTCGAGCACCTCGACGATGGTGCGCACCACCGAGGCCGGCGTGTAGAACTCGCCGCCCCGCTTGCCTTCGGCGGCGGCGAACTTCTCGAGGAAGTACTCGTAGACCTCGCCGAGCAGATCCCGCGCCTTGGCCGCACCCTGCCCGGAGAAGCGGGCGCTGTTGAGGATGTCGAGCAGCTCCCCGAGCCGCTTCTGGTCGACGTTGTCGCGGTTGTACTGCACCGGAAGCGTTTGGCGCAGTGACTGATTGGCTCCCTTAAGATGGTCCAATGCCTCGTCGATGAGCCGGCCGATGGATGTGACCTCCGCGCCGCCCACGGCGGGCCGTCCCTTGGCGTGGGCCGCGAGATAGGCCCACCGTGCCGTCCTCGGCACGTAGAAGACGCCGGCACCGACGTACGTGTCGTAGTCCTCGACGAGCTGGTCGATCTGGTCGTCGCGGAAGCCGTCGGCCAGCGCCTCGGCGCGGATCTGCTCGCGCCGCTCGTCGAAGGCATCCGAGACGTACTTGAGGAAGATCAACCCCAGCACCACGTCCTTGTACTGCGAGGCGTCCATCGAGCCGCGCAGCTTGTCGGCGGCGCTCCACAGGGTGGCCTTGAGCTCCGCCATCGTCGACGGGGCTGTGGTCACCTTCTTCCTAGGTGGCATGGGGGGTGCTCTCCTCGCGGGTCGGGTCGGTCGGTTCGATGCTCTCGTATGCCGCGCCGCGCACGACGTCGCGGCGCAACGCTGTCACCGCGTCGGTGACGTCTCGGGCGTGGCGCTCCACACCGTCGAGCAGATCCAGCAGCGCGGCCGCCCGGCCGAGCTCGTGGGCGGGCAGCAGCGGCACGACCCAGTCGCGCCAGCCCACCTCCCGTGCGTCGCTCGGCTCGGAGGCGCCCGCGCCGATGTCGCGGATCGCCTGGGCGACGGCGTCGGGCAGCAGTCCCTCGGCACGGCGGGTGACCCGCAGGCACCGGGCGGGGGCCAGCACGAGCGACCCCCCGGCGCGGTCGACCACGGCATACGGGCTGGGGCGGGTGACGAAGGCGACGTCACCGGGTTGGCTGAGTCGATGGGTGAGCTCGGCGGCGAGCACCGCGCTTCGCGAGGTGCGCTGGGGGGCGGGGCGGCCGGCGCCCAGGGCTGCAGCAGTGAGGACCGGCACGTCGCCAGCGGGGTCGTGGGCGACCTCGGCGGAGACGCCGGACATCACCCGCAGCTGGCCCTGGGCCAGCAGGTCGCGGATCGTGGCCCGGCGCATCGGAGTCTGTTCGCCGTCGGCGACCCGGTGCAGTCGTAGGCCAGGCACGCCACGGGCGAGCACGGCGACCCGGCGATGAACCTCGACGCTGTCCGTGATCTCGTTGGGGTCGTCGCGCCACTGGCGCCGAACCGTCGGTCGTCGCGGGGTGAGCGCGGCTGCCCCCGAAAGGATCTCGGGCAGTGACCGGTGGCGCAGCACGGCCAGTCGTCGCGGGGCCAAGGCGGTGGCATCGCCGGCGGCGTGCAGATCGTCGACGAGAGCGTCGATCTCATCGGTGACGGCGGCCAGGTCGAGGCATCCGACCGCGATCGTGTCGTGCCGACGCCGCTCCTGCTCGGCGATCCGGCCGAGCACCCACAGGCCCAGGCGCTGGTGCGGGCGAGCCAGCATCAGGCCGACCGGGAGCCGGATCGCCGCGCGCAGGCGACTGTCGCGCAGCAGCGCATCCTGGGCTCGAGCGGCAGCAGCCTCGCGCGGCACGTCGCACAGCGCCGACGCCGGGCCGACCAGGACTGCGCGCCCGTCGAGGGGCAGCGCCCGCTCGATCGCCGCGATCCGACGCAAGATGTCGAGGTCGGTGAGGTCGGGCTCGTCGGGCGTCGGGAAGCCGGCGACGGCGACGACCGGAGTTCGCGGCAAGCTGGGCGTGAGGCCGGCGAAACCGAGATCGCGGAGTCGTTGCCCCGCCACCTCGCCCCGCAGCCGTCCGAGGCGAGCGGCTGGTGTCGCCGCGCCGTCCAGCAGATACACCGGTTGGCTGTCGCGCTCTGGACCCGACCACAACGCTCGGGCGAGGTCACTGCCGCCGCGGCCCACCTCGGCATACCGAGGCGGGTCCGTGTCGACCTCCGCGGCGAGGCCGTGCGCCAGCTCCGCGACGAGCCTGGTCAACCGTGGGTCGAAGCGGTGCCGCGACCAGCCCGGCGGCGCTGCCTCGGGGTGGTCCAACAGCCACTCCACGGCTGCCTCGTGCGAGTAGCAGGCGTCGGCAAGGCTCTCCGCGTATGCCGCGCAGCGCCCCCACCCGGGCTGGCGGACCATCGCCTCGGTGATGTCGCGGCCGTCGGGGTCGAGATCCTCGACGAGGTCGAGGGTCTCGTCGACGGACAGCTCGGCAAGTGAGCCGGTGGTCTGCGAGGCCAGCGTGAGAGCAACGAAAACAGCTGTTGCCGTGGGCTGTTCGTGGCCTGGAGTCGCGCCGAGGGAGCGTGGGTCGAAGTCGAGCAGGCGCGGCAGGTCGGCGGGCTCGTCCACCGGTGACCGGCCGGTGGCTTCGAGCCACGCGGTCACTTCGGCTCGGTCGAAGCGATGCGTGCCCGCGTGGTGCGATCGCGGTGGCGGGAAGGGATGTGGGCCGTGGCGGTGGCGGGCGCGCCAGACGGAGACGACGGGGCGCCGCACGCCGGCCAGGCGCGCGATCTCTGCCGAGGACAGCAGGTCGAGGGCCATGGTCCCCGCCATCCTTCCTGTCCGCGGCTCCCGTCATCCACGAGGCTACGCGCCATCTGAGAGATCGGTGATAGCAGGTTGATAACGGGGGTTATCACGCCGCCGTGACGGATCTTGGCGACACGGTGTGACGGTTACAGCGGCAGTCATCCGGTCTGCCAGGGACCGTCAAGGAGCACCGCATGAACACCGACCACTCGTCCGCGCCGGCCGTTCGCTTCCACGCGACCGGCCCCGCCGTGCACATCAGCAACCTGAGCATCGCCCACCCCGCGGTGACCAGCGAGGCCTTGCGCTGGAGCACCGGACGGCGCGGCAAGGCGGTCTCGGCCGACGAGCTGGAAGGAGTCGACCTGCGCGCGTATGCCGAGCAGGCCTTCGTCATCGGCGCCCAGGCCATCACCGCCGCCGGCGGTGCGCAAGAGACCGCTGGCCTCGCCGCCCTCATCGACCAGTTGGGCGAGCGAGCGAGCCGCTCGACCGCCGACGCGGCTCACGGCACGAGCCGCGCTGTGACGCTGGCGGGTGAGACGGTCGCCAAAGCCGCCCGCGACGCCCGCGAGAGCATCGACGAGGCCGGCGCGAAAGCCCGCGCGGTCTTCGCCCATGAGGTGACCGAGGCGCGCAAGGCTCTCGAAGCGGAGATCAGCCGCCTCTTCGGTGGGGAGTCGCCCGAGTTGCTCAGCCGGCTCACCGCACTGCTGGACTCGTGGGGCAAGGACCTCGACGCCCGGAGCACGAAGCAGGTGAGTGACGTGCTCACGCGGGCTGCCAAGGCCTTCGACCCTGCCGACCCGACCTCACCTCTGGCGCGGCAGCAGGCAGAGCTGCGCAAGCAGAGCGACGCGATCGCGACCACCATGGCGAGCAACCACAAAGAGCTGGCCACCGACGTCCGCGAGCTTGCGGCCCTGGTGCGCGAGCAGCAGGCCGCAGCCTCGGCCCGCGCCACGCTCGCCGCGGTCACCCCGATCAAGGGCCGCACCTTCGAGAGTGACGCCTGCGCGGTGCTCGAGGGCATCGCCACCGCGCTGGGCGAAGAGTTCGTGGCGACGGGCGCGACGGCCGGCAGTGTGACCCGCTCGAAGAAGGGCGACGGCGTGCTCGTGCTCGGCGGCGGTGTGGCCCGGGTCGTCGTCGAGATGCACGACGGCAGCGGGAGCCGCGACTGGAACGCCTACCTCGATGAGGCCGAGCGCAACCGTGATGCCATCGCCTCGCTGGGGCTGGTGCCCACTGCGGCGGGCAACGCCGGGCAGGCGCTGCGCGTGCTCGGGCCGCGTCGGTTGGTCCTCGCCTACAGCCCCGGGGACGACGACTCCCTGCTGCGCTCGACCGTGCTCCTGCTGCGCATGGTCGCCCTCGCGGCCACGAGCCAGGGCGCGGCCGAGGACCTCACCACGGCGCGCGAGGCCCTCGACCAGGCGGTCGCTGCGCTGACCACGTTGAGCGCCATCCACAAGACGGCCGGTGGGATCAAGAAGAACGCCGAGGGCATCGAGCGGCACGCCGACTCGCTCGACGCCACGCTGCGCCGCCTGCTCGCCCAAGCCGCGTCCGCCTTGGAAGGGGCCGTCGTGGCCGCCGTCGATCGGGCCCCGTCAGGCGTCGTCGCATAGCACCCCAGTGCGGGGTCAGTTCTCGCAGCCTCGCTTGCGACAACGAACGATCGTCGAGCAGTCGAGGTGCGGCCGGATCGAACCTGTCTACAATAGCAATTCGATCTGTCCCGAAGTCCTAGGAATACACGCATGCTCCCCATCTCAGGCGATCAAGTGGAGTGCACATTCGGCTACCACCCACTCATCGAGGACCTCGCGGAGTTCGTTGCCACGACGCAGCCGGAGCTACTTCTCGTCTGCGGCCGTGTCCTCGACTGTATCGACGCCGTGGACGAGACTCGGTCGAGCGGGGAAGACGTACGCCTTCCGGTGGGCATCTACTGGTTCGGCAACGAGGGGCGCACCTCGGTGATGGCGGTCGCAGGGGGTTTGCCGCCCGCGGATCCACAGAGCCTCGACACGTCGCAGATCGACGCCGAACACCCCCTCGCGTTGGCCCTGGGTTGGTTCCAGCACCTGTGGCCGACTGCCGTGAAGGTGCCGACGCCGCTGTTCAGAGTCCGGGACGAGGTTGTCGTGCTCAGGGACGACCAAGATGCCGCGGTCAAGCAACGGCGCTACCTCGGCGCGGCGTGGCAGTATCAGGTGCTAGTAGAGGGCCAGCTGAAGTGGTTAGCCGAGCAGAACCTCGCTCCGCGCCCTGACTTGGGTGATCCGACCGCTTGGGTCCAGAGTCGCCCGGACTCGGCAGAGGACTTCGCAGCCACCCTCACTCGCGCCAAGCTCGACCAGTCTTTCACGGATACCGTCTTCTCCTTCCGGGCGACTCGCACCGTCTTCCGCCCATATCAGTTCAAGCCGGTGATGAAGTTGCTGGCGTCCGGATCTCTGCGGATGCTCGTGGCCGACGAGGTCGGACTCGGGAAGACGATCGAGGCCGGACTCCTATGGACCGAGTTGGAGGCCCGTCGCCGCGCCAATAGGGTCCTGGTCGTCTGCCCGTCCGGGCTGGTACCCAAGTGGCAGCGCGAGATGGCTGATCGTTTCGATTTCGAGCTGGAAGAACTCACCAACCCTGGCCTGGCGACGCTGCACGAGCGGCTGCAGTCGGGACGAGCCGGCGTGCGCACGGCATACATCTGCAGCCTGGAGCGGCTGCGCCGATGGGAGCAGCTCGAGGACGTGACAAGGCTCGGTCTCGAGTTCGACCTAGTGATCGTCGACGAAGCACATGCCTTCCGCAATGCGGGCACGAAGAGCAACGCGTTGGGAGGCGTCCTCTCCCAATGGGCCGACGCGCTCGTCTTCTTGAGCGCAACCCCGTTGAACCTCCACAACCGGGATCTCTACAACTTGCTCGAGTTGCTCGTGCCTGGGGAGTTCGGCGACGCGCAGGCGCTGGAGGAACGACTCGTTCCCAACGGAGCACTGCACGCCGTCGTGGAGTCCCTGGTCGACTCTGCGGTGACGAGTCGAGAGCGGTTGGTCATGCTGTCCCGAATCGCCGAGACGCCCTTCGGCCTTGCCCTCAGAGGGCGCCCCGAGTACGCGATGCTGCAGGGCCTGCTCGAGCGCGACCCCATGTCCCCTCGAGACGTGAGCCAAGCACGTCGGCTCGCCGCCGAATTGCATGGCCTATCCGCCGCCGTGACGCGCACCCGGAAGGTGGATGTCAACGAGGACAAGCCTCTTCGCGAACCGCACCGGATCGTCGTCGACTGGACCCAGTCCGAACGAGCCTTCTACGAAGCCTTCTTCGACTGGTGTGTCGAGCGCGCCAGGGCTGCGCGCTCGCCTGTCGGCTTTGCCATGCAGATGCCTCTCCGCTTGGCCGGCAGCTGCCTGCCTATGGCTGCCCGGCAGGTCCTCGGCTGGGGGCAGTCCGCCACGGTCGACACGACGGGTGACAGCGGCACCGACGAGAGCGAGGTCCCGCCGTCGCGACTGGTGCCCCCTGGCGAGGAACTGCTGCGACTGGCCAGCACACTGCGCGGTGACACGAAGTGCGACCGCTTCGAAGCGGCGTTGCGTGACATTGTTCAGCAGGGCAAGCAAGTGTTGGTCTTCACGTTCTCGCGCAGCGTCGTTGACTACCTGCATCATCGCCTTGCCCCCAACTTCAGGGTCGCCGTGCTTCACGGCGACATCGGCAAGGAAGCTCGCCAGCAGGTCATGGCGGACTTCCGCAATGGCCACTACGAGCTCCTGCTCGCAACGCGCGTCGCCAGTGAGGGCCTGGACTTCGAGTTCTGCTCGGCCGTCGTCAACTACGACCTGCCGTGGAACCCGATGGAGGTGGAGCAGCGGATCGGCCGCATCGACCGCATCGGTCAGACTGAGCGCAAGATCATTGTGCACAACTTGCACACACCTGACACCATCGAGGCCACGATTATCGAGCGGCTTCTAGAACGCATCGGGGTCTTCGAGCGATCCATTGGCGGCCTCGAGCCCATCATCGAGTCCCGGCTCACCGACATCACCGGCGCCATTTCGGACTTCCGCTTGAGCGCCGCCCAACAGGAACTTCGGGCCGCCGAGATCAGCGCTGCCATTGAGGAGCAGGCCCAATCCGTCGAGGACGTGGAGCGGGCATCCGCCTACCTCCTCTCGAGTGACGGTGTCGACATCGATGGATTGGAACGCGACCTCGTACGCTCAGGCCGCTACGTCGGTCAGCGGGAACTCGCTCATCTCGTTCGACACTGGTCGGCCACTATCTCCGGTGGCCAGGTCAGGACTGACGGGGACGTGTTGACCCTCGTGGGCAACGCAGCCCTAGCCACGGATGTCCAGCGCATCGTCGCAGCTAAAGATCGGGGACGTCACGAGGTGGCAGATCTCCTGCGCGATCTTCGTAACGAGACGAGGATCCACCTCAGCCTGGACCCCGAGCGAGCACGAACCTCGGGGCTCTCCCTACTCACCGCCACGCACCCCTTGGTGCGCGCGGCGGTCACCGTGCCAGGGCATCGACAGTCCCGATTCGCCTCCCTCTCCGTGTCAGAGCCGACACTGCGCTCCGGTCTATACCTCGTGGTGATGGCGATCGCTCGCTGGAGCGGCATTAGACCGACCAATGAGGTCTGGTCGTCAGCCATCGATCTCGCGACTGGTCGGCCGGCTCCAGAGGAGATCGGCCAATCCGTTCACGCCCGCCTTGCCGAAGGCGAACTACTGAATGGGCCGTCCATCGAGGATCTTGACCTCGTCACAGCAGCCACTGTCGCCGAGGACTCCCTGCTGCAGCGCCAGGTCGACGAGGAAATCCTGCGCCTCCGCGAGAACGAGGCCCTCGCCGCGACACGCAGACTGAGCATAGAACAGGTCAGTTGGCGCAAACAGAATTCGCTCGCCGAGCGCATCGCCACTCTCCGGCACCGAGACAAGGAGCGGATCGTCCCGTTGTTCGAGGCTCAACTACATCGGGAAACAGAGCGGCTCAGAGATGCGCTTGCGGATCTCGAGCGTCAGTCCCGCGCTGACATGTCTCTAGAATTTCTCGCAGCCTGTGTTGTGGAGGTCACGGAATGACAACGTTGCTTTCAGATCATGAGATCCTGACGATCGAGCAGAGCATGAATGCGGCATACCTCGACGCGCTATCCAAGAAGGCAAGGACGAACATCGAGATCGGGATGGCAGCCAACGAGTTCTGGGTGGGTAAGGTGCCTGCTGGCCCAAAGATCGATCCCCAAGCACTCATCGGCCGTGTGGCGCGCGGTCACGGCGATGACCAGGTCATCGCGCTCGAGTACTACATCGGCCCGCGCTGCTTGGAGGTCAACGGGCGTCAGGTCTACAGCTGGGCCGCCAGGATCGCCGACACCTTCTTCCACCCCAGGGAGGGTGGGCACGAGCTCACTCGGGAGGTTGCAGCGGTTCGGACATTCGTGGTCCAGGGCCAGCGAGTGGTCCACGTTGCGGAAGAGCGAATCCGTGACATGCGGGGCTGGGAGCCGTTCAGGCAACGCACCCCGCTCCACGTGCCGGCTCCTCCTTCGGTGTCCGTCCTGCCCTCGTCTTCGGCGCGTCCAGGCGCGGAGACCTCGGACTGTTCTGACGGCCCATCAACTTCTGCGGCTTCAGAGTCCACGATCCCGAGCGGACAGTCAGCAAGCTCCGCGGGGTCGCTCGAGCAAGGTATGCGTGCGGTCGACGCTGTTCGCTTCGTCATTGCTCAGCCCAGGACCAAGTCCCTCACATCAGTGCTCGCCACATTGCAGCCCGACCAGCATGATCTGGTCACTCGCGACCCCAGCGTCAACCTCATCATCCAGGGCCATCCCGGGACCGGGAAGACGGTCGTTGCAGCGCACCGGGCCGCCTACCTCGTGAACAGCGAGCGTGACGTGGGGCGCCAGGTCAGCCGAGTCCTGCTCCTTGGCCCTACTCGGGAGTGGGTCGACCACGTTCGCGGCATACTGACACAACTCGACCACGGTCGATGCGTCGCGGTCGTCGACATCGTAGGCCTCATGATGCGTGCAGCCAGCGTTAGGCAAGCTCCGGTTGGGGCCCTTGATGGCCTGCCCGAAGTCCTGGAGCCGAAGGTGGGACAGTGGTCCAGCCGGATCGTCCACCACCTGCGAGCGGCCCAAGGCTGGAAGCCGAGCCGGCACCAGATGAATCTCGCCGCGGCATACTCCATTCTGCGCGCAGGCCGCGGCCAGGGCTTCGCACTCGTGCTCGAAGAAGACGAGAGATCGGCCCTGCAATCACTCCCCGAGATAGCTCAAGCCCAGACCAAGCGCAGTCTGTTGCCCTTGGTCGCCCGCGTCGCTCTCGAAGTGCGGTCGAGCCCGCCGGAGGCGGAGAAGTTCGATCACGTCATCGTCGACGAAGCCCAAGACCTCACCCGGCTCGAATGGGACATCATCCAGAAGTACAGCCGTTCCCAAACCTGGACTGTCGTGGGCGATATGAACCAGCGCCGGGCGGACCGCACCTACGCGAGCTGGTCGCAGCTCAGCAACGATCTGGCATTCGACGACGGCACCAACGTGCTTCGGCCGCAGGTGTTGTCCCGCGGGTATCGCTCGACCCAACAGATCCTGAGCTTCGCCGACGGGCTGCTGCCAAGCTCCCAGCGGGGCGCCCGGACGCTTCAGACCGGACCTGAGGTGCAGGTCCGTCGAGTCCGTCGCGGCACGTCGCTCGGCGAACTCGCCGTCGCCGAAGCCTCCCGACTGGTCATGGCCCATCCCGCGGGCACGACGGCTATCATCGGTGTGGACTTCGCGGTCATCTTCAAGGCGCTGCAAACTGCCGGTTGGCGCAAGGGAGCTGACGCCGCCGAATGGACCCGCGACGAGTTGATGCTGGCGGTCCGGAGTCCGGAGACTGCGCGCGGTGTCGAGTTCGACGCCGTCGTCGTCGTTGAGCCAGGGCACTTCCCTCGCAACATCGGCAGAGAAGGGCCGCTCTACACCAGCCTTACGCGCGCCAATCGCGAACTCTCGGTGGTCTACGAGAGTCCCTTGCCCGACGGGTTGAGGCACGCTGCTCGCGCCGCGCGCTGAGCGGGCGGGTCATGGGCGGGAGGTGCTGGAGCATCTACCCGCTTGAGGTCGGCCGCTGGCGCATGTGTTCGACGTGCGGCGGGGTGTCCAGTCGGCAACTCAAGGTGCGGATGTGCGGCGTGGCCTGGACCAGGCCGATCATGCCGCATCGGCAGGCTGTTCAGACCATCGACATCGGGCTCGACCCGACAAACCACCGCTCCACCTGAGAAGGTTTCTCGGGTGGAGCGTGGGTTTATCGGGTGACCCGATAATCGGGTGACAGGTGAGGCGGCGTCAGGCGAGGCGCTCCTTGAGACCGTCGAGTTCGGCGCGCAGCTGGGCCGGCACCTTGTCGCCGATCTTGGCGTACCACTCCTCGATGAGCGGCAGCTCGCGGCGCCACTCGTCGGCGTCGACGGCCAGGGCCTGGGCGACATCGTCCTCGGTCATGTTCAGACCGGAGATGTCCAGGGCGCCCGGTGCCGGGACGAGACCGATGGGGGTCTCGACGGCCTCGGCCTCGCCCTCGAGCCGCTCGACAACCCACTTGAGCACGCGGCTGTTCTCGCCATAACCCGGCCACAGCCACTTGCCCTCGGCAGTCTTGCGGAACCAGTTGACCTGGTAGATCTTCGGCAGCTTGGACTCGTCGTGCTGCTTGCCGATGTTGATCCAGTGGCCCATGTAGTCACCGGCGTGGTAGCCGATGAACGGGAGCATGGCCATCGGGTCGCGGCGCACG
>RRZT010617802.1_pt1 | contig 18775 bp, 21 predicted proteins | sample 2165551 | NCBI WGS metagenome assembly RRZT01 (sample SAMN10456910, study PRJNA506462) | wastewater metagenome | biome: wastewater; feature: sludge; material: wastewater sludge; isolation source: wastewater sludge with Escherichia coli K12::gfp cells carrying plasmid... | place: USA: Moscow, Idaho... | reverse complement strand
ATTCTGTTTAGGTACTCGTCCAAATCAAAATTTTCGGCCTTTATTTTCGGCTTCATTTTTTATACCCCCTTGCGCTCATAAAAATTTTAGAGACTCACCGTGCATTTGCAGGTATTCATTATCGGCTCTTTTTGAGCCGAAAATTTCGTATCCGGCGTAGTAGCCTATGCTTTTTAGGTCGTTTTGTATAGAGTCTAAAAACTCAACCGTTTTTGCGTATTTGTCGCCAAATCCCACGAGTCTCTCGGAGCGGTTTTTTTGTGAAATTTCCGTTTCATCCGCCAAAAACTCACCGACATCACCGACGGAGGGACAGTTATCGTCTATCATTATTTTATCAAAATACGGTGTTAAAGGGTAAATGCGGCACGAAGGGGGTCTATCGTCGTATATGGTGCAGACACCGTTTTGTAAGTATCTGCACCCGTTTTCGCCAAGTAGGATAACGGCTCGAAGCTCGTTTGATATTTTTGTAAAAACTATCGGAAAAAATTTATAGACAAACCGAAAATCATCCAATATTAGCGGGATAAACAAAAAGCGACAACACGCATCGCACCCGTCGCACCCTGCAAATCTATATGTTTTTTTGGCCTCTATCTGCTTAAACAGCCTTACTCTCCCTCTAGCGCCTCTTTGACGCTATCAAGCGGTATATGCGTCATTTCGCTGATTTGTTCGGCAGTGTAACCACCGTCGGCAAATCTCTGTATCGTGTGGGTTAGCGGTTCGGCTACCTCTATGACGTGCCCGTCCGGATCAAACACCCTAAAGGCCATTTGTCCCCAAGGTTGAAACTCTATTTTTGATATTACGCCTGCTCCGGCATCGCAAACTTTTTTGAAATCCTCTTCGATGTTTTCGGACTCAAAGCACAGCTCAAATCTATGCCCTTCACCCCTAAGGGTTTTTGAGCCGAAAATCGTCTCTGCCGCAAGCTCTTTTTGCCATATCGCAAGGCCACTCTCAAACGATACGTATGCCCCTTTACTCTCGATTGCTACTTTTTGGCCAAGTGCAGTTTCGTAAAAATCTTTTGAAGTCTCGATGTTATCGGCAAAAATCGCCGTTACGGTTAGTTGCATTTTCTCTCTCCGTGTAGTTGGTTTATTGTACTACTAAATGCATTTTTATTGCCGCACGAAAAACGTAAGTAAATCATAAGTAAAATATTTTTAAAACTTATTTTTCAAAAAAAGGTGACGGTGATGACCATCAAAAGAAAATTACAGCTCTCCGGCGGTGTTACCGCCATAGTGCTGGTTGCTCTGAGTATTGTAGTTTACGTTTTGGTTTCGGCTATAAAAGAGAAAGCCGAGCATGTAAAAGGGGAGTCGCTACCTTTTGTACTTGCGGCAAATGATATGAAATTTCAGGTGTGTCAGGTTCAGCAGTTTTATTCGGACGTTGGCGCAACAAGAGAAGAGGATGGACTAAAAGAGGCAGATGAGGCTGCCGAGAAGTTTTTGAAAACGGTCTTAAAATTTAAGGAGATGTATAAAAACGAAAACGACAATAAAGCTTTAGCCAGAATTGAACAGATAGAAAAAGATTTTGCCGCATATAGACAAGAGGGCAAAACTATGGCCGAGACGTATGTAAAACACGGAACCGAGGCCGGCAACAAGGTTATGGAGGGTTTTGATATCAAAGCGTCAAAAATTGCAGGGTTGGTCGAGGAACTTGTAAAGGAGCAAGACGGAGAAGCGAGAGATATGATAGGACAAATCTACGACAGCTCCACAAATACTCTGGTATTAACCCTCGTATTTTCATCTGTTGCCATAGGGGTTACGGTGGCTCTCGGCATATGGATACTTTCTAAAATAATGAGTTCATTGATGGATGTTGCACCTATCAATAAGATAGCGGAAGATATGAAAAATAAAAATGCCGATTTAACATTTAGACTAAAAGCATCCGGCAACGACGAGATATCCGACGTTATCCACTCCGTAAACAAATTTATAGACGCTACGGCGGTGGTTGTGAACAAAGCAAAAGACTCCTCTGTCGAAAATGCCTCTATATCGCAAGAACTTAGCTCAACCAGTAAAAATGTAGGAGAGAGGGCTATGATGGCCGCCTCTTTGATAGAAGAGGTAAATGAGGTTTCAAAAAAAATTATCTCCGAAAACAAAGCCTCCGTCTCTGAATCGCAAAGTGCCAAGAGTGAAGTGGAGGCGGCAAATAAAAAACTTTTGGAGGCTGAGGCTGCAACGGCAAAGATGCTTGCAATGATAGAGGAGAGCGTCGAGGCCGAGGTAGAGTTTGCCTCTAATCTTGCGGCTCTAAGCTCACAAGCAGAACAGGTAAAAGGGGTGCTGTCGGTTATAGGAGATATCGCAGATCAGACAAATCTATTGGCTCTAAACGCCGCTATCGAGGCGGCAAGAGCCGGAGAGCACGGCAGAGGGTTTGCAGTAGTAGCCGATGAAGTACGAAAACTGGCTGAGAGAACCCAAAAGAGTTTATCGGAGACGAATGCAACTATCAATACCATAGTAGAGGCTATTACGCATGCAAGTGAAAAAATGGGTCAAAACTCTCAAAATATAAAACACCTCGGAGAGCATTCAAAAAATATCGGCTCTATTATTGGGCAGACTGTAAATACTATGCATGAGACGATAAAGGTGGTCTCTATAATGAGCGAAACAGCCCTTAAAAATTCACAGGATAGTTCAAAGGTGCTAGACGATATCTCAAAAATTAACGAGTTGTCAAAAAACAATACCAGAAGTATGGAAGAGGTTGCCGCTGCCGCCTCGCATCTGTATGAGACGACAGAGTCTTTGGCTGATATGCTAAAAGGATATAAGGGGTAGATTCCCCTCCGGTTTGTCGGTTTTATATGTCTAGGCCGTTATGCTAAACGATTGGTTTTGGGAGTAGGTTTTTAGGTAGTCGCTTTGAAAGATTTGAGCCATCCGCTCCTTGAGGGACATCGACTCTATCTTTTGCCTCAAATCCCCCTCCATAACGGAGCGGTACATCTCGGAGGCCATCTTTGAGACCCTTTTTATCATCTCATCCGCCTGAACGCCGAAAGATGTTAGGTTTTGCTCTAACTCTTTTTGTTTCTCCTCTACTTTTCTCTCAATAGATTTTCGCTCCATAGCTATATCCATCAGAGTATCTGCAGAAGGTGGCTCGTATGTTGCTATAGATGAAAACGGTTCCGTACTGTTTGTCTTTTGCGCCTGTATATTTGTTACATAGGGGTTTTGTTGTACGCCGGATATCTGCAAACCGACCCTCCTAAACTAAATTTAGGAGCTTGGAGCAAAATATGTTCCCGAAAATTGTATTTCACACCGGATAAAACTCTCCCGCTTTAGCGGGTAGCTTCAGGGGGATGCAAGGGACACCCGTGTCCCTGCCGCATATAAGAGCTTTGCTCATATATGCGTATAATGTTCTAATGTATATAAAAAGGAATTTTTATTTTCGTTTTTACTTTTGGTCTAGGGAAGTCTTTTTTTGCCAGCTCTGTAGCTTCCATCGCCGTTTTATCAAGTCTTGTGTTGTACGAGGTCGTTGTTATTTTCATCCCCTCTGTATCACCGTTTGGGAGTAGATAAAACTCCAGCACCCCGTCCCCGGTTCCCCTGACATTATTCATATAGATCTGTTTTTCGTACTGTATTTGCCCCAAGGCGACGATTTTAGAGAAATTTTTTTCCAAAAAATCCTCTTCATCGGCACTCATTTTGTCCAGTTCATCACCGTAGTATTTTTTTAGAAGTCCGTTTCTGCTTCTGGATTCCCTTTTGGCCTTAAATTCGGTATTTATAGCCGAGAGGAGGGTGCTACCTGTTTTTTTGTTCTCTGCTTGTGAGGCGGTTTGCGTCTCTTTGGTTGTTTTGTTTGCATCTGTTTGGGTGTTTTCAGGTTTTGTTTTTGTTTTGGCGGTTTTTTGGGAGATTATTTCATCGCTTTTTTGAGGTCTTTGCGACTCTTTTGGAGTTTGATTCGGCTGCTGTTTTGCTATGGCTTTCTCTTGTCTTTGTGAAGCCCCTTCGTTTTTTTGTGGCATTACGGGTTCTTCGTCAATTTTAAAATTTTTTATATCAAGGGTCGTTTTGTGTTCGGTTGAAGCAATTTTGTAGTCACGGAGATTGGTTAGGATGTATAGCGGCAGCAGTATTAGTGCAATATTAATAATAAAAGAGGCCAAAGCCCCTATTATGTAGTTTTTAGTTTGCGAATTCATCTAGTTTTTGGAAAAAATCAAACAGCTCTTGCCGCTTGTCACCTCTGTTGAATACGAGTGGACTCGGGTGGTGTGTTTTTGCTATGTAGAGATTTTCACCCAAAAAAGAAAACGGCTTTATCTCGTGTTTTGGAAGCTCTTTTACAAAGTTTTTGACTGCTTTGTCGTCCGAGGCACAAAACGCTTTCTCGGCGCTTCCCCCTAGTAAAACAATAATTTTCGGCTTTACTATCCCAATTTCATCACAAAGCATCGAAAAACCGACTTTTAGCTCAAATGAGTTTGGCGTTCTGTTTTTGATCCCGTTTTTACCCTCTTCAAAAGTCCTAAAAGCAAAGGCATTGGAGATTAATATCTCTCCTCTTTGTATCCTCGTGGAGGCTATGAGTTTTGAGAGGTTTTTTCCGGCAGGGCCGCAAAAAGGTCTCCCCTCTTTTGCCTCACTCTCTCCGGGAGCCTCTCCGACAAGCATTATGGGTGATCCGCCAAAGGCAAACTCTCTATCGTAAACCTCCGATGGGTCAATCTGAGCGGAGAGAGCCGCTCCGAGGCGGTTTTTTCTGTTTTGATAAAAGGAGAGGAGGGTGGTTTTCATCTATTTTTTTAGTATCTTTTCGCCCATTGCGCACGCCGCCTTCAAAAGCTCATCGGCTCCGTCCGCCAAAAAGTCGTTTGCTAGCTCCTCGCCAATCTCCAAAAAATCCTCGGCAGATGCGGTGATTGTTTTTTTCATCGATTTTGAACCGTCCGGCATACCGATAATAGCGTTTACCGTTACCAGTTCTCCGTCCAGTTTTGCGTTGATACCGATAGGAACCTGGCATCCGCCTTCCAGCGTATCCACAAAATCCCTCTCTATGGTAGTCTCAACTTCGCTATCTTCATCATTCAGTACGGATAATAGCTCTATCACTTCGTCGTCATCGATACTCTCAATTCCGAGTGCTGCCTGACCCATAGCCGGAGTCATCAGCTCTACGTCAACCGGAGAGGCGTATTTTACGTTTTCGATGAGTCCTAGCCTCTTGATTCCGGCAGTGGCCAATATGATTGCGTCAAATTCGCCATCTTCCAATTTTCTAAGCCTAGTATCGATATTTCCCCTCAAGTCTTTGATAGTGAGATCGTTTCTAATCTCCATCAACTGCATCCGTCTTCTAAGGCTTGTTGTTCCAACTACCGCCCCTTTCGGGAGGGCATCTATAGATTCATATTTAAAAGACAAAAAGCAATCTCTAGGATCCTCTCTTTTTGTTACGGCGGCAAGCACTAGCCCTTCCGGAAACTTTGTCGGTACGTCTTTTAGGCTGTGAACCGCCATATGGGAGCCGCCTGAGAGCATATCCTCTTCAAGCTCTTTTGTGAAGAGCCCTTTGCCTCCTATAAGGGCAAGCGGCGTATCAAGTATCTTATCTCCGGTGGTTTTGATAGGTTTTAGCTCTACGCTAAGACCGGGATGGGCTTTTTCAAGCTCCGCTTTTATGTGGTTTGATTGCCAAAGTGCCAGTTTTGAGGCTCTTGTTGCGATGATTAGTTTTTTCATTTTGAAAGCTCTTTTAGTATTTTATTGATTTGTGTTTTTGAACCGTCTAACTCATTGTTTACATAGACCGTAGGGGTCCCTTTGACAAAGAGCTTATGCGCTTTTTGTACCTCGTCTTCGTATGCTTTTTGTATCTCTTTTTTGCTTATATCTGATTTTTTGACTGTAACTCCAAGTTCGGATGAGAGTTTGGCGGTTATTTTCTCCTCGTCGCTCTCTTCCGGTTCTACATCTGTTTTGTAAAGCAGTGAGAGGAGTTTTGCTTTTTGTATTTTTGAACCGATTGCTATCTCGGTTCTGGCTATCGCATCACTGGACGGGTGTATAAAAAGGAGAGGGAACGTATAGTGATAGATGGCGATTTTCGACGGGTGCTTTGTTGCGGCCTCTATTAGATCCGGAACCAAATCCCTGCAAAAAGGGCAGAGCGGGTCGCTAAACACAAGGACTTTGTATTTTGCGTCTTTGTTGCCCGCCACCAAGTGGTTAGCGTCGTAATACTCCGCCGTCGGCTTTGGTCTGAGTGACTCCTTTAGGCTTTTGTTTTTTTTTACGTCAATAATATCAGGGGACAAAAAATCCCCTTTGGTAAAGTACATATCCGTTGTTTTAACCTGCTGTTTTTTACCTTTTCTATCGACTTCAACCTCTATGCCGACTATCATGGACTCCCAACCTGAGAGGTCCTTTTCTTTTATTGCCTCTTTGGAGATTACTTTTACATTTTTTACCGTTATCGACTTGTTGTTTTTTAGTGTCGCCGATATGTACTCTTCAACCTCTTTGTTCGTCGCCGAAAAGAGCGCCGTTGCTACCATAAAAATAGCTACAAACGTTTTTTTCATTTTGCCTCTCCGATTAAAATTTCTATTTTTTGGACGACTTCGGACAAATCTACCGCCTCTTTTTGGAGGGTTGCCCTATTTGCTATCTCAACTTTTTGTTCTGTGATATTTTTGCCGACGATAATTGCATACGGGAAACCGATAAGCTCAAAATCGGCCATTTTGTGTCCGTATCTCTCGTCCCTGTCGTCCAAAATTACCCTGATTTTTTTTGCTTTCAACTCTTCGTATATTTTGGTTGCCGCCTCAAATTGCGTCTGGTCTTTTACGTTTGAGATTATGACGTTTACCTGATAAGGGGCTACAGAGAGCGGGAGAATGCACCCTTTTTCATCGTTTTTTTGCTCTATGATTGCAGAGATGAGTCTGGACACCCCGATTCCGTAGGTTCCCATCACAAAGTTTTGGGTTTTTCCGTTTTTATCTAGGTATTTTGCCTCCATTGGAGCCGAATATCTATCTCTAAGCTGAAAGATATGCCCTACCTCAATCCCTTTTGCATATGTTAGATCTGCCTGACACCTAGGGCACGCATCCCCCTCCTGAACCGTTACGAGATCTTTGAATACGCCGTCTTTTGGGATGTCGTATCCTTTTATATGGTAATCTTTTTTGTTTGCCCCGACTATAAGCCCTAATCTCTCTCTTAGCTCTTCGTCAAAATATTTTAGCTCTACGTCTACATCCGGCCCCACAAAACCCAGAGTAATACCGTATGATGCGGCCTCCTCCTCGTTTATATCCTCAAAAGCCAGAGCGTTGCACGCATTTATCGCTTTTGTCTCTTCCAGTTCATCGCAACCGGCTACAAAAAACACTACAGGCTTTGTCTCCTCTTTGAAGAGTGCTTTTTTGACTACCGCTTTTACGAATCTATCTTTTGGGGTAGAGAGTAGCCCCGAGAGGTCGTCTATGGTTTTTGTGTCGGGGGTATGGATCTCCTCTTTTTGCGTTGCCTCATCTTTGTGTTTTTTTGGCTTTCGTCTGGCGGCCTCTATGTTTGCGCCGTATTCACAAGCTTTGCATACGGCCAGAGTATCTTCTCCGGCATTAGCTAGTACCATAAACTCTTTTGAGCCGCTTCCACCGATTGCACCGCTATCGGCCTCGACGACTTTAAATTCAAGTCCTAGTCTTGCAAAGATTTTTTTGTAAGTTTTCTCCATGAGATTAAACTCTCTTAGCATATCCTCTTCACTATCGTGAAACGAATAACCGTCTTTCATCCAGAACTCTCTGCCTCTGAGCAGGCCAAATCTAGGCCTGATTTCGTCTCTGAATTTGAGATGGATCTGATAGATATTCATAGGGAGCTGTCTATAGCTTGTTATTTTCGATTTTGCAAGCTCCACCATCAGCTCTTCACATGTAGGGGAGAGGACAAAATCCTGCTCTTTTCTATCTTTGAATCTCAAGAGCTCTTTGCCGTATTTCTCAAATCTGCCGCTTTTTTGCCATAACTCACTAGGGGTTACGAACGCAAGTGTAACCTCTACGCATCCGGCGTTGTTTAGCTCCTCTTTAATGATGTTTTGGATGTTGTCTAGCATCATTTTGCCGAGCGGTAAAAAATCATATACGCCGCTTGCCACCTGATGGACAAACCCTCCCCTCGTCAGATACTCCTGACTTCTGAGTCCCCCTTCGGTATCCTCTTTTTTATAATCTTTTATCGTGCTTATGAGACTTCTCGAAAATTTCATCTAAAAACTGCCTTGTTATTTTTAAAAAGTATTTTAATCTTGCCCTTCATCGATGCCGGAAACGGTATATTCGCACTTGTAGCGATCTACTATTTTGGCTTCGCTGGAGAGGTTGTGGAGATATTTTAGTGATTCAACCATCGTATCAAGCCCTGGACTATTTGCTAAAGCCTTTAGGTTGACCGTTGGATCATGCATAAATTTTTTAAATGCACTATGAAGTACTTTTAGTACGTCCTCTTCGTGCTCTTTTGTTATAAACCCTTTTTTGACGGCGTTTTTTATCTCTTTTTCGGCTATCAGCTGCGCTTTTTCCCTTAGCTCTTTAATGATCGGATCTACGCTTAGCGTCCCTATCCATTTGAAAAAATCCATCGTATATGAGCCGACAAGGGTGTATGCGATTCTGGCCTCTTCCGCCCTTAGCATCTGGTTTTGCTCTACTATATCTTTTAGGTCGTCAACCGTCACGACCTCCAGATTATCCCTCTTTTTGACATCTATGTCTCTAGGGACGGAGATGTCAAACCAAGCCCTATAAAAATCCCTCTCTTCGACAAGTTCGTCCGTTATGATAGGGTGTTGCGCTCCGGTGGCCGAAAAAACGAGTTTATGGGTATTTAAAAGCTCTTTTATAGCCCCAAAATCGGCACCGGTTACGTTTTTGCCGAGTTTTTCGCCCATCTCATCCGCTTTTTGTTTGCTACGGCTGACCAAAATAACGTTTGCCCCGTTTGTTAGCAGATATTTGCAGGCGATTTCCCCCATCTCTCCTGTTCCGATTACTACGGCAATTTCGCCGTCCAGTTTTCCGAAGAGCTTTTTTGCTTTATCGACGGCGACACTAGCCACCGATATCGGTTTTTTTGCAATCTCCGTTTGGTTTCTGACATCTGCCGCACATTTGAACGCATAGTGCATAACCCTAGAGAGTTTTTGGGAACAATGCCCTCTGTCGTATGCAAACTTAAAAGCGTCCTTTATCTGCCCCGCTATCTGTGTCTCGCCTATTACTACGCTGTCAAGAGAGCTTGTGACGGCAAATAGATGGTGAACTGCCCCCTCATTCTCAAATACGTCGGCTCTCCCCTCCAGCTCTTCGATGCTGAGTCCGGAGTGACGTGATAGCATCTCAAATATCTCCGTAGACGCTTTTGCGGTATCGTTTGTGCTAGCTAAAATCTCAACCCTGTTACAGGTGGAGACGATAATCGCCTCCGATATTTTTGTATCCTCACAGGTAAGCGTAGCAAGCGCCTCCTCTTTGGATGTTTCGGTAAAAGCAAGTTTTTCACGAGCGGTTATGTCGCTGTTTTTGTGTGAAAAACTCACCGTTAGATAGTGCATTTAAAACCTTTTCCTAAGATAGTCTTTGAAGTTGTGCCGATGTTATTTCGGCAAGTGCTCCGCTTTTGTCTGCGGGGAGGGCGCTTTTTTGGATTGCCGATACCGCTTTTTTGGATATCTCTTTGGCAAGACTTAGTGCATACTCTATCGAGCCGTATTGCCGAAAGAGTCCGAGTAGCTTTTTTATCTCCTCTTCTGACGGCTCTTTGCGGTAGATGGAGTCCAAAAACCCAGTTGCATCTATGTCGCCGTTTTTGTATAGATGGATAAAGGCTATTGTCGTTTTACCCTCTTTAAAATCGCTAAACGGTTGTTTTCCGAGTGTTTTCTCATCTGATATGATGTCTAGCAAATCATCTATTAGTTGAAATGCAACCCCTAGATTTTGGCCGTAAACTCTGATATTGTCGTCGTCTATTCCATCTAGCATTGCCGCCGATACTGCCGCCGCTTCTATCAGGGAGCCTGTTTTTTTGTAGAGCATAGAGAGGTATAGCTCTTCATTTAGGTTAACGCTTTTACCCATTTCGACATCTTCCATCTCGCCTATGCTTAGCGTTGTGACGGCGCTTGAAACCTCGTAGGCTATTTTTGGGCCGAATGATATTAGCTTTGAAAAAGCTTTTGAATACAGTATATCGCCAAGCATAACGGCTGTTTTATCTCCGTCGGTTGCGTTTACGGTAGGTTTTTGTCTTCGTAGCAGAGACGAGTCTATCACGTCGTCGTGCAAAAGACTTGCTATATGTATCAGCTCTATAATTGCGGCAAGCTCATAAATCCGCTCATTTTGGGATATTTTTAGCATTAGCCTCGGCCTAAGCATTTTCCCGCCGGCCACCTGTGATACCAAATCCTCTATTTGGGGGGAGCCTAGCTCTTTTATGATCTTTTGTAGCTCGTCTGATACTCTTTGTGTCAACTAATCCGCCTTCGGTAAAACTCTCTCGGCCTGTATAGCCCTTTTTTCGTCCATTAGCAAAACCGTAAATTTAGCCTTTTTTGTCTTAGTATCAAAATCCTCAAAGACTATGAGGGCGTACGGTTCGTAAAAAGCGTTTTCAGCTCTATTTTTCAGCTTGATTTTAAAGCTTTTTAGTTTGTAGTCTTTATATAAAATGTTTTGGTACGGAAACTTATTAAACTTATATAGCATAACGAGCCCTTCGTTTACAAAAAGGGTCCATCTAAAATCCAGATTGTAGATTTTATCGTCTATGGCAAGAGTATATCTGGCCAGTTCATCTTTTTTCAGCTCTACTTGATTTCTGTAGTTCCAATTTATTGCAGAATCTTCGCCGTCGGCCGCAAAAACGAAACTAAAACAGGTAAATAAAACTAAAAAAAGTTTATTCATTTCTGGTAACGATATCCGACATAACCGACAAAGCCAAAGAGTCTGCACCCCTTAGAACTTTTTCGGAGTTTTCAAATACATATCTGTCTATGTCTTTTTCGTTTATCCCTTTTTCCTCCAGCATATATTCTGCTGCTGCCGCCCTTTTTAGAAACCTTGAGAGTTCCTCTAATGCCAAATGCTCGTTTGCATTTTTGAGTATATCTAGTAGTCTGGATGATGGTGAGCCGCCGAACAGCCTCTCTTCTAAATCGTCGCTAAACATAGTTTTAACCGCCGTTATTTGTTTTTGTCGATTATAACACTAATTCGATTTTGTATTAGCCTAATGTTTTGTTTGGTAGTATAAATAAAATGCGTCCAAATTGCTTCATTAAATAACCGATGTTACGCACAAATACGAGCAAAGCCCATATTTGGCGGCAAGGGCTACTTCGCCTTTTGCAAGCCCCTAAAGCTGCCTGCTAAAGCGGGAGGGTAATATGTTTCGGGCTTTAAGTGTGTGTAAGGTCGGTAAATAACCAAAGGTGGAAATGCCATGAGCGCAAGCAGTAGTATAGATAGGGTAACCGGACTTCACAAAAACAACGAAGTGCAGTACCTGTGCTTTCGCCTCCAAGAGGGGGGTGAACTCTATGCGGTCAACGTATTTAAAGTTCAAGAGATAATCAAATACGATAAGGAACCGACTCTGGTGGGGCACGATGAGGGGAGCTTGTTGGAGGGGCTTATAACCGTAAGGGGAATTACGATTCCGCTTGTAGATATGAAAAAATGGTTTGCATCCTCAACGCTATCGGGGGCAAATCTAAAAAAAGCGGGTCTTGATCCAAAAGATTCTCAGGTTATGCTTTGCGACTTTTCCGGTGTTTTTATAGGCATTAGGATACATAGAGCAGATAGAATATTGACAAAAAAATGGGACGATATAGCCCCCTCTATGAACGTCGGAGGCGGAAACGACAAAAAAATCAACAATCATACATACTATACAGACGGCTCTTTGGTTCAGATTGTAGATATAGAAAAGATGGTCTCTGAGGTTTTCCCTTTTTTGGAGGAAGAGGTAAAGGCGGTAAACGTAAAAAAAGCCGACCTCAATTATTCAAAATTTCTCCTTGTCGCCGAAGACTCTCAGGTGGCGGCCAGAGCGCTAAAATCTGTACTAGACAAAACCGGGGTCAGCTATAAATTTTTTGATAACGGAAAAAGACTTCTGGAATTTATCGATGCAAATATCCATGAGATGAAAGATTGTGCTTTTATAATTACGGATTTGGAGATGCCTGAGGTATCCGGTTTTGAAGTTATTAGAAGCTTAAAGTCAAGAGATATGTTTGCATCCTTACCGATAGCGGTATACTCGTCCATGAGCGGCGACTCAAATAAAAATATGTCTGAATCTCTGGGTGCCGACCATTTTATCCAAAAAAACAAGATGGTTGATGTTGTTATGCTTATAGAAAAATACTTTGCGCTGTAAAGGGGCTTTTTATGAAAAAATATTTAATCGGTTTAGCCGTATGTTCTGTCTCGGCTTTATTTTTAACAGGGTGTGCCGTCAAAAATACAAATATGGAGTTCTCAAAACCGTACTCTATCTATATGGGGGAGAGGGCGTATTCAAAAGTGTTTTTGTCGGGAGTTAAATATGCGGCAAGCGATACTAAGATCGTGGGATCCATCATTAACTCTGCCGGAGCCGTAGAGGGGTATCTGACAACATCCACGGATATGGGGAGTTGGTTCGGGGAGGCTTTTGAAAAAGAGGTGAGGGCGGCCGGATTTACCCCTTTGTCGGATGAGAAAAATGCCGATTTTTCGGTGTCTATGAGTGTCCAAAATCTTGAGATGAAGTATTTAAAAAGTGAACTAACAGGAAAAAACCTGATGATGAAACTTCAGATAGAGGTGAGCATCAAAAAAGGTGGAAATACCGTAACCAAAAAGTATGGATACAACGAAAGCAAGTGGATAAAACCGACGTTTAACGCACTGGAGCTTGCCGATATATATGAGCCGTTCTTGAGGGAGAGTGTAGCCGCAACCGTCAAGGATCTAGTTGTGATTAGCAAAAACCGCTAAAGCTCTTTTGAGATGGAGAGTCTAAAGCATTTCGGCTCCCCTATCTCTATTTTGCCGCCGTGTGCATTTGCAATCTGCAATGAGAGTGCCAAACCTAGCCCGTTCCCTTTTGTTTTTGTTGTCTTAAACGGGTCAAATAGCATGCTTTTGTCGGCTATCGGTGCGCCGCTATCCTCGACGGCCAGATAGAAATATCCGTCGTCTTCATCGAGATAAACCCTGATTAACCCAGTGTCGTCTCTAGTGTCCTCTATGGCATCTATGGCGTTAAAAATCATATTTTGGATTACCATTGAGATTAGCTCAAAATCACCCTGAATGTTTATATCGGGAAGCGTGAATTCAAACTCTATATCTTTAGAGTAGGAGTAGTGGCTAACGGCGCTTTTCATCTCATCTTCGAGTTGTTTTAGCTCAAAATCCGATTTTTTGATTGCAACCCCTTTTGTAAATAAAAGAGTTGCTTTGATTATCCTCTCCACCCTCCAGATTGATTTTTTGATCTCGTCTACTATCGGCTTTATTCTATCATCTACCATCGGATGGATTGTGGATGCCAATATGGCGACGCTTCCGACCGGATTTCTAATCTCATGTGCCAGATGTGCCGCCATCTGACCCATGGAGGCTAGCCTTTGAGTTCTTTTTTGCTCCGTCATATCGGTTGCAGAGACAATGGTTTTATTTTCTAGCTTTACCGATTTTATGAGGTATGACCTATCATCAATCTCCGCTTCGCAGTTGTCTTTGAAGTTTTGAAAATCAAAGCCGAGTGAGTTGGCGGTTGAGTTTTGCAAAAAAACCTGCCCTTTTTCATCCAAAACCCATATTGCCGTAGGCAAAAATTCTATAATCTCGCTAAGTATTTTATGTAGTGCTTCATACGAATTTTTTAGGTCTCTATACTCATTTTCTACGACGTATGTTTGGTTTATAAGGGTGTCCAGCGTATCCAGAAAGATTTGCTTATCTTCTGTTGAGAGCTGGTCTAGGAGTTTTTTGTCAATCATCTATACTTTTAATCTCTCTTTATCAAAAAACGTGTCGTCGTGTATGTGCCTAAACGCCGACTTTAACATTACAAACAAATCCGGCTTTTCCCTCTCCAGATTTTTTAGGAAGTTTTTTGTCTCTTCTCTTTTGTAAGGCATTTTTACTTTAAAATTCATAGCCGGACACGCTTCGTCGCCGATTGTTGCAATCTCGTTTGATTTTGCAAAATTAGCGAGTGCTGCCTCCCTCATCAAAATAAGCGGCCTTATGACGTATATGCCGTTTGAGGCTTTATATTTCGGAGCCAGAGACCTAAGGGCACCGTTTTGAAATAAATTCATAAAAAAGCTCTCGGCCGCATCATCCAAATGGTGCCCAAGGGCAAGCTTGTTATAGCCGTTATTTAGGGCATACGTATACAATGCCCCCCGCCTCATTCTGGAGAAAAAGCTACAAAAAGAGGAGTTTTCCCTGATATGCTCACCTGCAATCTCAAATATTTTTGAGTCTATTACCTCGTGCTCTATCCCGAATTTTTGGCAGTGTTCGCTCAAAAAAGTGAGGTCTTCGCCCATTCCGTATGAGAGCGTTACGGCTTTAAAGTCGAATTTGAAAGGGGCGATTTTTTTTAACCTGTTTATCAGATGGAGCATAGTGTGGGAGTCTTTGCCGCCTGAGAGGGCGACCAAAACTTTGTCCCCCCCTTCGATTAATGAAAATTCAGCGTTTGTTTGACCGAATATTTTGACCAGTTTTTTACTAAAAACGATACTAGGTTGCCCCTCGCTCATACTGTTACAGCTCAAATAAAATATTTTCTAAAAAGTTTGCGCTCACTTTTGCGGATGATACCAAAAACTCTTCAAAGCTAAATCCGGCATCCATGTCTGCCGTGTCGGATATGGCTCTTAGGACAAAAAACGGTACTCCGAGGCATTTGCATACATACCCGACGCTTGCCCCTTCCATCTCTAAAGCATCAGCCTTATAGGTATTTTTTATCCACTCTTTTTTCTCTTCACTGGCTATAAACTGATCACCGGTTGCAATCGTCCCTCTGATTAACTTTATACCCAATTTTTCGGCTACTTTTGAGGCTATTTCGTTTAGCTCTTTATCGGATTCTACAAAGTCTCCGCTCTCCGGTATAAACCCCCAAGCGTGCCCGAAAACCGTGATATCAACGTCGTGCTGAACTAGTTTATCGGCAACTATCAAATCGCCAATTTTAAGGCTCTCATTTATCCCCCCTGCAACACCGCTAAAAAGGAGTTTTTTACAACCGTATTTTTCGATTAGTAGTGTTGCGGTAAGTGCCGCATTTACTTTCCCTATTTTGCTGTATGCCAGAGCTATCTCTTTTCCGGATAGGGTTCCGGTATAAAAAATATTATTTGCATACTCCTCTTTTTTGAGGTTTTCAACCTTTGGCAGTAACGGCTCAATCTCTTCTCTCATGGCACCTAAAATTGCTATTCTCATATTTATCCTTTTATTTTTTCTATTATCTCGGCTATATTTGCCATGGAGTTTACCGAGTATGTCGGGATGGATGTGATTTTTTTATTTAGCCCAGACAGCACGGATCCGTTTCCAAACTCTATAAAGGCATCAACTTCATCTTCAAACTTTTTTATAGATTGCTTGTAGAGAACCGGGGCAACAAGTTGTTTTTCTAGCAGTGTTACGGCATCGTTTTTAGTGGAATATTTGTCCGTGGTTGCGTTTGATACTATCTCAAATGCAAATTTATCGTGTAGTTTATCGCCTAATACTTTTGCCAGTTTTTTTGAGGCATTTTGGAGGATTTCGCAGTGGCTGCAAACGGACATATTAAGGAGCAAAGCCCTTTTAGCACCGGCTCCTTTTAGCTCTCCCTCCAAAGAGGCCAAATCCTCTTTTATTCCGGCCAAAACTATCTGCCCGTCAGTGTTATAGTTGACAGCCCATGCTTTTTTACCGTTTTTTACGGCGTTATCGCATATAGCCTCAACCTTTTCGTCGTCAAGACCCAAAACGGCCATCATTCCGGCATTTTTGCCATCGCAATCTTCGCTCATAAAAAGACCTCTCTGGTGTACCGTATAAACAGCATCCCCAAGACTAAGACCTCCGGCTGCCGTAATAGCGCTAAATTCACCAAGAGAGTGCCCGATCGCAAAAACAGGGTCGATGTCAAGCCCTTTTTTGAATGCGGCAAAAGCCAGTTGGCTAACGAATAAAATAGCAGGTTGGGAGTATGCGGTCTGGTCTAGTCTTTCACCGTCCTCCAAAATAATTTTTGTCAAATCAAATCCCAAAGAGTCGTTTGCCTCTTCACTCATACGTTTGGCATCGGCAAAACTCTCCAAAAAATCTTTGCCCATACCGAGCGTTTGCGAACCCTGTCCCGGAAATAAAAACCCTACTTTTTTCACTATATAAAATCCTCAGTATAAAAGTTCTGCCGCTTTATGCGGCTAGCTTTAGCGGCTTAGCGCCTAGCGTAGCCGAAGATGGATTTATCCATCCGGCGTATTTTGTATAGCCTCTGCCGCTTTATGCGGCTTTGCTTGTGCTGGCTTAGCGCCTAGCGTAGCCGAAGATGGATTTATCCATCCGGCTATATTATTTTTAGTGGCAGCCGCATCCGCCTGAGCCGCATCCACCTTTGCTACCGTGATCGGCACATTGGATTTTACCTGTCATTGCCTCTTCGGCGCTTGCCTCTCTGGCAGACTCTATGGTTATTGCAAACTCAAGATCTTTGCCTGCAAGTGGGTGGTTGTAATCTATAGTAACTTCTGCATCGGTAAAAGATTTTACGATTACTTGTACCGTTGAACCGTCTTCGGCTTGACCGTATAGAGGCATACCGACAGCTAGCTCTATTCCGGCAAATTGCTCGCTCGGATATGCTTTTACCGCTTCTTCATTGTATATTCCATAAGCTTCTGCCGCAGGAACCACAACTACGGCGCTGTCGCCTATATTCATCGCCAAAATTTCTTTTTCTAATCCTGGGATGATGTGTCCTTTTCCTGTGATAAACTCCAAAGGATGCTCAGGTGATGAAGCGTCTATAATCTCTTTTGTATCGGTATCTTTCAATTCGTATGAAAAAGCTACCACCGTATTATTTTCAAATGCCATTTTCGTTCTCGCTTTTATTGATTTTATGAATGCGTTGAAAGTGGATTTTACTAAAAAAAAGATTCAAAAGAGGATAGACCGAGTATTATTTTAACTCGGCCAATTTTTTCTTTACGCTTGGGGTTAGCGTGTGTTTTGGGTAGTTTGAAACAAAGGAGCTAAGGACTTTTTTTGCCCCTGCTTTGTCGCCTGTTTTTTCAAGGCTGAGTCCGGTATGATATAGAATGGTCGGAATGTAGGTGGCCTTTTCATCGACCTCTATGCTTTTTTGATACATCTCAAGCGCCGCTTTATACTCGCCGTTTTTGTACTCAATCTCCCCTTGATAGTAGTATCTGAGCGCTTTTTTGTAGTTTTTATCCTCTTGCTCAATCTCGGCGAATACATCTTTTGACTCTTTTAACTTTTCATCCCTAAAAAGAGCTTGTGCGGTTTTGAACTTATCTTCTATAGTTTTTGGTTTCGAAGTCTCGGTTTTGTCGGTATCTACGGAGGCTATATCCTCTTTTTGGGTAGACTTGTTTTCATCTTCAGGATTTTGCTTTTTGGCTTGCTTTTTTGTTTGCTCAAGCTCTTTATATTGTTTGCCAAGTATCGCTTTTAGTTGTTTTTTACTGACATAGTTCTCTCTGGTGTCATCAAGGAGCGCTGCTATTTGAGAGAGTGTCTGGGTTATCCGGTCGTAATTTTCGTTTTGTAGTTTTAGATTCTCTTCGAATCTTTTATTTAAGTTGAGAAGCGATGAGCTATCCTCGCCTTTTAATTGGTACTCAAAATTTTTGATTTTTTCAGAATGCCCTATGACTATGGAGCGTATCCCCTCTAATTCGCTTTTTAACTCATTTTGGGTTTGTGAAGTGTCAAATAAGTTTCTGTTGATTGTTTGTATATTTTGGTTTTGCTCTAATATTTTTTTTTCGGCAGATGTTAATCCGTATGGGTTCGGATTGTCGAGGTCGCCGGCTTTAAAAGCCGACGGCTCGGCACCGAATAGAAAAACAACCGAGGATAGCAATGCAATCAGGGTTTTTTTCATATTACGGTTTTACTTTTCTAGTTTAGTATCGACTCTTCTGTTTTTAGCCCAGCACTCTTCTGTGCTCTCTTTGCAAACAGGGTTTCCTTCGCCGTAGCTAACGGTAGATATTCCGGCTTCTGCAACACCTTTTGCAACATACCCTGCTTTTACGCTATTTGCTCTTTTTAGGCCAAGTGCGTAGTTATACTCATCGGTGCCTCTTTCGTCGGCATTACCTTCAAGTTTTGCTTTTGCAGATACGCCTGTTACAAGTTTTGCATTTGCCTCTGTAACCGCTACCATATCGGCTCTGATATTGAACTTGTCAAAATCGAATAGGACAGATTGGATTTTTGATTGTGCTTCTACAATCGGATCTACGGAAATAACAGGAGCTACGGCCTCAGCGGCTTTTGGAGCTTCCGTAACAGCTTTTGGAGCTTCTGTCGTAGTCTTTGCAGATGTGTCAACAGTTGGCTCTTTTGAGCTACAACCGGAAAGGATAATACCGGCAACCAAAGCCGAACCTAAAATGT
>RRZT010422005.1_pt1 | contig 18784 bp, 13 predicted proteins | sample 2165551 | NCBI WGS metagenome assembly RRZT01 (sample SAMN10456910, study PRJNA506462) | wastewater metagenome | biome: wastewater; feature: sludge; material: wastewater sludge; isolation source: wastewater sludge with Escherichia coli K12::gfp cells carrying plasmid... | place: USA: Moscow, Idaho... | reverse complement strand
CCGCGCCCCGCATTTGATGAATTTAATCAACGACGGCTTTTGGCTGCTGGCCTTGATGCTCTCCGCCTATGTAGCGCTCACGCTGGCCAGCTTCACCATGGACGACCCGGCGTGGTCGCGCAGCATCGAGCATGAGCGCGCACCGCACAATTTGGGCGGCGTATTCGGCGCTTATCTGGCCGACATCGGCTACTATATTTTCGGCCTCTCCGTGTGGTGGTGGCTGGCCGCCGCCGCCGTGTGGCTTTACCACAGCTTCCGCCCGCGCACCCGTGCCGAAGACGCCGACAACAAACCCTACCATTTGGGCTGGGCCGCCGCCGGGCTGGCACTGTTGTTGCTGTGTAGCCCGCTGCTGGAAGCCCTGCTGTGGCCGCAACAGCTCAACCACAGCCTGCCGGTGGGCGCAGGCGGCTTAATCGGCCAACTATTGGCCAGCGGCATCAGCCATATTTTGGGGCTTTCAGGCAGCCTATTGCTGATTTTGGTGCTGATGGTGCTGGGCGTATCGCTGTTGCTGCAAGTGTCGTGGCTCACCTTGATTGAAAAAGCCGGGGCGCAAGTGGAATGGCTGTGGTTTAAATTGATCCGCAAACCGCACCGCTACATCCGCGAGCTGCCGCAAGCCAAAGCCAGCCGCCGCATGGTAAAACAGGCGCGCGCCATCACCGCCGCCGAGGTGGAACCGGTGGCGGGCAGCAGCAGCAACCGCAAAGCAGTGCCGGTGCGCACCCAAGCCGAGCCGGCGGTGCAGCGCGATTTATTCGATGCCGGAGCCGATACCGATGCGGCGCCCACGGGCGACAACGCCGCCGATTCCGGCTTAATCCGTCTGCCCGAATTGGCCTTGCTGTCTACGCCGCCCACCACCACTGCCGAAGTGAATCCGGAGCAATTGCAGCTCACCGCCGAGCGCATCGAAGCCAAGTTAAAAGAATTCGGCGTGGCAGTGGAAGTGACCAGCGCCACCGCGGGGCCGGTGATTACCCGCTACGAAATCGAGCCGGCGCAAGGCGTAAAAGGCAGCCAAATTGTAAACCTGAGCAAGGATTTGGCGCGTTCTTTGTCTTTGCAAAGCGTGCGCGTGGTGGAAACCATTGCGGGTAAATCCAGCATGGGCATCGAGCTGCCCAACGACACACGCCAAAACGTGATACTGGCCGAAATCCTCAACGCGCAAGTATTCCAACAAGCCGCCTCCACCCTCACTGTGGCGCTGGGCAAAGACATTGCCGGGGCACCGGTGGTGGCCGATTTGGCCAAAATGCCGCATTTATTGGTGGCGGGCACCACCGGATCGGGCAAATCGGTGGGTGTGAACGGCATGATTGTGTCGCTGCTGTACCGCGCCCAGCCCGACGAAGTGCGCTTTATTATGGTGGATCCGAAAATGCTGGAATTGTCGGTGTATGAAGGCATTCCCCATTTGCTCGCGCCGGTGGTTACCGACATGAAAGAAGCCGCGCAGGCGCTGAATTGGTGTGTGGCGGAAATGGAAAAACGCTACCGCCTGCTGGCGCATGTGGGCGTGCGCAACATCGGCGGCTTTAACGACAAAGTGCTGGCGGCCAAACAAGACGGCAAGCCCTTGGTTAACCCCTTCAGCCTCAATCCCGACCAGCCCGAGCCGCTGGAAAAACTGCCGTTTATCGTGGTGGTGATTGATGAATTGGCCGATTTGATGATGGTGGAAGGCAAAAAAGTGGAGCAGCAAATTGCACGGCTGGCGCAAAAAGCGCGTGCGGCCGGCATCCATCTGATTTTGGCCACCCAGCGCCCCAGCGTGGATGTGATTACCGGGCTGATTAAGGCCAATATCCCCACCCGCTTGTCGTTTCAAGTGTCGAGCAAAATCGACAGTCGCACCATTTTGGATCAAATGGGTGCCGAAAGCCTGCTGGGCAAAGGCGATATGCTGTTTCTGCCCCCCGGCCACGCCGAGCCCACCCGCCTGCACGGCGCGTTTGTGGCCGACGAAGAAGTGCACCGCATCGTGGCCTACATCAAACGCCAAGCGCCGCCGCAATACATCGACGGCCTGCTCTCCGGCGAAGCAGCGCTGGAAACCGGCAACTTGGTGAGCTCCAATGCCGACAGCGACGAAATGTTCGACCAAGCCGTGGCCTTTGTGCTCGACACCCGCAAAACCTCGATTTCATCGCTGCAACGCCACTTGCGCATCGGCTACAACCGCGCCGCCAACCTGATGGAAGCACTGGAAACCGCCGGCATCGTTTCCCCCGCCGAATTGGGCGGCAGCCGCCGCATATTGGCGAATAAGGATAATGTGTAACTGAAGTTACGCACTCTAATGAAAGTGCAGCAATTTACAAACTATTTTGTTCAGGTTGCCTGAAACGAAAAATCCGTGCAGCCCCCCTTGGCGCAGCCAAACGGAGCATGGTTTTGGCGGAAATAAGGGCGGTCCGGAGCGCAGCGACTAGCGCCCGCCGCCAAAAGCATGTGCAGTGAGGGAAGTTTGGCGTAGCCAAACCTGCAACCGGGGTCGCCTTTCTTTGCCTACTTTCTTTGGCGAAGCAAAGAAAGTAGGTGGCCGCGCGGCCATGAAGCGCAAAGTAAAACGATAAGAAAACGCATAAAAACCACAGCATATTTTTAAAATAATCCACTTCGTTTTACTTTGCTTGCCAATGGATTGCCAAATCCAGTTCGGCAATGACTGCCCTTATATTTCAGGTAGCCTTTGATTAACAAGTGCGTAACTTCAATGTGTAATTAAAGCTGCTCAATATGCAAGGCTGCCTGAAAACCACCCAACCCCACATAATATAGCCCACACCATGACCCATCATTTCCTCGCCGAACCGCCCGCCACTGCCGAAAAAACCGGCGTATTGCTGATTAACCTCGGCACCCCCGCCGCGCCCACCGCCGCCGCCGTAAAACCTTATTTGCGTGAATTTTTGTCCGATCAGCGCGTGGTCGAGTTGCCGCGTTGGCTGTGGCAAACCGTATTGCGCGGCATCATCCTGCCGTTTCGCAGCGGCAAAAGTGCGCACGGCTACCAAAAAATCTGGCAAAGCGAAGGCTCACCGCTTTATGTCTACACCGAACGCAGCGCCCAAGCCCTAGAGCAACACCTGCGCAAAGCCATGGCCGACGCCCCGCTGGTGGCCTTTGCCATGACCTACGGCGCGCCTTCCGTGGCCGACACCATCGCCCGCCTGAAGCAGCAAGGTGTGGGCCGCCTGCTGGTGCTGCCGCTGTATCCCCAATACGCCGCTTCCGCCGGTGGTGCCGCGCTGGACAAAGTGTGGCGGGTATTGCTGCAACAGCGCAACCAAATGAGCGTGCGCAGCATCAGCCGCTACTACGACCACCCCGGCTATATCCAAGCACTGGCCGGCAAAATCGAGCAGCACTGGCAACAGCATGGCCGTGGCGACAAACTGATGCTCAGCTTTCACGGCATCCCGCAAGCGCAACACAACGCGGGCGACCCCTATCCGCAAGAATGTCGCCAAACCGCCGTGCTGCTGGCGCAGCAACTCAAACTGGCCGAAAGCGATTACATCGTGGCCTTTCAAAGCCAATTCGGCAAAGCCAAATGGATAGGCCCCAGCACGCAAGATTTGCTGGTATCACTGCCGAAAAACGGCGTTAAAAAACTGGACGTAATCTGCCCCGGCTTTGCCGCCGATTGTCTGGAAACCTTGGAAGAAATCGCCTTGCAAGGGCGCGAAGACTTTTACGCCGCCGGCGGCACCCAATACCAATACATCCCCTGCCTCAACGACGACAGCGCCTGGATAGACGCCTTGGCGGCGCTGGTGCAAACGCATTTGCATGGCTGGGGATAATGTCGCATACGCCCATAGAATAAGGCTTAAGATTGGATAACATCCGGATTTTGCCGCTCCTTATGAGGAGCCGTCCGACTTGATAACTGAAGATACGTACTCGTATAAATAAAACGCAGCCATTTGCACGTTATTTTGTTCAGGCTACCTGAAACGCATAATCCGTGCAGCCTTCCCCTTGGCGCAGCCGAACGGAACATGGTTTTGGCGGGAACAAGGGCGGTCCGGAGCAAAGCGACTAGCGCCCGCCGCCAAAAGCATGTGCAGTGAGGGGAGTTTGGCGTAGCCAAACCTGCAACCGGGGTCACTTTTTTTGCTTACTTTTTTTGGTGAGGCAAAAAAGTAAGTGGCCGCGCGGCCATAAAGCGCAAAGTAAAACGATAAGGAAACGCATATTGTTTGCCTAAATCTATCAGCAACCACACACTCGTCTTTGTGCATCACTTCAGATATAATCCCTTCTTTTTCAGCCTATTTTCACCATGAACCGCCTCTCCTCCAGCTGGTTGATTATTGTCTGCGCCGCCGCCGTGCTGATGGTGACCATGGGTGCGCGCCAATCCATGGGGCTGTTTGTGCAGCCGATGCAATACGGCACCGGGCTCACCATCACCGCCATCAGCTTTGCGCTGGCGGTGGCGCAATTGATGTGGGGCGTGGCGCAGCCGATTGCCGGGGCGGTGGCCGACCGCTACGGTGCGCGGCCAGTGTTGTTGGCGGGCATTGTGGTGTTGGCCATCGGCTGCCTGATGACACCCTGGCTGCAAAGCGGCTGGGGCTTGGTGTTCACCTTGGGCATACTCAGCGCCGTGGGCTCGGGTGCGGGCAGTTTTTCGGTGCTGATGGGGGTGGCCGCCAATAAATTGCCACCGCAATCGCGCGGCATGGCTTCCGGGGTGATTAATGCGGGCGGCTCTTTTGGCCAGTTTGTGTTTGCGCCGGTGCTGCAACGGCTGATTAGCGCGTTTGGCTGGATGGGCGCGATGTATTCATTGGCGCTGATGTGTTTGGCGGCACTGCCGTTTGCACTGCGTCTCACCCGCCGCGAAACCGCCGCCGCATCTAATACCGCCAGCGCCGCTCCGGTGGCCGAGCAAAGCCTGAAGCAAGCGGTAAAACAGGCCTTTGCCGACCGCAGCTACTGGCTGCTGCACTTGGGCTTTTTTACCTGCGGCTTTCATATTGCCTTTTTGGTCACCCATCTGCCCGGCGAAGTGGCCTTGTGCGGGCTGCCGCAATCGGTGGCGGCGTGGTCGCTGGCGATTATCGGCATTGCCAATGTGGCGGGCAGCCTGTTTATCGGCGCCATGGTATCGCGCTACCGCAGCAAATACCTACTGTTTTGGATGTACGGCTCGCGCGCGCTGCTGATTGCGGTGTATTTGATGCTGCCGCGCACCGACCTTACCTTTTATCTGTTTGCCGCCGGGCTGGGCTTTACTTGGCTGGCCACGGTGCCGCCCACCGCCGCCATTGTGGGTAAGCTGTTTGGCGTGCGCTATCTGGCCACCTTGTTCGGCTTCACCTTGCTATCGCACCAAATCGGTGGCTTTTTGGGTGCTTATCTGGGCGGCGTTACCATCAGCCGTTTTGGCGATTTCGGCTGGATGTGGTATGCCGATATGGCGCTGGCGGTACTGGCTGCATTGGTAAACCTGCCGATACGCGAGCCCAAAATATAGTGAATTAAATTTGAACCAATACTGCGTTGGCTCGCCTTGCCGTACTAAGTGTACTGTCTGCGGCTCGCCGCCTTGTCTTGATTCAAATTTAATCCACTACACCCACGCGGCAGGCTGCCTAAATACCATCAACGCCACACACGCCCAGCGGCGCGGCCGCCTTTGCCTTATAATCCACTTTTGCGCCCATCCCAAACCCCACCATGCCCAGCCCTTCTGCCACCGTATTGATTACCGGCGGTGCCGGTTTTATCGGCTCCGCGCTGATCCGCCACTTGCTGGCCGATACCGGCATCACCGTGGTCAACATCGACAAGCTCACCTATGCGGGCAATCTGGCTTCCTTGCCGGGCGCCGAGTCACACCCGCGCTACCACTTCAGCCGCACCGATATCGGCGATGCCGCCGCGCTGGATGCCTTGTTTACCCGTTTTGAACCTTGCGGCGTGATTCATCTGGCCGCCGAAAGCCATGTCGACCGCGCCATCAGTGCTCCGGCGGCGTTTATCGACACCAATATCGTTGGCAGCTACACCTTGCTGGAAGCCACCCGCCGCTATTGGCAAAGGCTGCCTGAAAGCGCACAACGGCAGTTCCGCTTCCACCACGTGTCCACCGATGAAGTGTATGGCGACCTCCATGGCCGCAGCGGGCGCTTTGCCGAAAACGCCCCCTACGCACCCAGCAGCCCCTATGCCGCCAGCAAAGCCGCCGCCGACCACTTGGCGCGCGCCTGGCAGCGCACCTACGGCCTGCCGGTGCTGCTCAGCCATTGCAGCAACAACTACGGCCCCTACCAATTTCCGGAAAAACTGATTCCGCGCATCATCATCAACGCCCTGCATGGCCAATCGCTGCCGATATACGGCCATGGCGGGCAAATTCGCGATTGGCTGTATGTAGACGACCACGCCCGCGCTTTATGGACAGTATTCTGCCGCGCCCAAGCCGGTGCCCACTACCATATCGGCGGCCACAACGAGCAACGCAATCTCGATGTAGTCCACGCCATCTGCACCCTGCTCGACCAACTGCGCCCCACCGCCCAGCACCCCGCCACCGCCCATCTGAAAACCCATGCCGAGCTGATTACCCACGTGGCCGACCGCCCCGGCCACGATGGCCGCTACGCCATTGATGCAGGCAAAATCGAGCGCGAGCTGGGCTGGCGGCCACAGCATGATTTTGCCGGCGGCCTGCGCCACACCGTGGCCTGGTATCTCGACAACCCCCAATGGTGGCAGCCTTTGCTGCACCCACCCGCCAAAACCACGGAAACCGCACCATGAAAGGCATCTTATTGGCCGGCGGCAGCGGCAGCCGCCTGTATCCGCTCACCTGCGGCGTGTCCAAACAACTGCTGCCGGTATACGACAAACCGATGGTTTATTATCCGCTGTCGGTGCTGATGCTGGCCGGTATCCGCGATGTGCTTATCATCACCACCGCCCACGACCTGCCCGCCTACCAGCGCCTGCTTGGCGACGGCAGCCGCTTCGGCATCACGCTGAGCTACGCCGTGCAAACACAGCCCGAAGGCGTGGCACAGGCCTTGCTGATTGGCGCCGCGTTTATCGGCACCGATGCCGTGTGCCTGATTTTGGGCGACAATATTTATTTTGGCGAAAGCTTTGGCCGCAAATTGCACCAAGCCGCCGCCCAAACCCACGGCGCCAGCGTGTTTGCCTACCATGTGCCCGACCCCGAGCGCTTCGGCGTGATTGAATTCGATGCCCAATTCAAAGCCACCGCCATCGAAGAAAAACCGACACAGCCCAAATCCCACTACGCCGTAACCGGCCTGTATTTTTACGACAAGCAAGTGCTCGACATCGCCCGCCAACTGCGTCCCTCCGAGCGCGGCGAGCTGGAAATCACCGACATCAACCGCGCCTACCTGCAACAAGGCCAATTGCACGTGCAGCTGCTGGGACGCGGCTTTGTTTGGCTCGACACCGGCACCCACGACAGCCTGCTCGAAGCGGCGCAATTTGTGCACACCATTGAAAAACGGCAAGGGCTGAAAATCGCCTGCCTGGAAGAAATCGCCTACCGCCAAGGCTGGCTCAACGCCGCCGAACTGGCCGCCGCAGCCGCACCCTTGGCACACAGCGGCTACGGTCAGTATTTACTGCGCTTATTGGATAAAGTAAATTGAATAGCGAAAACCAAAGCCATGTCCACCACGAGGCTGCCTGAAACCAACCCACCATGAACATCACCAACACCGCCATTGCCGATGTAAAAATCATCCACCCCAGCGTGTTTGCCGACACACGCGGTTTTTTGCTGGAAAGCTTTTCCCTGCAACGCTACCGCCAAGCATTAGCGCTGCCGGAACTGGCCTTTGTGCAAGACAACCACAGCCGCTCGCACCAAGGCGTGTTGCGCGGCCTGCATTTTCAGCGCCACCGCCCGCAAGGCAAGCTGGTGCAATGCGTGCGTGGGGCGGTGTTTGATGTGGCGGTAGACATCCGCCCCCATTCGCCCAGCTACGGCCAATGGGTCGGCACCGTGCTTAGCGAAGACAACCAAGCGCAAATGTGGATACCGCCCGGCCTGGCACACGGCTTTGCCGTGCTCAGCAACGTGGCCGACTGCCTCTATAAATGTACCGATTATTACCACCCGCAAAGCGAAGACTGCCTCATCTGGAACGACCCCGCCGTGGGCATCAACTGGCCGCTTACCCAGCCGCTGCTGTCGGCCAAAGATGCGCAAGGCAAAACATGGGCAGAGCTGGCTTCAAATCAGTAGGGTGCGCCATGCGCACCGATGGCGGCAAAGATTTCAACTCCGCCTAAGAGCCTGTTTACAATCTTTTATTGTGCTGCTTTCAGCACATAAACAGGCGCATGCTGCGTTAAAAATGCGCGCCAAAGCTGGCTTTGGCTGTACTTTTTGCCTTGCCTGCACCCGTTTCTGCACTAAAATCCGCTACAAAAAAGATCGTGAACAGGCTCTAAAACGACGATCCCGGCTGCTGTAAAAACGCCACTTCCTCGGCGCTGCTGCTGCGCCCCAAAATGGCATTGCGGTGTGGGTAGCGGCCAAAGCGCTGGATAATCTGCTGGTGGCGGCGTTCAAAATCCAGTGTGAGCTCATCGTTTAAGGCGGCAAACAGCGGCTCGGCCTGTTCATGAATCAGCGCAGATTCGGCATGCATATACGGCATCAGCGCAAATTTACGCTGCGCCACCGGCAAGCCGGCGAAATCCGGCTGTGCCACCGCTTCTTGCGCCAACACCAGCGCCATGCCGTCTTGGGCAAATGCCTGCGGGGTGTTGCGGTAAACATTACGCGAAAACTGGTCGAGCACAATAATTTCCGCCACCCGCCCGGCCAATGTAGCGCGCCAATGCGCCAATTCCGCCGCCGCCGCTTGCGCCAGCACGGCAGCAAAGCGGCTGTGCACTTGTTGGTCAAACGCGGCGCTTTGGGCAAACCAGTGCGGCTGCGTAGCGGGCGAAAACCAAAAATCCAGTATTTGCTGCGGGTTCATCTTATCTCCTTAATCAATATACCAAAGGCTGCCTGAAAACGCTTCAGGCAGCCTTTATCATGTTATCCAGCTTAAGCACGCTGCCTACTCAGCCTCATCTCGCAAGGCTTTGGGCAGCACAAAAATAATGCTTTCTTCCACGCCCTCACCTTCCAGCACCGCCTGATGCCCCCAGCCTTGCAAGGTGCTAATCACTTCTTGCACCAGCACTTCCGGCGCCGAAGCACCGGCAGTTACGCCGATATTCTGCTTGCCGGTAAACCAAGCCGCATCAAGCTGGCCGGCATTGTCCACCATATAAGCGTCTACGCCGCGCACGGCGGCCACTTCGCGCAGGCGGTTGCTGTTGGAGCTGTTGGGCGAGCCCACCACCACCACTACATCGCATTGTGCCGCCAAGTCTTTTACCGCTTCTTGGCGGTTGGTGGTGGCGTAGCAGATGTCTTCTTTGTGCGGGCTTTTGATGTGTGGGAAGCGCGCTTTCAGGGCGGCAATGATGTCGGCGGTTTCGTCTACCGACAAGGTGGTTTGGCTCACATGCGCCAATTTTTCCACATCGCGCACCGCCAGTGTGGCCACATCGGCGGCGGTTTCCACCAACAACATGGCGCCGTCGGAAAGCTGGCCCATGGTGCCTTCCACTTCGGGGTGGCCTTTGTGGCCAATCATAATGATTTGGTAGCCTTGCGCATCCAGCCTATCCACTTCTTTGTGCACTTTGGTGACCAACGGACAAGTGGCATCAAACACGCGAAAGCCGCGCTGCGCCGCTTCGTCTTGCACCGCTTTGGAAACGCCGTGGGCGGAATAAATCAGCGTAGCGCCGGCGGGCACATCGGCCAAGTCTTCAATAAACACTGCGCCTTTATCGCGCAGATTATCGACCACAAATTTATTGTGCGCCACTTCATGGCGCACATAAATCGGCGCGCCGAAGCGCTCGATGGCACGCTCGACAATGCTGATGGCGCGATCCACCCCGGCGCAAAAGCCGCGCGGATTGGCCAGAAGAATGGTTTTGTTGTTCATAATCGGCTCTGTGTTGTGTTGTTTAGGCTGCCTGAAACTATACCCATTCTACAAAATAAGATAACAAGGCGGCGAGCCGAAGACAGTACAAATAGTACGGCAAGGCGAGCCAACGCAGTTAGGTTGTTTTGTAGAATGGGTATTATTTTTCTGCGGTGGCTTTGTCGGCTTTCTGCTGTTTAAAGCCGTCCAGCACCAATAATACCGCGCCCACACAAATAAAGCTGTCGGCAATATTAAACGCGGGATAAAACCAATTTTGGTAATAGAACAGCAAAAAATCAATTACATGGCCGTGCAGCAGGCGGTCGACCACATTGCCCACGGCACCGCCGATAATCATCGCCGCGCCCCATTTGCCCCAAGCGCCGAATTCGTCTTTCACAATGCTGCGCGCCAGCCAAGTGCAAATCACCGCCGCCAGCCCCAAAAAGAAAAATTTCTGCCAGCCACCGGCATCGGCCAAAAAGCTGAAGGCGGCGCCGGTGTTGTACACCAAGGTTAAATCAAAAAAATTGGGGATGATGTTGAGCCGTTCGGCAAACTGGAAGTTTTTAAGCACGGCCACTTTGGTGATTTGATCCAGCACAATCGCCAGCACCACCAACAGCCAGTATTTGGCCAAGGATTTTTTTTCTACAGACATGGTTTTGCGGGTAGGGAAATAAAGCTGCGTATTTTACGCTATTCACACCGATGCCGCAGATTTTTGCCGATTTTGACGCCCACACATTTCCAAGCCCAAATTAAAGCAATTTATCATTAAAAATGAACAATTTAACTATATGCTATAATGCAGCGTTCATTTTTAGGGCTTGTATTCTTGTCAGCACAGCCCTGTTGTCAGGCCGTTACCGCACCCTTGCGGCACCGCCCCCACCAGAGGAGACCGTATGACCCAACCACGTCACCCCCGCCATTTAGGTACTTTTGATGCCGATATGGCCATCAACCAGCGCACCCCCGCGCACATTCCCGATACCCGCATCGACAAATTCACCTTTTTCGGCGTGTTGCTGATTTTATTCGGCGTGACCCTGCCGCTGATTTTATTCCCGCAACAAGGCGCCGATTGGGTGGCCTTGGCCAAAGTATTTGTTACCGACACCTTCGGCGTATTTTATCTGGCCTTGGGCGTGGTGTCGGTGCTGTTTGTGCTCTACATCGCCTTTTCCGACATCGGCAGCATCAAATTAGGCAAGCCCGAAGACGAGATGGAATTCAAAACCAGCTCGTGGGCGGCGATGATGTTTTGCGGCGGCATCGGCGGCAGCATTTTGTATTGGGGCGTGATTGAGTGGGCGTATTACTACCAAGGCCCGCCCTTCGGCCTAACGCCCGGCTCACCCGAAGCCATCCGCTGGGCTTCTACTTACGGCATTTTCCACTGGGGGCCGGTGGCGTGGGCGATTTATCTGGTGCCCGCCATCCCGATTGCCTATTTCGCCCATGTGCGCAACTCGCCGCGCTTAAAGGTAAGCCAAAGCCTGATGCCGCTGTTTGGCGAAAAATTTGCCGCCAGCAACTGGGGCAAACTGGTGGATATTTTCTTTGTGTTCGGCATGATTGGCGGCGGTGCCACTTCTTTGGGCTTGGCTTCGCCGATGGTCAACGAAGGTCTGCACGAGCTGTTTGGCCTGCCCAAAAACCTGTGGATGCAAATGGCGGTGCTGTTGGCCACCACCGCCCTATTTGCCTACAGCGCCTTTCGCGGCCTTAAAGGCGGCATTCAGTTTTTATCCAACATCAATTTTTATCTGGCCATCGGCTTTGTGGTCTTTGTGCTGCTGGTGGGGCCTACCGTGTTTATCCTCAACACCGGCTTGGAAGCCATGGGGCGCTCGCTCACGCAAATGTTCACCATGATGACCTGGACCGAGCCTTTCGGCCAATTCGCCGAACACGGCTTTAAAAACACCCACTTCCCCAAAGACTGGACCATCTTCTACTGGGCATGGTGGCTGGTGTTCGCCCCCACCATCGGCCTGTTTATTGCCAAAATCTCCAAAGGCCGCACCATCCGCCAAATGGTGGTAGGCGCCATTTTCTTCGGCTCGCTCGGCTGCGCGGTGTTTTTTATCGTATTGGGCAACTACAGCCTGTATTTGCAGCTTTCAGGCAGCCTCAACGTGGTGGACATCCTCAACAACCAAAGCCCCACCGCCGCCATTTTTGCCGTGCTGAACACCCTGCCCATGGCCAAGCTGGCGATTGCGGTGTTTACCCTGCTGGCGATTATCTTCACCGCCACCACCTTCGACTCAATTTCCTACATTCTGTCTTCGGTGGTACAGCGTGAAGTGGACGGCGAGCCGCACCGCTGGAACCGCCTGTTTTGGGCCTTCACCCTGTGCTTTATGCCCGCCGTGCTGCTGTTTTTGGGTGGGCTGGCCACCTTGCAAACCGCCTCCATTTTCGCCGGCGCGCCGCTGATTGTGATTATGGTGCTGATGATGATGTCCATCATCAAAGCCGCCAAATACGACCTGCACTACCAGCCCGACTACTCGCTCAAAACCATCCACATCGAAGAAGTGGCCGACAACGCCCCGTGGGAATTGGGCGAAACCTCCCCCGCCCCCGAAGGCTCAGTGCTTGCACAACAGGCCGAATACGAAGAAGCGCGCCAACAGCAAGACGACGACACCGACACGCCCGACAAACCGCCGGTGGCGTAAACCGATAAGGTAATGGCGTCAATAAAAGGCTACCTGAAAGTGTTGGCTTCACAAAAGCCGGGCTTTCAGGCAGCCTTACGCATTTATCCTGCTGCGAAACAACGCAATACCCTGTCATTCCGACGCAGGTCGGAATCCACATTTCTACCGTATGACCAATGGATTCCGGCCTACGCCGGAATGACGGCACTGAATCTGCTGACTTTTGTGGGTTAATCCCACACAACAACTAAAGCCGCACTTCCGTTGGGTAGGGTGTAATACCAATCCAAAAAATAACCTTAAAGAATAAGGACAATTTGTGGCGTTATTGGCGTAGGTTGGGTTAGCCGCAGGCGTAACCCAACAAAACTCAAACGGCTTTATAAAATCAACCTGTTGAAAGCAGATGTTGGGTTACGGCCTTGCGGCCTAACCCAACCTACCCATCTGTCTGCAGCCCGATGCTTTGTAAGCTTACTTTTTAAAATTGGTATTACATAAGGTTATTTTTAAAAATTGGCACAATCGTAAACATAAAAAGGCTGCCTGAAAATCACATTTTCAGGCAGCCTTTATTTAAAACCATCCATCAAAACAAGCTACAACCAACATCAAGCATAATGCCGCTGCTCGCCCGCGCCGTCCAGATTATCGGCGCAGCGCGCGCAGATGGTGGGGTGTTGTTCCTTGCTGCCGATGTCGTCAGTGTAGTGCCAACAGCGTTCGCATTTTTCGCCGCCGCTCACACCGGCGCTCACGGCCAAGGTGTCGCCTTCCGTTACGCTGGCTTTAGACACCAGCAGCACAAAGCGCAATTCATCGCCCAAGGCTTTCAGGTAGCCTGCGGTTGCGGCCGGCGCGGTAATCGCCACTTCGGCTTGCAAAGAAGAGCCCACGGTTTTGTTGCTGCGCAAAGGCTCGATGGCGGCGGTAACGGCTTCGCGTACTTGGCGCACGGCCTGCCATTTTTGCAGCAGTGCCGCTTCGCTGGCTTCGGGCATATCGGGGAAGTTGTGCAGGGTGTGGAACAGCACGCTGTCTTCGGCACCGCCGCCGATGATGTCCCACGCTTCTTCGGCGGTGAAGCACAAAATCGGCGCCATCAGCAGCACTAAGTTGCGGGTGATGTGGTAGAGCGCGGTTTGCGCGCTGCGGCGGGCGTGGCTGTTGGCAGCGGTGGTGTAGAGGCGGTCTTTCAAGATGTCCAGATAAAACGCACCCAAGTCTTCGGAGCAGAATTGCACGATGTCTTGCACGGCGTAGTGAAAGGCATAGCGCGGGTAAAAATCGCCAGCCAGCCGCTCTTGCAATTGGCGCGCCAACACCAGTGCGTAGCGGTCCAGCTCCAACATGCGCTCTTGCGGCACGGCGTGTTCGATGGGATCGAAATCGCTCAGATTGGCCAGCAAGAAGCGCAAGGTGTTGCGCAGGCGGCGGTAACTTTCGGTAACGCGTTTGAGGATTTCGTCGGAAATGGCCAATTCGCCGGAGTAATCGGTGGAAGCCACCCACAGACGCAAGATGTCGGCGCCCAGCGTGTCGTTCACTTTTTGCGGCGCAATCACGTTGCCGATGGATTTCGACATTTTCTGGCCGTTGCCATCCACCACAAAGCCGTGGGTGAGTAATTGCTTATACGGCGCGCGCTCTTGGGTGGCGCAGCCGGTGAGCATCGACGACTGAAACCAGCCGCGGTGTTGGTCGCTGCCTTCCAGATAGAGGTCGGCAGGCCACGCCAGCTCTTCGCGGCGCTTGAGCACGGCCACATGGGTGCTGCCGGAGTCGAACCACACATCGAGCGTGTCTTTCAGCTTTTCGTAGCTATCGGCTTCATCGCCCAAGAGTTCGCGGGCATCTAAGGCAAACCAAGCTTCGATGCCTTTTTCTTCAATGCGCTGCGCCACCGCTTCCAGCAATTCGGCACTGCGCGGATGCAGCTCACCGGTTTCTTTGTGGGCGAAAAAGGTCATCGGCGTGCCCCAGTTGCGCTGGCGGCTCACCACCCAATCGGGGCGGCCTTCAATCATGGCTTCCAAGCGGGCGCGGCCCCAAGCGGGGAAAAATTCGGTGGCGTCCACCGCTTTCATGGCGGTGTCGCGCAGGGTTTTACCGGCCACACCGGCTTTGTCCATACCGATAAACCATTGGCCGGTGGCGCGGTAAATCAGCGGGGTTTTGTGGCGCCAGCAATGGGCGTAGCTGTGCTCGATTTTGGTGTTGGACAACAGCTGTGCCTCTTCGGCCAGCCAGTCGATAATCAGCGGGTTGGCTTCCCACACGGTGAGCCCGGCCAAGCGCGGCACATCGGCACGGTAGCGGCCTTCGCCGTTGACCGGATTATCCAGTTTAATGCCGTATTTCAGGCACACAAAATAGTCTTCCAAGCCGTGCGACGGCGCGGTGTGCACCAAGCCGGTACCGGCATCGGTGGTAACGTGCTCGCCGTTGAGCATGGGAATATCGCGCGGCAAAAACGGGTGGCTGAGCAGCAGGTTTTCCAAACGGCTGCCGTCGGCTTCGGCCAGCACCGCGGTGTCGGTAAAGCCGTAGCGTTGCAGCGCGGCTTCGGCCAAATCTTTGGCCAACACCAGCTTGCCTTTGGGGGTGTCGATGAGTTGATACACCACGTCGGCACCGGCGCTGATGGCCTGGCTGGCGGGCAGCGTCCACGGGGTGGTGGTCCAAATCACCGCAAAGGCGTTGCCGCTGATTTCAGGCAGCCCAAAGGCTTTGGCCAGCGCGGCGTTGTTTTGAAACAGATAGGCCACGTCGATGGCGGGCGACACTTTGTCTTTGTACTCCACTTCGGCTTCGGCCAAAGACGAGCCGCAGTCCAAGCAAAACTGCACCGGCTTTTCGCCACGGTATAAATAGCCCGCCTGCTGGATTTTGCCCAGCGTGCGCACAATATCGGCCTCGGTTTGGTAGTTCATGGTGAGGTAGGGGTTGTCCCAGTCGCCCAGCACGCCTAAGCGGATAAAGTCACGCTTTTGCTTGGCGATTTGCTCGGTGGCGTATTCGCGGCACAGCTCGCGGAATTTGGCCGCGGGAATGTTTTTGCCGTGCAGTTTTTCCACCATCAATTCAATCGGCAGGCCATGGCAATCCCAACCGGGCACATAGGGTGCATCAAACCCGGCCAGCGTTTTGCTGCGGATAATAATATCTTTGAGGATTTTGTTCACCGCATGGCCGATATGGATGTCGCCGTTGGCATAGGGCGGGCCGTCGTGCAAAATAAATTTCGGCCGCCCTTTGGCGATTTGGCGCAGTTTTTGGTAGCGCTGTTGCGCATACCAGTCTTTCAGCCAGCCCCCTTCGCGCTTGGCCAAATCGCCACGCATGGGAAAGGGGGTGTCTAGAAGGTTGACGGTTTTGCGGTAGTCGGTCATAAGGTTCTCAAATGATGGTTTTTTATATTTTAGTGAATTAAATTTGAACCAATACTGCGTTGGCTCGCCTTGCCGTACGATTTGTACTGTCTGCGGCTCTCCGCCTTGTCTTGATTAAAATTTAATCCACTGTATTTACAGGTATTTTTTAAACTTCAGCGCGGTCTATGATTAATAAGGCTGCCTGAAAGCAATGGTGCCGAGACATGGTTTAATGTGCCGACCAAATCCGCGCCGCGTCCATATCGGCCCAGATTTGCTGCTTCAAGGCATCCAGGCTATCGAATTTCAGCTCGTCGCGCAGCTTGTGCAAGAAATGCACGCTTAAGCGCTGGCCATATAAATCGCCCGCCCAATCCAGAATATGCACTTCCAGCTTTTGCGTGCGCGTATGGGAAACGGTGGGGTTAAAGCCGAAGCTGGCAGCGCCGCGGCGGCGGCCGAAATCACCGCACACGTCTACCACAAACACGCCGCTCAAAGCATAGTGGTGCGGCGGCAAATGGATGTTGGCGGTGGGGCTGTCCAAGGTACGCCCCAGCTTGGCGCCGTGTTTCACATGGCCGCTAAGGGTGTATTCGTGGCCGAGCAATTGCTGTGCATAGGCCAAATCGCCTGCGGCCAAAGCACGGCGCACGGCGGTGCTGGATGCCCGCTCGTCGGCCACCAGCACCGAAGGCGTGCGCTCGGTGATGAATTCGGGCTGCTGTTGCAGCAGGGCAAAATCGCCGCCGCGCTGTGCACCAAAACGGAAGTCGTCACCCACCAACAAATAGCGGGTGTTTAAGTCGGCCAGCAATACATGGCGGATAAAATCGGCTGCGTTCATGTCGGCCAGCGCCGAATTAAAACGCAACACCCACACCGCGTCCACGCAGCCGGTGTCGGCCAGCAAGGCCAGCTTGTCGCGCAAGGGGCTTAAGCGGTAAGGCAAGGGGCGCTGCGCCTTGCGGGCAAAAAATTCTTGCGGCTGCGGCTCAAACACCACCGCCACCGCCGCCAATCCGCGCGCATCGGCCTGCGCACGCAGGCACTGCAAAATATGACGGTGGCCTTGATGCACACCGTCAAAATTACCAATGGTTACCGCCGCGCCTTGCGGCCAATGCGGCTTTTGCCCACTCCCCAACCAGACTTGCATAATGTTCTTTGGCTTGGCTTTACACAAGCGCATCATTGTAAACGCATTGTTGCGGCTTATCCAGCCGAAAGCAGGCCATCGGCAGCGGCCAACACCCCGATACAAGACTATTTTGCTGCTCATGCACATAAAATAATTTCAGCCGCCGCCTTTTTTGTGGTTAAAATAAACGGCATTGGCGCAGTATGCCGCTGGCAATGCACACGCACCCAGGCGGCTCTGTCTGCAAAAAGCCAACATAACCATTTTTGATTAAACAATAAACACACCACACCGGGATTAAGCGTATGTCTTTTCGTTTCGACATTATCTACGAATACCGTGAAATGTTTTTTTACGGCGCCCTCACCACATTGGGCATCACCGTGGTTTCCACATTTGCCGGTACCATTTTGGGCTTGATTGGCGCGCTGGCACGGGTGATTCGCGCCGAAAAAGGCGGCTTTCCGGTGAAGGCCATTATTTGGCTGGCACGGCAAATTTCTTTGATTTACGTTACCCTGTTTCGCGGCACGCCTTTGTTTGTGCAGATTTTTATCTGGTATTTTGTTTGGTTTCCCATTCTTATCAACCCCACCGACGGCCTATTGATTAGCGGCGATGCGGCAATGGAATTGCGGCGCAACTACGGCGCGCTGATTGCGGGCACGCTGGCCTTATCGGTGAATGCCGGCGCCTACATCACCGAAATTTTCCGTGCCGGTATCCAGTCGATCGACCGCGGCCAAGTGGAGGCAGCGCGTTCGCTGGGTTTAAGCTATCCGCAAGCCATGCGCTACATCATTTTACCGCAAGCAGTACGGCGTATGCTGCCACCGTTTGGCAATGAATTCATCACCTTGCTGAAAGACAGCTCGCTGGTATCGGCGATTGCCGTGGCCGAGCTGGCCTTTGTGGCGCGCTCGGTGGCCGGACGCTATTCGGTATACGAAGAGCCGTATTACACCATCGCCTTAATTTACTTGGTAATGACCATGGCCTTGAGCTGGCTGTTCTCTTGGCTGGAAAAACGCTACAACACCGGCTACGAGCGTTAAACCAAGCGCAGCCACATTACCAATACTAAACCCGCCATTCTCTGCATGGCGGGTTTAGTATGTACCAGAAAAAGGATAGCTTTCAGGCAGCCTTTTGATAAACAAGCAACGAAATTGTAATGATAATATTCTTCGGTAATTCAACACAAAGGACAAACTGATGGCGAACCGAACCGAACCGAACCGAACCGAACCGAACCGAACCGAACCGAACCGAACCGAACCGAACCGAACCGAACCGAACCGAACCGAACCGAACCGAAATTATAACTGAACATGTTATAAAAAACAAGATATTAGAATTAAAATCCATCTTTCCCGAAGTATTTTGCGAAGCGCAAATCGACTGGGAAAAACTCAAGCTGGTTTTGGGTGAAGACAATCTCAGCAGCGAAAACGAACGCTACCAGCTCAACTGGGCAGGCAAATCGGCCGCCTATCAAACCCTGCAAGCACCCACATCCAACACACTTGTGCCATGCGTAGCCGAATCGGTGGATTTCGAGGGCACGCAGAATCT
>RRZT010259885.1_pt1 | contig 18784 bp, 11 predicted proteins | sample 2165551 | NCBI WGS metagenome assembly RRZT01 (sample SAMN10456910, study PRJNA506462) | wastewater metagenome | biome: wastewater; feature: sludge; material: wastewater sludge; isolation source: wastewater sludge with Escherichia coli K12::gfp cells carrying plasmid... | place: USA: Moscow, Idaho... | reverse complement strand
GGTGTTATTCCCGAAGCTTGGTTTTTCTTGAGTTAGGAGGGCAGCTCCGATTGTGGCTGCAGCGGCTCCAGCTAATAGTTTTTTGTTATTGTTTATAATATGTTTAGTAGTATCTAATGCGCTATGATAACTCTTTTTAGCCTTACCAGCAAGAGATGCAGCAGCTGAGTCAACTACTTCTTGGTCTATTGTACTTACAACTCCAGTACCAGCTCTTGTTCCAAATACCATGTGATCTAAAGATTTAACTCCACTTTCTAAAGCCTTACCGTGCTGTCCTTCTGGAATGTAGGCAGGATTTTTAGACTTCAAGTGAGTAGGTGTGATATCGTCTGTTAACTTATCTTTATTATCTGACATAGATTTTTGAATAAGTTTGTAAGTCTCTCTTAGTTGATCAATAATACCTTGATCCATCTTACCTGAAGCTTTTCCAGGTTTAATGATATTATCTTCAATATAATTACCAAGCTTCTCATTAAATCCGCCTATATTCTTAGCCTCGAGATCAGCAGCCATTTTAGAAGCCAATGCAATAGGATCTTTCTTATAAGTTTCATTACTAATATGTTGAGATTTTAATAAGTTTTCAACTAAATAGTGAGACATTACACGAGCCTTAGACATTTGTTCAAAATCTAAATCAGAGTGACTTAAAGCTGAGTTCATAGTAAAAGCTAATTTAGTAACTGTAGGTGAGATAGTTTTACGATCACCAGTCTTAACCTTGGAGAAGAAAGTATCTTCTAAGAATGAATCTAAGAACTTTTCTTTAGTATTTATTTCAGGGTTATCTAAAATATCAAAGAAAGTTCCTATAGATGCCTTATTACCTTTAACACCTAAATGACTTGCTAAGTCTACTAATTCATCTAGTTGTTTGTTAATCTTTTTACCCTTGTTGTGGTATATATCAGACAATTGATCATAATTGGTTTTCTTAACATCTGGTAAGATCTCTATAAAATGGTCCATATCGAAATCTTGCATTTTAAAGCGTTTAAAGATTTCATTATCATACATTGTATATAAGTTCTTAGCATCACCTTCTATATTTGTATCCAATAAATATCTCACAGATGTGGTTGAACCCATACCAACAGATGGTTCACGAGTTAACATACTAAACATAGGTAATTTCTGTTTGGTGTCATAGAATACTTCATACACACCTTTTTCAGATGTTTTCTTAAGTAATCCAGATTTCATAATATCATCTACACTATCAAATTCTTTACCAACTTCTTTAAGTCTAGATAAAAGACCTTGAGAACTTACAGCAACTACATGAGAGTCTTTTAATACTTCTTTAGAATACTTTCTAACAGACCCTCCAACAGGAGTTGCTAAAGAATACATAGAACGAGGTGCTTCTAATGTAGCAACTTTCTTACCTAAGTTATCTCTACCACCTAGAACAGGAAGTATACTCTCAGTAATGTACTTTAAACTGTTATTTAAAGACTTCTGAGCGGAATCTCTTTCAAGATCTGTTGAAGCATTAGTTACTCTCATATCCAATTCTATTGCTTTATCTATCGTGCTAGTTAGTTTTTTACTTTGAACATTCCCTTCTTCATCTATATAACCACCAAATAATCTAGAATCTTCTAACAAAACAGGTAGTGTTTTAATACCAAAATCGTTTGAGTTTTTCAGAGTATAACTTTCAACAAGTTTTTCAGACTTAACACCTAACTCTTCTAGACCAGTTCTTCTTTGATCAGGTTTCATGTTTATGACACTACGAACTTGATCATCATCTAACTTAGTATCTAAACTATCAACTATTCTTTTAGTAAGCATACTAACAGATTGATAATCAGCTACGTTATGAGAACTCATTTTACCAAACAACCCAATATCAGAATCAGAAAAACCATTCATCCTTAATTGAGACATTGAGTTCCAAGAAGCGGTTTTACCAGTAGTACCAGAACCTAATTCATGTTCTACAGTTCTATTAATAGCTGTAGGTTTGATTAAGCTTTCACCTAATCCTGAAGATCTGTATTTTCTTTCTTGTACAAAGAAATCTACAAATGTATCTAAAGAATCTTTATTCTTAGCCATGTCATAAAAGTTATCTGTAAAACCTTGACTAGTATGGTACTGAAGTACACTGTCAAGTCTTTGGTTAAGAGCAGATCCCCAGTCTTTCCTAGATATAGAAGAGCTTTGTGATAAGTCGACATTAAACATATCCATACTATATTTTTTCAAATCAGCTAAAGCAGCATCTTTTTCAGCACCGACAGCATTAGTATAATTAGAAAATTTTAAGCCTGACTGTTGAATAACAGAACTATAAGCTGTAACTAAATAATCCATAGCTGATTTATCTTTAGATGTTGCCATAACAAAGTCAGCTAATGCTGAGATAGAAGATTTATCTCCAGCAAACTCTTTAGTTCTAGCTTCTATGTAAGAACCTAACATCTTAGAAGAGGAAGCACTTGAAACATCTTTTCCTTCTAACATAGTTCTAACAAGTTCTTTATGTTTCAAAGTACCAGAGCTATCGTCTTCAGCTATTACAGCTACATTTTTATAATCAGATAATTTTTGTTTAATATGTACAGGAACTTCTAGTTTATTTTCATTAAATATTTGATCAACTGATTTAGTTTTTAATTGATGCTTATCAACACTTAGTGTATGTGTTTTCCCATCATTATCTTCAATGTCGAATATATATTTGTTCTTATCAAACTTAACTTTTCCACCTTCAGCAAGGTCTTGTAATAAAGCTATCTTTTGAATAACTTCACCAGTTCTATTTTGAAGTTGAGCTTTAGTACCTAAACCATAAGTCTTAACTTCATTCTCCTCTCCTACGACAGCTCTACCTTTAAATAGCATACCTAATTCTGTAGCTACAGAATATTCAGACTTACTATCATTCCAAAAAGAACCAGCAAATTCGTAAGATCTATAGTTCTGTTTTAGTTTAACTTCTGAACCATCAGCATTATAACCAATAACTTGCCCAGCTTTAGGGAAGAAACTTTTAGCTATATCTATATGTTCTTTTTTAGCATTATTACTTGCAATAAAAGAATCTAAAGAACTTAGAGTATCAGTTAAGTTACCAGAGATCTTACCGTAAGTATCTATAACAGCTTGTCTTGCTTTGTTAGCTGTATCTGTTAAAGAAACATCTTTCGCTGAATAAAGAGAACTTGCAGAAGGCATTTGAGCCATTAGTTTTGATTTACCAAACTCTTGTAAAGCTGCTACTTGTTCATCTCTAGTACCTGTACTAATAAGTGTAGATAGTTCAGATGAATTTGATCCAAAGATTTTTGGAAGTTTTTTCTGTAAAGTAGTTAATATATTTTGAGCCGAGTTATTAGAACTGGTTAAAGTTTGAATAGTATTTAATTTAGATCTAACATCTCTTATACCTTTATCTGCCTTACCTTGAATAACAGAAATACCTTCTTTAGCTTGTCTTTTAAAATCATCAAAAGATAATTCACCAGTTACAACTTTCTTATGGTTTTCATCTGAGAACATAAATTGATTATCAGAAGTAGGGCTCATATCTAAGTTAACATAACCTTCAGTTGATATACTTTTTAAAATATCTCTATTCCCTAAGCCAGCACCATCGGCAACAACAGTACTAGATCCAAATATATCAGACACCATGTTAATAAAAGACATAGTTTGTTTAGAATCAGAAACACTTTCAATTTTTAAAGAAGTATCTAATGACAGTGTTTGAAGAGGGATTGCTGAACCAAATTGAGCTGTACTTCCAGCTCTTTTAGTAATATATTCAAAAGCACTAACATGTGGTAGTTTATCAGTTTCATGAGACAAACTACGATCATATACAGTCACTGGATTTCTTTCATGAGCAGTATTTACGGATAGTATTTTATTTCTGTCGGATTGAGCTAAGTATAATTTACCTGTACTTCTGTCTACCTTCTCCATTTGAGTTGTAGTCATCTGAGTTACATGGTCACCAGAAGTACCTGAATTAGGAATTCCTGTTTGCTTAACTTTCTTCTGTAGGAACTCTTTTACCTCTGCAACTCGTTTGGCTTTATTGGACGTTACCTTTAATTTTTTAAATGGATTTTCTTTATCAACTTGACCATTATCTAAGAAGTTTAGTGTATGTGCATAATCAACTGTATTAGAAATAGATACAGCTTTATTAGAAGGAGTTGGTCTAGTATTGTTACCTACTCGTAAGTTTTCTTTATACTGACCTGAAGCTACCTCATCATGTATTCTCATACCATTCAATTCTTTAACAAGATCTTTGAACTGAGCAGGATTATCTTTCAATCTATGGTAGGCAAGAGCAGCTGCTTCGTCAGGAGCTAATCCAGCAACACCAGCCATTTCTTTTTCCATTTGATCTTTAAAAGCATCTGCCATTGTAATACCAAGAGCTTCTGCCATAGCCTTAGAAGATAAATCATTAGTAAAACCAGTAGCTGTAAAACTAACTCTTGGAATATTATATATATTCTTATTCTGAGCAGATTGGATAGCAACATCGCCTTTATCAGTTACAGATTTATAGGTTAAATTAATAGATAAACCATCATCTAAATTAATCTTACCATCTTTAATAAATATCTGTCTGTTATGACCGTGTCCATCCATCATACCTTCAAACATTTTTAACTTAGTTTCTAATTCTTCAGAACCATCTTTATAACCTAATCTTACTAACTCTTCCTTAAGAGCTTCCATCTTAGTCTCTAACTTAGCTCCTGCAGGGATTTTAGTTGTAGTAGTGTCATCTAATTTAATAGATGTATCTAATTCGGATTTATTAATAAACAGTTCATCTGAACCACTGGAAAGTGCAACTTTTAACTTAGTTAACGACTCATCTGATTTTATATTTTCTAAATCAATTAAGAAGTCATCTAAGTTATTTGTATTTAAAGACGTAAAAGGTTTCTTTCTGTCAAAATCTCCAGTATTTTTTCTTTGCTTAGCAATACTTTCAGCTAACTCTTTTACATCCTTTTTTCTTTCTGAAAAAGTTTTAGACATCTTTTCAACTTGTTCAGGGTTTATAATAGTTTCAATTTGATTCTGTTTTAGAGCCATAGCTCTTTTATCTTCATCACTAATATTAGTGTTTAGAAGGAAACCAGTACCAGCTCCGATAGAAACACCAGCTGCAGTAGCTAGTAAGTCATTATCACCTGTAGACATAAAGTTAGCGCCAGCAAGTCCTCCTATACCAGCTGCTAACAAATTTGGATCTATTTTATTGCTCATCAACCATTCTCATTGTAAAATCACTAGAACTAGCTTCACTTAGTGTAACTCTTCTAGCAAATATTCCGTTTTCAAACAATCCATTTTGGATACTCATCCTACGTAAGTTATCAGCCTTCATAGTACTTTTAATATCGTTAAAACTTCTTGTTACTTGATCTTCAGTATCTAATGCTATAATTCTTGAGTTTCTTTGTAAATCTGAATCCCAAAATCCATAATCATAAGTATCTGCTTTACCAATTTTTAATGTTCTTAATTTAATTTCATCTAGCTTTAATCTAGGGTCCCATCCCATCCACTGACTGTCAGGAACTCCAGTACGAGCTGCTACATATTGCATAGCCTCGTCATCTGCTTGTCTTAATCTTAACTCTCTCGCTTTAGCTATAAGTTCAGAATGCTCTGAGAAATGAGAATTAGCTCCACTCATTGCTTTTTGACGTTTATCATCTTTAATAGCTTGATTTAACTCTACAGCTAAGTCTTCATTATAAAACTTAGATTTAGCTAAGTATTTTATACTTCCCTTTATATAGTTGTCTTCTAGAGCTTCTTTTACATTATCTCCACTAGCCTTTGCATTTTCAGCTACAGATAAGTTATTCCAGATAGTTTTATAACCCTCTGCAACATCTGTAGGTAGCATAGATAATATTTTCTTTCTATCAGCTCCATCCTCTTCTTTAGAGAAAGATTGTAAATAGTCTCTTTGTTTATTTGAAAGACCACTACTAAACTTATTAAAAGACGCTTCATCTAAAATACCTGAAGCAGTAGCACCATGTACTGTTCGCATAACATCGTTAGGACGACCATTCATACGAGCTTTTAAATACTCTAACTTATCAAAGTATTCTTCTACATTATCCCTCTCTATAGCTTCTTCAGTTCTCTTAGTACCAGGAATTACTGTATCCATAGTTCTATTAAAAGCTGGTTTAATAAAGTGTGAATAAGGGTTTGTCCAGATAGCCGTATCAGGGCCTTGGATCATTGTCTTTTCATAATCTTCAATAGCCGTACGTTTATGAATAAACTTAGCACCAGGTCTGAAAGGAGTTAAAGGTTCTAGTGGACTCTCAGCATTATGAGTAACTGTCTCCCACATAGAGTTCATTAACTTACCAGTTACACTTAGTCTACCATACTCTTCGTCTGTTTTATATTCAGAGAATTGTTTACGTTGAGATTTAGCTTGATCTTGTGTGAGAGTTTCAAAGAATAGATCACGTTCTTTATCAGATAATACTCCTTCTTTGTCAGCAGATAACAAGAACTCCTTCATTGCTATTTGTTCAGGAGATCCCATAGCAACATCGGATAATATCTTATACTGATGTACTAAAGGATATTTTTCAGGATCTACATTTTCTAATTCTGGATTGTATTTAGCATAACCAGCTCCAGGAAGTCTATGCTCACCTAAGCTTACTTTATTCCAATAATCGCCTTTAGAGAAATCTTTATAATACTTCTCTTCATTCGCAGGTAACCAAGTAGGAGCTACACTATTTAGCATAGGGTTAACATCGTCAATCTTAGAAGAAGCCGAAGTTGGAATTAACCTACGTTGCACCTCCCCTAAACCGAAGATATCACCTACGTTCTCATCCATAATATCTTTAGAGAGAGATCTAGAACTACCTGAACTAGCTAATTGTCTTCTAACTGTTTCAGGAGTATATCCTAAATCATTAACAACTAACCCAGACATGAATCCTTTCAAACCTGTAAAGTCTACTAGTGAGTTATAAGTTTGTGATAAAGCTACTCTATGAGGATCTGAGTATGGACTTTCTTCTGGTAACATCATACCAGCATCAATCATTTTTCTTTCATTAGCTTTTGCAGAGAATAGTATAGAACTATTAGCATTACTATTAGTACCATTCATCTGAGCTAAAGCTGTTCTTATGGAGAAAGAAGAAGCACCTTGATATAGGTTATCTGACGGACCACTTCCAGCATCATAACCAAATTGGTTTCTATGACTCTTTAATGTGTCCTGCTCAAGCAAACGAGAATCCGTATCAAAAGCTGGATTAATCACAGACGGTTTGATTACTTCTCCGATAGTTCCTTGATACGCTTTACCAACAAAAGAGCCTATCTCTACATTCATACCCCAAACAGGATATGGCATATCATGCTGATGCATCTCTTCAAATGCATATGGGTTTCTTAAATATCTAATAGGACTATATATAGGGTCTAAATCTCTTTTAAGATCATCGTCTCCGTTATAAAGTACCTCATCTTTAGCATCAGATAGTATTCTAGCTACACGACCTGGCTGGAAGTTTTTAATATGATCTCCTTCCCAAGAAGAACCCCCCGCTAACCAGTTCGCATTTGCTCTATTTGCCTCTAATTTCTTACCAGAGTATGATTCCTTCAACTCTTCAGAACTCTCGCCTATGAGCGCTCCTGGGAGAAATGGAAGGGCTAATGTAGCACCAATGGCAGCCCCTATGAACCCATAAGCTTTAGATTGATTAGTTGGTCCTAATTTCATCTTATTAGCTAATCCATCAAACATCCCATAACCATGCACTTTAGCATCTGAGATATCAGAAGCTTTCTCTATACCAACTGTAGCAGAGTCAAACATTCTTTTAAAATAAGGTAATTTAGCACCAGCTACAGCTCCAACCATAGGGAAGCCAGCTAATGTCATTAGATTAGTAGAACCGTCAGCTGCGTTCTCTTGAGCTTCCTTATATCTTTGAAAAGGATCTGCTAATATCTTAGCAGACTGAACTCTTAGATTTGCATAGTTAGCAGTTATTCCAGAGATAATACCATCATTCCAAGCTGAACTTTCAGGAGTAACCATACTCAATGCTTGGTTAATAGCTTGATAACCAACATAACCTGTAAGTAGTTTAGTAGACATATTCTGTGCGAATACACCCATACCTTTTAAAGGAGTTAGATTATATTGTCCATTTGTCCCTAAGTTTGGTGAGATTTTTTCTCTTAGTTTTTTATAAATTTCAGTTTCAAATAAACCAGTACTACTTGCTCCAGCTGCTCTAGCTAAATCCTCTATACCAGCTAAAGGTTTATCCATGGTTTTATAACCAATCTCCATACCTTGCATGAAGACAGAACTAGCCCATTTCTTAGTAAGGTCTGTCCAAGATGATCCAGCAATAAAGCTTATCTGTTCTTTATCAAAGGAGTTAAAACCTAAAGAAGTATTATGCAATGCTGCAAACTTCATATAAGGTCTATTAGGAGACAAAGAATCACCCATTTTAGTATGAGTTGTTATAGCTCTAGCATGTTTTAATACAGGGTTAGCTTCGTCTATGGTACCATCTAGATTATATCTTAGTACTAAATTATCTCTTAATACTAATCCTTTTTTATAATCTATAGCTTCTAGTTGTTGCTTACCACCTGATGCTTGTCTAATAACAGCATCCATATAATCTTCAGAACCTTTTATACTAGTTCCTGGAATATGTATATCTTTAACATCTCTAGAGAATCCTACAAGAGGTTCTAATATGTTAGAAGTTTGTAAAGTTTTACCAATACCAAATGGAGATAATTCTTCAATAGATGCAACAAAAGAAAGAACACTTCTCCCAAATGTTTGTGACTTAAAGTGGTCTGCTAGATCAGTAGGTTTATAACCTTTGGCATTTATATATCCTTTAGCTAATTCATGCTTTTTAGCATATCTATTAGCACCTGGAAGTTTAGCAATAAATTCTGCTAATTCTGGGTTTCTATTAACAAGAAGAGCTGTACCATATGCAGCTCCACCTAATCCTGCAATAGCTAACCAAGATTCAATTTGTTGTTCTCTTGCTTCTTTTAGACGTCTTCTATACGCATCATCAGAAGTAGTTTGAGAGAGTTCTAATTGATTATAATTTTCTTTGACATTGTTTAGTGATTCAATATCAATTTGACCACCATCATCACGGAATTGTGCCATAACATTACTCGTTAGTTAAAGGTTGTACTTGGCTAGGGAAGGCTTGTCTGCATACGGCATATCTTTTATATATTTCACAAATAGGTAGGGAAATAGCATAGTCGTAATTAATGTTCATATAATAAGATATAATAGCACACATAGTTTCTACATAGTTTACTGAAGCTTCTGATTCATCATATAGTCTGTTATTTTCGTTAGTTAGATATTCCTCTGACTTCTTAATAACAGCTTCTGCTAAAATAGATACAACTCCAGCTGGAGTAAAGTCATAGTTAATTAATTCATCTGATCCTAATATAGCTAAAAAAGTATTCTCAGCTACATTTTCTTCTATCATGATTCTTTCAATAGGGTCTACAGATAAGAGAGATTTAAAGGTTTCTAACTCTACTTTTGTTAATAGGTTTACGACAATCATTGGATTATCAATAATTTCATTATTCTTTGTGACAATAAAAAAGCCGTGCAAATTTATCAATGCACGGCTAATTTTAAGAAGATCTCGTTCAGATTCTGTAAACATTCTTTCCTCTTATTTAATTACTTTAATAGAAGCGAGAAGAACGTTATCATCAACAAATCCAGACTGGAACATAATCTTAGTTTCTAAAGATTGCAAGTAGCCTGCTGGGCGTTTATATAAGATTGTTTCTGCAGAAGGGAATAAGATACAACGTTGAATTAAACCTGATTGTCTTTCTTCAGCAGGAGCATCTTTATACATACCAATAAACTCTTTCCATTCTTGTCTGTAGATTGGTCTCCAAATATAGAAATCATCGTCCTCTACGACATTTGATAAATAGAATCGAGCATAAGTTTCTTTCCAGATTCGTAATTGATCAAAAGATGGAAATGAGTTTGGATTTAATTCTTCTAAGTGTAAGCTAAGCATTCGTAAGCTTTCTTCATCTTCTCTTTGCTTTTGTAATAGTCTACTTTCATGTGGTGATAAATCACCGATTAGTTCATCTTCTTGTTCTAATCTGTCTTGTAATTCTTCTTGTTGTTTTACGGTTGGTTTCATTTTTATCCTCTTTGGATGTCTTTAAACATAAAGTTATAAGACAGCATCAATGGCGCATCTGCTGTAGATGTAGCATTAAAGTTTTCTCCTAATATTTTAACACCTTTTAGAGTGATAACCTTAGAATCAGAAGTACGCAATGCAGTCTCATTGTTGATGAACATTTTGATATTAAATAGATTTCGAATAGCACCAATAGATATGTTTCTTTCTTCATTACTAATAGTAGAGAAAGTAGCATCTGCATTTTTAGCAGCTGCAGCAAAGGTGGCATTATTCATACCAAATTTCTTAGACTGATAAAGTACAGAACCGTCTTTGGCAGATGAGGCAGCTTCTTTAATATTAGAAACAATACCACTGCTTTCAGCTTGTAATTCAGTTTGGTAAATAAGGGTTGATTTGGAATTATCTATATAACTTAGACAATATTTTAAATACTCTTCGTCTGTAAATGCTATAGTTAATGTACCATTACCTATTGTATTACCTACTGAAAAGAATTGAGCTTCTCTAGATCCTAGAGAATAAATTGGGGCGGATGTCTGTCTTAAAGAGTATCCTAAAGAGAGTGCTGTGTCAACTTTAATTACCTTAGTGTGGTCATAACTAGATAAATAAAGTTGAACATCAGAGGAAGAGTAGTAGTGATTATACATTATAATAACCTATGTATTAGAAGATTATTTCTTCTGTTGTGCTAGTAGTCTAGAACCAGACATTGCTGTTTCTGTATTTTGAAATGACGCATAATCTTGCGTAACATCTTGACCTAACTTAGCATATTTAGCAACATAAGTAAATGTATTTTCAGTTATTAAGTTTTCAATGGATTGTACTTGACCTTCGTTAATTAACGTACAACCATAGATACTATTCATTAAGAATTTGTTTTTAAGTCCAGTATACTCACTATGAGCAAATGTATGGATATTAAAAGGAATCAAATCATCTTTCATGATAGAATCGAAATTTTTATGAGAAATTTCATATGTGCCAGAGTCAAAGAAAGTCTTTGAACCTAACATGTAAAAGAATTTATTTTTTCTATCTTTAAGAGATTTCTCTGTAAAGAATTGAATTTTCTTTGTAAACTCATCATTAAATGTGAGAGCTTTAATTATAGAACCAGCAACAGTTTTATTTCCAAGAGCAAAACCATTAACAGTATTTTCACCTAATGGAATTATAGGCATCTTAGCTCTACTCGTACTAACAGAGATAGAGATAATACTTTTCATAGTTATGAATACAGAACCATCTTTAGAGTCTGGCATAGGGATTTCGAAAATAACAATGGTATTAGCACCACTCATACTTTCAAATATTTGAATCTTCTCTTCTCCTTTATCATTTAAGAAGCCTGGATTCGTTATTTTATCTATACTAGCTTGAGCTCTTTTTCCTGCATAGTAGTCTGGTATTTCATTACCCATTGCATCTATTAGTTTCTTCTGTCCAGCAAAAGATACATTAGTTGACAAAGGGTTTTGAAGAGGGTCGTAGGGATTATACCCCACGACGTCTCTATTAACTATTGGGTTCCCTAGTTGGTCTACTAGAATAGAACTCATAATCTATTACCAAGAACTGAATCTATCGAAACTACCAGAACCTGTAGCACCACCGATCTCACCAAGAGATACCCAATCAGAAACTGATTTAGCGATGAAAGAGTTTTGTTTTTCAATTACTAGGTCATCAATAGATGTACCAGAAGCTTCAGTCATGATTTCAACACCATGAATAACTAAACGCTTAGCAAATGCAGAACCATACTCAGGAACACCAACGATTGTGATATCGAAGGGAAGTAACTGATCTGCAATATAAGGAGCTACAGGTTTACCAAAGTTGTCTTCATTAAAAATAGAAGAATCAGTAAACGGAACAAAAGCAGATTGGTTAGAAGTAGTTGTACCAGCTTTACCAATAACACCAGCTTTACCAAATGTACCACCAGCTCTTGTAGAGTCTTGGTAAGCTTGAGAAGCAGTAGGTTTTGCTTGGTTAGCAGAGTTAGCAAAGTTAGCGATTTCGTCGTTGTTTAAGAATACGTGTCCATTAGTATCTCCACCAGCTTCAGCCATTGCCTTAACTAAACCTTTACGGTCAATCAAAGTAAATACGAAAGCACCTGATACAGAACGTTTACCACGAGCTGTAGCACGAGCAGAAGGAGAACCTAATGTATAGATCTGAGCTTTTTCACGAGATACAGCATAACGAATCATTTGAATAGAACCAAATTTATAGTTACCAAATACAGCGTGAATATCAGAACCACCTAAAGATGTGTATAGTTGATCAGACATTATTTATTTTTCCTTTTAGATCAATAATGGGGAGGAACTCCTCCCCTTTTGTGTTTTTATTAAGATAAAACTTCGTTAGAAATTTCACGAGAAAGTTTAATAGAGTTAGATACTTGACGTAACTCATCTTTAGCTGTGATAGTGTATGCAACATCAATAACGTTTGGAGCTACCTGACGTAACTGCATTAAGTAATCAATGAAGAATCCTTGACGTTGACGTTGTTGGAAACGAGTATGTAAAGCAGTATGTAGAGCTACTTTAGAAGTACCATCAATACCTTTACCAATAAACGGATCACAAACTTCTGCAATATCAGCTGCGATGTAGTTCATTACAATCGAAGTAGAAAGATAACGGTAATCAGATGTTAAGCGAGAAGCTAAATCACCAGAAACTACAGTAACACCTTTAGAACGATTTTCTAAAACTACGTATCCAGCAGCTTGAAGTTGTTTCAAACGAGCACGTTTTAAATCAGTTAACAGAGTAACACCAGGAACAACTTGATTAGTTGTAGAGTCACCAGGAGTAACTGTAGCAGCTAAACCAGCATAAGAAGCAGCAGAAGAAACTACTAAGCTACCAGCACTGTTTGTAACTTGGCTTGCAACGATAGATAAGTATTTACCTAAATCTACGATGAAACCGTTAGAGTCTGTAACTGGAGTACCATCTGGGAATCCATTGTCTGTTGCAAAATAACCACCAGTACGGTTGATAGTACCAACCATGTAACGATGACCTAAAAGACCAGAACCGTTAACGATGATTTTACCATCTAAGTTATAAGTAGGTTCTTTACCAACCCAAAGGTTTACGTATTTAGAGTTATATGCACGAGGACCTAATACACCAACCATAATGTTAGGGTAGATACCATCTTCTGTACGCTCAAAGCCCCACATACCAACACGATGAGTGAAATCAACTTCATGGAATTGTTTAACAACGATTGGTTGTCCATTAGAAGTTAAATCAGCTTCTGAGATATCAGTAGTTGTTGTAGCACCTTTACGGTATAAGTAACGGTTTGTAGACCATTCAAATACTTTCTCACCTGATTCGTCAACTTCTACATTTAAGTACTCAAGACGATCTGCATCAGTATCACCATTTGCTAAGTTAGGTACGTTAAATACATCACCAATAGAAACTGTACGTAGAGAAACACGTTGAATGTCATCTAATGCTTGATCAAAAGCTTCATAGTAATCTTTCCAAGAAGCTTCAACAAGGTCTTCGCCATCTCCGAAAGTGATTTCTAAGTCTTCTAACTCAGTTGGTGTATATTTCTTAACATAAGATACTTCTACAGTAAATGTAGTTTCAGCTGTAACGAAAGAAACAGTACCAGCTACTTTATCAAAAGTAACATCTGTAGCACGAACTGCACGGCCATTAACTTTAACAGTTAAACCATGAGCAGATACTAATGCAACATCACCAGCAGGGATTGTAATAGTTTTTACATCAGAATCTGTGATAACTACACGAGTACCAAGGTTCTGAACGACAAGAGCTAAAGGAACAGGATCATTGAAAGAACCTACCTGTGGCTCATTAGCCAATTTGTTGAAACCATCTACGTATACTAGACCTTGATCAACTTCTCCGCCTAAAACGTTAGAATAGATGATACGACTGTTACGATAGATAATTACAGAGTTTAGTGAAGGGTTAATTGGTTCTGGGCCAATATATACTGATAAACCAGTACTAGCTACTGAACTAGCTTCTGCTGTTTCAAGAGAAGTTCCTAGTCCGAAAATGTTTTCAATACTAGCGACTTTACCACCGACACGGTATAAAGCTACATTCTTAGCACCGCCAGTAAAGGCACGTTGCATAGATTTGATAAGAGGAGAATCTGAACCAAAAACAGTAGCAGCATCTTTAGCAGCACTTACGTAGTATAAACGACCAACTGGTCCAGTATAAGCACGATCAACGATAAGTACTGTATCTTCTGGAATAGCGATGTTGTTCGATAGATTTCCATCAAGCACTTCAATAGAAGTACCTGGATAAATTCTTTCTGTCATTTTTTATCCTTTTTTAAATAATATGGATTTACTTGTTGTTTATTTATTTCTTGAATTTCTTCATGAAGAAGAGTATAAGGACTTTCTGTTACTATTTTCAAGTGAATTGTTTTAGCAAACATCCTATTCTTGAAAAGATTGTGTGAGTTTCCGTTTGAGGATGTCATACCTAAATAAAGAACTTTTGTAAAATATTTTTGTAAATATCCATCATACTTAGTAAACACAGTTTCTAAATAAGATATGATCTGTAACAACCTTTCAGAAGAGGTTGAATATACATCTAGTGTTACTTGATTCTCATATGAATAAGAGTAAAAAGATTCTATTTGACCAGTTATAACATTTCTTTGTGTAACTAGTTCTCTAGGTTTTTCCTGAGAGATAGAACCAGCTGAGGTTTGATATACTAAACGCTTTCTTTGTTCAATATCGAATATAACTGCACTGATTGTTTCATCAGAGAATTTACTATCAGGATACTCAAATTTAAGTGAAATCCCAGTAGTATTTTCTTCAGTTACATTAAGTATCCCCAACCTACTAAATAAGTCGTATATTACACCAAATATGCCCTGTAAGTCAACCGATGAAGAAAGAGCTTTCTCTTGTTGCTTATTCTCTAATACTTCTCCAAAGATACTGTCATCTGCGAAAAAATTATTAACCATTTAATAATCCTCTGAATACATTTCCATTTGTTGTTGTTAGTGTAGCTATATTAAATTCAGTCTTTGTTTGATTAGATGCATTTGAATCACTATCTGTTACTTTATATAACCCTTTTTTCTTTACAGGGATAACAGGATTTCCATTTGAATCTAATTCAGGTATTAGAATAACATCATCTGTATTTAATTCATATGACTTGTCATAAGCTAAGAAGTATTTAAAGAACTCTGCTTGAGCCATAGAGAGAGGGACAGAAGCAGAAATACTTCTATCCGTCATATACGATTGCTTATAAAACCATCCTCTATGTATGTGTTCTGTCCACTGAAAGCCCAATGCTTCGCAGTATGGACAGTCATGACTTCCTTCGATAACTCCACTAACTCCATTATTACAACTAGTACATTGAATCTTATTTCCTTTATAGTCTCTCTTAATCTTTTTAACAATAAAAGGAACATTCAAAGGAGTACAATCTATGTCAGTAAACATAAGATCTTCAAACTCTTTGTCTAATTTTAACTCAGGGTTTTGGAACATTACCAATTACCTCCATTCTTATAATATCTTCCGTTATATAGTTTCTTCTCAGAAGCATATGTTTCTTTAGACTTATTAGTAAGATTAAAGTGATGCCATAATCTATTTGAATCATAGTTAGTGAGGTTATTAGCACCTTTAACAAAAGTTCTAATAAGTACATCACCAGACATTGATAGAGCAGACTTAATATCATGAACACATTGTTGAGCTTCTTTTATAATATTTAAGACAAACTGAGGATCATTAGTACTAGAAGTACTGACAGAAAACTCTGCTAATGATTTAGATCGACTTAAGCTTTTAATATAGTCTGTATTAAATTTATTACCAAAAGCTATAGTAGCTAAACAAAGTGTTAATTGTCTCATCAAAGAGAACTTTTCTTTATTAGTAAAAGTATCTATTTTGTTTCCTACAATCTCATTAGCTTTTAACGAACTATAGAAAGCAATCTCTCTGGCAGCTTTAAACTGTTCTTCTGTATGCTTTGTAAGATAGACAGACAACAATTCATTCTCTGTTATGTAGAGAGGGTCTAACAGAAGATTCTCTGATATACTCAAAGAACCCTCCCCATTTTTTAATGGTATTTTAATGTTAATATTTATGTTCATAGTACCTCTTAGAATGGTGAACATCCACTACTAATATTAGGAGACCCTGGTGGTAATATCTTACGACTAAAGCAGCAAGTATCGCCTGGGTTAAATACTGGTGTTATTTCTGTGGAAACAAAGTTTAAATAAGAATATTCATACTTGTCAGATGCATAGTTAATTTGAGATATAACCATATCTTTGAATTGTATACTAACATGTTGCCAATCAGATGGCTCTAGTCCAAAGAAGAATGATTTAGCTCTATTAGATCTTTTATATTCAACAATATCATAAGCATCCACAGATACACTATTAGATGGATCTATATCTTTTAAAACAAGATATCCCTTAACTTCATATCGACCATTATCTAAGTTGTTAAATATATCTTCAACTTCATAATATTTAACATAGCTGACATAAGGAAGTTCATCACCTATTGTATATTCAACATGTTGGTATTTAGGCATGTTAGATAATACATAAAAATAAGAATCCATTTGGAAATCTAATGTACCTCTGATCTGGAATATAGCATCAAACTTACCATCATCTCTCTTTACAAGTGCTGATCTAGTTAAAATCTTTTCAGAGCCTTGCGTATTATATCTAATAAGATATCTAATAGCATTATCATAGAAGACAGATGCTGTATACTTAATCTTATACGTCTTAGTAAAATCACCAAGAGATTGACTTGTATACTTCAAATTCCACCTTGTTCTATGATCTACATCACCAACACCGACACTGTTATATCTGATAGTATATTCAGATTTAAATTCTGACATACCCCAAGACGTATAGATAATCTTATAAGGCTGAGTACCATCTTGTAATCTAACTTCAGATGAGTATAGAACTCTATATGCTGTCTTATATTCAACTGGATTCTCACTGACATATCTAATTCGATAAGCAGTTGAGTAATCAGTAACTTCTCTTCCAGAGGAATATTTAACAATATATCTTATTAATTTATCATCATACTCATATGTATTCCTAATAGTATATTCATCCCCATATCCAGTTAACTGAACAGTACTATATTTAATAGTATAAGGTTTGTTAAAACTATCTATACCAGATGAATATCTAACACGATATTGGAGTGTATTCTCTGTTGTACTTACTTCTGAGAGAATATCTATAACATTACTACTAAGGTTTAAATTATAATTTAACATTATTAAACCCCTTTAAACAGTATAGTACTTAATACACCAATCTCTTCTAAAAGATATGTATTAGGATTCTTTAAAACTAACCCTTCATACTTTAATCCGAAATCAGACCAAGTTGATGTCTTATTAGTTACAACAATATCTTCTCCAGACTTAGTAAATGTTGCATTTGTTATAGTAGTATTTAAATCTAATATAACTTTATCTAATACAGTATCAACAGTTTCTGCAGAGAAGTTTACAACTTTTTCCTTAACTTCATTATTTAGGAAATAATTATACTTAGTAGTTGTAATTAAACTTGCCTTATTAACAGTAAACGTAGCTGAAGTTTTAAATAGATTAGACAGGGTCTCTGAAGGCTTTTTAGGAGGGATTCTAAATGCATATTCAACATATTCAGGATCTTCATCTGTAGGTGGTCCATCAGAACCATATAAACTTACTCGACTAGGAGATAAGTTCTCTGGGAATGAAAGAGATGTAAATAGTAACTCATTTCCTGTATCTGTTGTAAGAGTTGGTAAGTTTATAACAGACTCTATGTAGTAATCAGGATGATATTGAATTACAAACTTATTATTTTGATCAGCAATATTCTGTAAGATAAAAGTAGAGTTCTCACAAGGATAACATCTAATACCTTTAGACTTAAAGTAGTTAGTTATCTCAGTTTTAAATAAACTCTCATCTTGTTTTGAATAGTTATTAAAAGATGTCCAAGTAGTTCCATCATCTACACTTATCTTCATTACTTTTGGAGTTCCTTCAGAAGATGTGTAAGGAGTGTCTGGTAGTCTTATTCTTAAACAAGCAAAAGACTTACCTAAATCAGGAGCATATTTTTCAGAAAAAGATAGTAATGTGTTAGAGAGAATACCAAGATAGTCAGAACTATTATCAACTACTGTTGTACTAAAAAGAGCTCTTTCTCCACCTTTTAGTGGAAAAGAAAAAGCATCTGGAATGTTAGCACTTGTACCTGTATCTAAATAATATACATTATAATTTGGTAGTCTACTTGTTAACACAGGACTTCCATTAACAGTGTCGTCATCATTTATAATTGCAATAAATCTTGTCTTAGTAGAAGTTTTAGGAGCAATAACAGGGGTAACAATAATCGACTGCATACCTAAGTAGTTGTCATCTACATTTACAATAGGTACGTTTAAGTTGTTT
>RRZT012048578.1_pt1 | contig 18786 bp, 18 predicted proteins | sample 2165551 | NCBI WGS metagenome assembly RRZT01 (sample SAMN10456910, study PRJNA506462) | wastewater metagenome | biome: wastewater; feature: sludge; material: wastewater sludge; isolation source: wastewater sludge with Escherichia coli K12::gfp cells carrying plasmid... | place: USA: Moscow, Idaho... | reverse complement strand
GGCACCCCGAGCGACGGCGGAGCGTCCGCCGACCCACAACGGCAGACCGGCATACCGAGTCGTGACCGCGTCAAGCGCCGGGCGCCACCCCTGATCGACGCGTTCGGGCAGCGCCACCGTCTTGCGGCCGGCGACCCGCCAGGGCTGCTCGTGCCGAATCACGGTGAGTCCCCGGCGGGGCAGCGCGGACGCCAGCGCCAGCAGGTCGACCGCCTCGATGCCGCCGCCCGCGCCGTGGCCCAGCCGCAGTACCGCGCGCGGATCGTCCGCCGCCGAGACGGTGAGCCGACAGGGGCCCAGCGGGGTTTCGACCAGCAAATCCGTCATGCGCCGATTGTGACAGCCGAACCTTGTAAGCCACCTGTCACTATGGAGGCATGGACCTCACCTGGATTCTGCTCGGGGTTGCTGTGCTGGCGCTGCTGGTCTGGGCCTGGCGGGCGCAGCGGCGCAAGTTCGCCGACGAGTACTTCGCGGGCGTCACCCCCGGCCTCACCCCGGTGGGAGCCCAGACCGAACAACGCGTTCCTGTGCCGGGCGGCGCCGAGTACACCGGTGAGGTCGCCGTGGCCTTCAACCCGCCCAAGGGTGTTCGGCCCGGCCTCGCCGGCACCGTGGTCGACGGCAAGCCCGAGACCCGTGACGTGATCGCCACCATCGTCGACCTGGCCGCGCGCGGGCATTTGAGCATCGTTGTGGTCGAGAATCCGCGCAGCCGCACCGGCAAAGACTGGGAGTTGCGCAAGGCCGACAGGCCGACGGCCGATCGGGCCGACCCGATGGAGGCCCAACTGCTGCGCGACCTGTTCGTGGGCGGGTCTGACGTGCGGCTGTCTGAGTTGCGGCGCCTGGGCAACCCCGCGGTGCGCGACTACCAGTACGCCCTGGCCAACGCCTCGTACGAGGGCGGCTGGTTTCGCCACGTGACCGGCATGCACCCGGTGCGCATCGTGTGGATCGTCGCCGCCCTGATGCTGCTGGCGGGTTTCGGCATGGGCGTGCCGGCGCTCCTGCTGGCCGCCGGAGCCGTCGCGGTGGGCGGCGTGGTGATCGGTTCGCAGGGCATGCAACGCCCCGTGCGCACCGCCGAGGGCACCGCGTTGCGTATTCAGACCCTGGGCTTCAAGCGCTACCTCGAGACGGCCGAGAAGGAGCAGTTCAGCTACGAAGAGGCGTCCGAGATCTTCAGCAAGTACCTGCCCTGGGCGATCGTCCTCGGAGTGGCGGCGCACTGGGTGAAGGTGTTCGGCGACCTCGCCGCGGCGGCTCGCGAAGACGGGTACGAGGACGGCATGGACCTGCTCTGGCTCGGCGTGATGGGCTGGGGCCTGCACGACGCCATGTTCAGCCTGGCCATGTTCTCGGCGATGGACGGGTTCGGCGACATGGGTGACATGGGCGGACTCGGTGACGCCTTTGGCGACCCAGCGGCGATGTTCGACTCCGGCGCCATCGACGGCATCGGGGCGGACGCCGTCGGGTTCGACGGTGGCTCCATCGGCGCGGACGCCGGCGGCTGGGGCGACTTCGGCGGTGGCGGCGACGCGGGCAGCAGCTTCGGTGGTGGCGACTGGGGCGGCGGCGACTTCGGCGGTGGTGGCGACTTCGGCGGTTTCGGCGACTGACTGCCCGGTCCTCGCCGGCGTGACGGGGCCGCGTTCGTCCGGCGCCGGCAGCGCGACCTCATGACGCTCGCCGGTCTCACCACGTGAGCGCTCGCCGGAACCTCCGGGCCGCCTGAGCACTGCAGGCTGGGCGCTGTCCAGAACCGGTGGGACGCGCTGCGTCCACGGTGGCGCTTCGGGGACAATCGCGGGAACCGACTCGTCGGCCAACCCACCCCCATCGCCTCCCCCGACGAGCAGGCAGCCGACCGACCCACCGCCCGGCCCGGCGGTCGACCGGTGCTGCCACCCCCGCTCGCTCGGTCGGATCGGCCAGACCGAGAACGCGAGTACCCCACCACGCAGACAGCGTCCGACGTCTCGATTCTGGGCCCACCGGAGTCGGTGCTGTCCGACGCCCTGAGCACCGCCCTGCAGCGTCGAGGCTGGATCGTCAACCCGCCGGAATCCACCACCGCGCGGTACGTGGTGCTGGTCGAGGACGACGAGGGTCGGACGTTCCTGCCGTCGGTTCCGCCCTGGGCCATGGTGCGGGTGGCGCTGGGCTCGATCCGCACGCTGGACGCCCTCCTGCCGCTGGTCCGACGCGGCGCGGTGGCCCTCAATGCGGCGGTCCCGTTCGCTCCCTTGTCACACGCGGTCTCCTGGGTGCTGGACGACCCGCGCGCCCCGACGTCCGCGCAGATCGCCGCCAGTGTGGCGGCGCTGCGCCGACGACAACGAGAGGTCTCCCTGGTGGCCCGGCTGACCCCGTCCGAGCGGAACGTGCTGGTTTCGCTCGCGGAGGGCCAGACCGCGGTGGCGATCGCCAGGCGGACCGGACGATCCGAGCACACCGTCCGCAGCCAGATCCGGTCGGTGCTGCGCAAGCTCGAGGTGGGTTCGCAGCTCGTGGCCGTGGCGATCGCCCGTCGCTCGGGACTGGCCGAGTACACCGCGGAGTCGCTCAGGTTCACCAATTTTGGGGACGCGTCCACCCCTGCGGGTGGACCACGATGAACCCGGATTCGAATCTGCACACCCCCCGCCCGCCCTTCACCCCCGAAGGCAACCGAAAGCAGGAACCGTCCATGCTCACCACCGTCATCGGTGCCGAAGCCGGCACCACCACCCTGAACACCACAGAGGCCAGTGACCCCTGGCGCCGCGAGTACCGGCTCGGAATCGGCGTCGATGCCGTCACCGGCCAGTTGCGGGCGTCCGGAGTGAAAGCCTTCACCGTGTCGGACACCAGTCCGCTGGCCGCCACCTACAGCTACTCGCTGGTGCAGAACGAGAGCGACCTCTCGACCATGATCTCGGGCTCGGCGAAGGGCTCGTACAACATCGAAGGCGTCACCGTCACCGCAGGCACCAGCTTTCTCAACTCGGTCAAGGTCAACGAACTGTCGGTGACCCTGGTCGCGCAGCTGCATGTGCAGCGCACGCAGCACTCGCTGGCGCCGTCCTACCAACTGGCCGCACCGGCCTCCCCCGACTACCGCGACAAGTACGGCGACTACTTCGTGGCCGGCTACCGGGCCGCCTCGTCGCTGTACGCGGTGTACCAGTGCGCGTTCCGCTCGGTGGACGATCGGCAGAAGTTCACCGCGACGCTCGCCGCCAAGGTGCCGGAGGTGATGACCGCCGAGGGCAGCACCGAGTTCGAGAAGGCGGCCAAGGAATCCAGCGCCAACGTCAACATCTACATCAGCGCCCAGGGCGTCAACAGCACCATTCCGACGCCGTCCGAGGGCTGGAACCCGGGTCAGGTGGTCAAGACGCTGCTGCCCTGGTTCGAGAAGTCGCAGGCGCCGGACCCCTTCGAGGTCTACCTGATGCACTACCGGCTGGTCGACCCCACCATTCCCGGCACCGTGCCGGTCGACCCGTCGGTGTTCGCCGACCTGTCGGTGCTGTACGACCGGTACTGGCTGTGCCGTTCACTGTTCCTGACCTGCCCCGACTTCGGCCGCACCCAGGTCGAGCCGGCCTTCAAGGCGCTGAAGGCCAAGATCGAGGCCAACCAGTCGCAGCTGGCCGACCAGCCCGAGCTGATCCCCGGGTTGATGGCCGAATGCCAGAACGTGCTGGACGCGCTGCGGGCGGTCAACAACCGGCAGGCCTTCGTGGCCCAGCTCGCGGCGGCCGCCAAGACCGAGCCGAAGCAGGGCGACCTGATCGACGCCGACAAGGGCCGGGTGCGCTGGAACTACGGCTTCTCGCAGTCCCCGATGCCGGGCGTCGACATCTCCAGCCTGTCCGAGACCGTGCAGCAGGACTGGCACATCGGCTGGCGCGAGCACACCTTCACCATCTCGGACGCCAAGAAGCTGCTGGTCGGCTTCGACGTGATCTGCAATTGGACCGACGGCACCGGCGGCGACTGGAAAAAGGACTGCGACCAGGTGATCGGACGGTCGTCGGCCGCGGTCTACGTGAAGAGCGACTACGACCGCGGCTACAGCTGGACCATCGTCTGGTACTTCGTCCAAGCCAGCCTCTACCCGCCGGTCAAGTGACCTGTTCACCCCACCCCACACATCGAAGGAGACACTCATGATCATCGTGGTCTGCCGGGACGACCCCGGCCTGGTCACCATCGCCATCAACTCGCGGCAGGGCCACCCAGGCGTGTTCGGCGCCGTCCATCAGGTCTTCGGCAACCCGATTCCCCCGCTGGGCGCCAACGAGAACCTGTTCCTGATCAGTCACGGCGTCAAGGACGGCGACGACGGCAACCCCACCATCGGTGGTGCCGCCGACGACTTCTGGGTCAACGCGGTACAGCTGTTCGAGGGCCTGAAGGGGGGCAACCTCTTCCCTCCGGGCTACGCGGGAGCCGTGTTCATCGACGCCTGCGAGGCGTCCGACCATGACGACGACACCTTCAGTTTCGCCGAGGTGTTCAAGGCCCAGATCCAGGGCTGGTTCGGCACCGTGCGGGTGTTCGGGCGCAGCGGCGCCGTCGGCGGTTTGATCCCGTTGCCGAACGCCAACGGCTGGCGGGAGGCGTAGGAGTCGCAGGACTGGAGATCCCGGCGTTCGGGATGACGGAACGTTCCCTTCGAACCGTCATCCCGGCGGACGCCGGGATCTCGCCGGTCGGTCCGATCTGACATGCTGGCCTCACCGCACGGCATGGAGGCTCGATGGATTTCCACAACCTGTACGCACACGGTTTCGCGCGGGTGGCGGCGGTCACCCTGCCGATCGCGATGGTGCAGCCCGCGGCCAACGCCGAAGCCGTGCTCGAACAGGCGCGTGAACTGGCCGCGGACGGGGTCGCCCTGGCCATCTTTCCCGAACTGTGCCTGACGGGGTACTCGATCGAGGACCTGCTCCTGCAGGACCCGGTGCTGGACGCCGCGGACGAGGCCGTCGGCCTGGTCGCGGACGGGTCCGCCGACCTCGACACCGTGCTGGTGATCGGCGCCCCCCTGCGCAGCCTGCACCGCATCTACAACTGCGCGATCGTGATTCACCGCGGCGAGATTCTGGGCGTTGTGCCCAAGTCGTACCTGCCCACCTACCGTGAGTTCTACGAGCGCCGGCAGATCGCGCCGGGCGACGACGTCACCGGCGAGATCAGGGTGGCCGGGGTCGATGTGCCGTTCGGCCCCGACCTGCTGTTCGCAGCCGACGATCTGCCCGACTTCGTGTTGCACGTCGAGATCTGCGAAGACATGTGGGTGCCGATTCCGCCCAGCGCCGAGGCCGCACTGGCCGGCGCGACCGTGCTGGCGAACCTGTCGGGTTCGCCGATCACCGTGGCCAAGGCGGTCGATCGGCACCTGTTGTCTGCGTCCGGGTCGTCGCGCTGCCTGGCCGCCTACGTGTACGCCGCCGCCGGCGAGGGCGAATCGTCCACCGACCTGTCGTGGGACGGCCAAACGATGATCTACGAGAACGGCACCCTACTGGCCGAGTCGGAGCGGTTCCCCAGCGGCCCGCGAGCGTCGGTGGCCGACGTCCATCTGGCCCGGCTGGCGCAAGAGCGCTACCGGCAGGGCACGTTCGACGACAACCGGCGCACCCACGCCGAGCGGTTGGACGGCTTTCGCACCGTCACCTTCACGCTCAACCCGCCCTCGGGCGACCTGGGGTTGAAGCGCGACGTGCCGCGGTTCCCCTTCGTGCCGGCCGACCCCGACACCTTGGCGCAAGACTGCTACGAGGCCTACAGCATTCAGGTCAGCGCCCTTGAGCAGAGGCTGCAAGCGATCGGCCAGCCCAAGATCGTGATCGGTGTTTCGGGCGGCCTCGACAGCACCCACGCGCTGATCGTGGCGGCCAAGGCGATGGACCGGCTGGGCCGGCCGCGCACCGACATTCTGGCGTTCACCATGCCGGGCTTCGCGACGTCGGACTACACCAAGAACAACGCCACCCGGCTGGCCGAATCACTGGGCGTCACGTTCGCCACCCTCGATATCACCGGCACCGCGCGCACCATGCTGGCCGAAATGGATCACCCGTTCGCCGACGGCGAGCCCGTCTACGACGTGACCTTCGAGAACGTGCAGGCCGGGCTGCGCACCGACTACCTGTTCAGGCTGGCCAACCAGCGCGGCGGCATCGTGCTGGGCACCGGCGACCTGTCGGAGTTGGCGCTGGGCTGGTGCACCTACGGGGTCGGCGACCAGATGAGCCACTACAACGTGAACCCGGGCGTGCCCAAGACGCTGATGCAGCACCTGATTCGCTGGGTGATCACCTCGGGCCAGTTCACCCCTGAGGTGAACAAGGTGCTGCAGGCGATTCTCGACACCGAGATCACCCCCGAACTGGTGCCGGTGGGCGAGGGCGAGACGCCCCAGTCGACCGAGGCGTCCATCGGGCCGTACAACCTGCAGGACTTCACCCTGTACCACGTGCTGCGGCACGGCACACCGCCCTCGACGATCGCCTTTCTGGCCGAGCACGCCTGGTCGGACGCCGCGCACGGCGACTGGCCCGAAGGCTTTCCCGACGACAAGCGGGTCGCCTACGACCTGGCCACCATCAAGAAGTGGCTGGAGGTGTTCTGCCGGCGGTTCTTCGGCTTCGCGCAGTTCAAGCGCTCGGCGATGCCCAACGGGCCCAAGGTGGTGCGTGGCGGGTCGCTGTCGCCGCGCGGCGACTGGCGCATGCCGTCGGACGTGTCGGCGAAGCTGTGGTTGGACGAGCTGAACCGCAATGTGCCCTAGCCGCACCGAGAGATCCCGGGTCAAGCCCGGGATGACGGTGGTCCCCTCATTCCGGTCCTCCGCGTCACTGCAGCCCTCCGCCCCACTCCAGCACCCCGCGTCATTCCGGCGAACGCCGGAATCTCCACTCGCTGGTCGAGCTTGTCGAGACCGTGCGCGCCCATGTCGACCGGCCCGATCAGTCGTGCGGAAACAGCGATGACGCCCGTCGAACCACCGCGGGTCAGCCCGCCGCAACTGCCGCCGCTGATCGCCCTCGACCCCGGCGACGCCTGCGACGACGAGAGCTTCAGCGAAGCCCTGCTGACCTGGTCGGGCGAACAGGCGTCGCTGATCGGCGCCGACATCACCGACTCGCGGCTGGCCCGGCTGCCGTCGGATCATCTGCACGCCCGGCGGCTGCGGCTGGCCGAAGTCGAAGTGACGGACCCTTCGGTGGTCACCCTCAACGCGCCCCGCTCGCACTGGCGCGGCGTGGTGATCGAAGGCGGCAGCATCGGCGTGCTCGACTGCTCCGGGGCGACGTGGCAGAACGTGACCCTGCAGGGCGTCCGCATCGGCTACGCGAACCTACGCGAGGCCAAGCTGAGCGACGTCACGCTGACCGGCTGCCGCATCGGTACCCTCGACCTGGCCGGGGCCACCACCACCCGGGTCGCCGTGCTCGCAAGCCTGGTGGACGACCTCGACGCACGACACCGCACCGGCAATCACCTTGACCTGCGCGGGCTCGACGTGGTGCGGTTGAATCGCCTGGAGGGCGCCGACAGCCTGGTGGGCGCCACCATCACCGATCAGCAGGCGCGGTGGCTCGGCCCCACGCTCGCCGCGTCCCTGCGCATCGGCATCACCGAGGAGGACCCGTGACCGCCCTGATCTTCGACGTCGCCAACGTGATCGTCGACTGGGATCCGATGCGTGCGCTCGCCGGCGCCGTGCCAGACGAAGTGGCGAACGACTTTCTCGCCGCGGAGGTGTTCTGGGAGCTGAACGCCCGTACCGACGCGGGCATGCCGCTGGCCGACGCCGTGGTCGAGATGGACGATCAGGCCCCGCACCTGGTCGACGTCTACCGGGTTTACCTGGAGCGCTTTCCGCTCACCGTCAGCGGCCCGATCGCCGGCACGGCAGAGGTGATCCGTGAGCTACTGGCTGCGGGCGTGCGCTGCTACGGGCTGAGCAACTGGGCCAAGGAGAACTTCAACATCGCCCGCAGGGCCAACCCGGTGATCGACGACCTCGCCGACGTGATCGTCTCGGGCGAGGTGGGGCTGGCCAAACCCGACCCCGAGATCTTTCGCTACGCGCTGGACCGCTTAGAGACCCGGGCCGACGAGACCCTGATGATCGACGACACCCAGGGCAACCTGGACTCGGCCGCCGAGGTGGGGCTGGGCACCGTTCTGTTCACCAGCGCCGCGCAGTTGCGCGACGAGCTGGTTCGGTTGCGGCTGCTGTAAGCCAGGTCAGTAGGCGAGCCGCTCAGGGCCGCAAGGGGCGTCCGGCGCGGTCGCGAGGGTGCCCGGTGAGCAGCACGATGCCGTCGATCAGCGGCCACAGCCCTCCGAACCCGAAGGTGATCCACGTGACCAGAATCTGGGCGATCGCCATGCCGACGTTGCCGAGGTAGAACCGTCCGATGCCGAGGCCGCCCAGAAAGATCTGCAGCAAGCCGGCCACCAGCTTGCTCTTGTCTGAGTACGGCACTCCGGTGAGCGGATCGATGCCGTACGGGGCCAGCGCCTGTGGCGCGTACGGATTCGCCTGCGGCACCGCCATGCCGTAGGCCGGCTGCTGCGGCGGGTACGTCGGGTAGTACTGCTGAGGCGGTGGGCCTGGTTGCTGGTAGGGCGAATACTGCTGGCCAGGCAGGGGCTGTTGCGGCTCGGGTTGCGTGGGCGGGTAGGGATTCTGGCTCATGATGCTCATTCCTGCGACGTTCGCGCTCAGCTTAGGCGGTGCGCTTCTCGCTGGAGCCGACTGCACGAATCCCGAACCGGGCGCCGTTGACGGCACGCAGCCCTCAGGCTCGACGAACTGGCTGGCGGGCCGGCGGTCTCGACTGAAATCCTGGGTGCGTGACGTTCACCGCCTCCTTGTCGGCCGTGGATCAAGGACGTGCCCAACGGCTGCGGCGCATGAAGGGCATCGCCCTGTCTCTGCTGCTGATTGCGGCGATCGTCTACCTCGCCACCCTGCTCGTGGCCGATCAGGGTGTGTGGGGGTTCGTCAACGCCGGCGCCGAGGCGGCCATGGTGGGTGCCTTGGCCGACTGGTTCGCGGTCACCGCGCTGTTTCGCCACCCGTTGGGGCTGCCCATTCCGCACACGGCGATCATTCCGACCCGCAAGAACGAGATCGCCCGCAACCTGCAGGACTTCTTCACCGAGAACTTTCTCACCGAAGAGATCGTGCGCGAGCGGCTGGCGTCCACCAGGGTCGGGCTGCGGCTGGGCGAGTGGCTGCTGCACGACGCGAACGCAACCAGGGTGGTGGCCGAAGCGTCACGGGTGGCACGGACGGCCCTGGCCCAGGTGGGTGACGACGACGTGAAACACCTGGTGGGCGAGGTGATCGTGCCGCGACTGGCGTCCGAACCGTTGGCCGGGGCTCTGGGTGACCTGCTCGGCGCCGTGGTCGACGACGGCGCGCATCGCGGCCTGGTCGACCTGGTGGTGATCCAGGTGCACGACTGGCTGCGCCGGCACCCCGACGTGTTCAACGGCATCGTGGGCGAGCGTGCGCCGCGCTGGGCACCCGGCTTCGTGAACCGGCGCATCGTGAAGTGGACCTACGACCAGGCCCTGGAATGGTTGTGGGCGATCAGGTCCGAGCGTGAGCACCCCACCCGGGCCGCCCTGGACGACCTGCTGCGCACGATCGCGGACGACCTGCAGCACGACCCCACCGTGGCCGAGCGGGCCGAGCGGCTCAAGGTACGGCTGCTGGAGCACCCGCAGACGGCCGAAACCATCGTGGAGCTGTGGCAGACGGTGCGGGCCTCGCTCGACGGTGCCCTGGCCGCGGACTCATCGGCCTTCAAAGACCGAGCCACCCGGGCGGTGCAGCGGTTCGGACGTTCGCTGATCGACGACAACGCGCTGCGCGGCAACCTGGAGGCGCGCCTCGAAGACGCGGCGGCGTTCGTGGTGCGCACCTACGGAGCCGAGTTGTCGACCGTGATCAGCCACACCATCGAACGCTGGGACGGCCGGCAGGCCGCCCGGCGCATCGAACTGCATGTCGGCCGCGACCTGCAGTTCATCAGGATCAACGGCACGGTGGTCGGCTGCCTGGCCGGCCTGGCGATTCACGCCGTCAGCCTGGTGGTCGGCTGAGCGCCCGACTGGATGCCCGCAGCTGGCCGGCCTGGTCGATCCGATTCTGGTGCTGATCGCGTGCGCCGGCATCGCGCCGATGGCGGTCGGCCTGGTTCGCGAAGGCGTGCGCGAGTTGCTGGAAGCGTCGCCGGACGAAGCCCTGCGCGGGCGCATCGCCGCCGCGGTGGCCGACGGCCTGGGTGATGCGCTGACGCCGGCGAGGGCGTCCACCCTGCCGCCACCGACCATCCGCTCCACCAAGCTGGGGCAACGCCTGTACGTGGAGGTCGACTTCATCGTCGCGAAGGGCGAGTGGCAGGTCGACGAGGAGGACGCCGTCCGGCTCGCGATCACCGAGCGGCTCGACGCCCTCGGACTGCTGGTGTGGGCGACCATCGAACTCACCACCAACCCGGCGCTGGCGGCCGACTGACCCAACGCCGGGTCTCAATCGGTGCCGGACGGCCATCGCTGCCGTCCGGGTCAGCGGAGCTGCTCAGGCCGATCATCGCTTTCGTGCGGATCACCCTCGGATTCGCCCTCGTGCGGGGCGGCCTCGGCGATCGCCTTGACCGCGCGGCGGTCGGTGCGAACTCGAACCGTGGCCCGATACGACCCGCGGATCTCGCGCACGACGAGGTCGGTCAAGTGCCCCCACGGATCGACGGTGACCATCAGCCACGTACCGGCCTTGCCCCACAACTCGCGTTCGAGCACGTCGAGGGCGGCCCGGGCGACACCGTCGGCGTCGGTCACGGCACCGACATCGGTCAGCAGCCGTCGCTGCACCTCGGGCGCCAGTCGCAGGCGGGCAGCCGCGATGAACCGGTCGCGTGCGTCGTCGTCGGGGCCGGCAGAGAAGATGCCTCCGCCACGCAGTGCGGAGAAGAAGGCGCGAAGTTCGTCATCGCGCCACGATGCGTTGGTCATGGTCGGGTCTGTTCCGTGCGTCGAGTCGGGTGGGCGCGGCCGCTGGGTGCGGTCGCCGCCCAGGTCATGCCTTGGTGCAGGCACGTCCTGGTTGGAACCACCGGCTCATCGGGGCGCGCCGCAGCGCGCCGCGACGGGCGCTGGTGCTACGACGAATGACAGACATGGCAAAAGACGGTAGCGCCGTGCCGAGGGAGTGTCCAGCTCGCACCGCGTCGACGGCCCCCGGTCGGGGACCAACAGCGCGCGTTGTCGTCCAGTGAGAGGGCTGGTGCACCAGCAGGGTCAGCGGCGGCGGCGTCCGTGGTCGCGGTCGCCCCCGTCGGCCGGAGCCTGGGTGTCGACCGGGGTGTCGTGCCGGTGGTAGCCGCGGCCGTGACAGGTTTCACAGGTCACCGTGAACGCCTCGGCCAAACCGGTGCCGATGCGCTTGCGGGTCATCTGCACCAGGCCCAGCGAGGTGACCTCGGCCACCTGATGGCGGGTACGGTCACGGCCCAGGCACTCGACCAGTCGGCGCAGCAGCAGTTCGCGGTTGGCGGGCAGCACCATGTCGATGAAGTCGATCACGATGATGCCGCCGATGTCGCGCAGCCGCAGCTGGCGCACCACCTCTTCGGCCGCCTCCAGGTTGTTGGACGTGACCGTGGCCTCGAGGTTGCCTGAGGTGCCGGTGAACTTGCCGGTGTTGACGTCGATCACGGTCATCGCCTCGGTGCGGTCGATGATCAGCGAACCGCCAGAGGGTAGAAACACCTTGCGTTCCAGCGCCTTGGCGATCTGCTCGTTGATGCGGTGCTGGTCGAACAGGTCGCCCTGCTCGGCACGGTTCCAGTGCTGCAGCCGCTCCTTCAGGTGCGGGGCCACGTGTGTGACATAGGCGTCGACGGTGTCGAACGCGTCCTCGCCCTTGCCGTTGCCGTCGACGATCAGCGTGCCGAAGTCTTCGGTGAACAGGTCGCGCACGATGCGAACGGTCAGGTCGGGCTCGGCGTAGAGCTGCTCGGGCGACTTGCCGGCCTTCACCTTCTTCTCGATGACCTCCCACTGGGCCTTCAACCGGTTGACGTCGCGCACCAACTCGTCTTCGGACGCCCCCTCGGCCGCCGTGCGCACGATCACCGACGCGGCGTCGCCGACCAGTTCTTCGAGAATGCCCTTCAGCCGGTTGCGTTCGCCTTCGGGCAGCTTGCGCGATATGCCTGAGAGCTGACCGCTGGGCGAGTACACCACGTAGCGGCCGGGAATCGACACGTGCGCGGTGAGCCGGGCACCCTTGGCGCCGATGGGGTCTTTGGTGACCTGCACGAGCACGCTCTGGCCCGACTTGAACACCTTTTCCATCTTGCGGTCGGCGCCGGTGACGCCGAAGGCGTCCCAGTCGACCTCACCGGCGTACAGCACCGCGTTGCGGCCGCGGCCGATGTCGATGAAGGCGGCCTCCATCGACGGCAGCACGTTCTGCACCTTGCCCAGGTACACGTTGCCGATCATCGACGCCGCGGACGCCCGGTCGACATAGTGCTCGACCAGAATGCCGTCTTCGAGCACCGCGATCTGGGTGTAGTCGTCGGCCTGGCGAAGCAGCATGCTGCGGTCGACCGATTCGCGCCGGGCCAGAAACTCCGACTCGGACAGGATGGGTGAGCGGCGGCGTCCGGCTGCACGTCCCTCACGGCGGCGCTGTCGCTTGGCCTCCATGCGGGTGGAGCCGTCGATGCCGGTGACGTCGTCATTGCTCGTGCGCGAGCGACGAGGTTCGCGCACCCGCACCACGACGTCGGACGGATCGTCCTCGGCCCCCGTGGTGTCTTCGCCACGGCGGCGGCGCCGGCGACGCCGGCGGGTCGACCCGGTCGACTCACCCGCTTCGGCGGCGTCGCCCTCGGCGCCGTCGGCCTCTGCGGCGGTCTCGGCACCGTCTTCGTCGTCGGCCTCGGACGAGTCGTCGTCGTCGTTCTCGTCGGCGTCGCCCTCGGCGGTTTCGGTGCTACCGCCACGGCGGCGGCGACGACCGCCACGGCGGCGGCGACGACGTCGCGGGCTGCCCTCGTCGGTATCGTCGGCGTCGGTGTCGTCCGGTTCGTCGTCGGCGTCGGCTGCTCTCTCGTCGGCCGCGGCCGCGTTCGGTTCGGAGTCGAGAACCGCGGTGGGATCGGCCACCTCGTCGTCGAGTTCGGCCTCGGGCTCTGCGTGCCCGCCGATCATGGCGGCCAGTTCGTCGAGCGCCTTGGCGGCCTCGGCCTCGTCGACCTTGGTGCGCCGGCTGCGCGCGCCCGAGCGGGTGAGCTCGCCGAGCGTCTCTTCGATCGGGTCGGTGTCGGTCACGGGTTCGGGCTTCGGCTCGGCCTTGGCCCGGCGCCGGCGCGCCCGTGGTGCGGCAGCGGCCGGGGCCAGATCGTCGAGGGTCGGCAGTTCGTCGAGGCTGAGCGGCGCGGGCGTTTCGGCAGCTTCGGTGACTACATCGACGACCTCGATGACGGGCTCGGGCGCCTTTGCGGCGCGGGTGCTGCGCCGACGACGCGGGGCGGGCTTCTCTTCCGGCAACTCGAGGGTGAACGGAACGTCATCAGGCTGCTCGACGCGCTCGTCGGGGGCGGGAACCGCCTGCAGTTCGGCGTTCGCCTCAGGCTCGGCCGGGGTCTCGTCGGCTTCGGGGTCTACGACGATGGGCTGTTCGGCTTCGAGCTCGAGGGCCACGTCGGTGGCGTCGGGCTCGAGCTCGAGGGCCACATCGGTGGCGTCGGGCTCGGGCTCGGGTTCGGTGGTGTCGGGCTGGACGGCCTGGGGCTCGGCAACCTCGGGCTCGTCGGCCTCGGGTTCTGCGCTCGCAGCCGGCTCGCTCACGGGTGCAGGGGGTCCGGCCGGACGGCTCGCGGAGCGCCTGCGCCGCGGCGGGGCGGCCACCTCGGCAGAGGCGTCGTCGGCTGTGGGTGTGGACGTTTCTTCGTCGAGCATGTGCTCTCCTTCAGCGGCGTGGGGTGCGCCGCGCGTGTAGCCACCGAAGTGGCAAAGCCTGTGGACTGGATTCGGCACCGCACCCACCCCCGCGGTCGTCTGGCGTCGCGGTTGAGTGAGCCGGCGCATCGAGCTGTCACCTCGAAAAGCCGAATCGGGTGAGCCCACTGCGCGGGCTCGTCCTGCGCGTCATTATGCCACAAACGTCCAAAAGGCCGTCGAACCTCGCCACCGATGCGGCCGCGGGCGTGTCAGCGGCGGGTCGACTGCGCCTCGTCCATCGCCCCGAGCAGGCCGGACGCGTGGCCGTGTTCAGCGATCTGTTGCGGGCCCACCACATCGAACAGCAACGCGGTGAACTGACCGTCGCGCTCAACGTTGCGCCGCTGCAGCCGAAGCCGGCGCGGCAACAACGGACGACCCCCGCCCAGGGTGACGGGGCACACCTGCAGCAGCACCTGGTCGAGCAGTCCCGCGTCGGCAAACTGGCCGGCCAGGTCACCGCCGCCCAGAATCCACACATCGCGATCGCCCGCGGCAGCAACCAGGTCGGCGACTGCACCGCTGTGCCGACGCACGCCCGGCGGCAGGGTGAGTTCGCGGTGGGTGACCACCCACGACGGCTGCCGGTAGGGCCACACGAACGGCCGGCCCGACGCCTCGAAATCGCGGACGATCCACTCATAACTGTTGGCGCCCAGCACCACCGCCCCGACGCCCTGCACGAACGAGTCGAACTGAAGGGTGTCGGCGTCGCCGTAGCGGCCGTGGGGTCACCGCTGTGATCGGGCGTGGCGAACAGCCAGGTCAGGCTGTCGTGATCGTCGATGATGAAGCCGTCGAGGCTGGTGGCGGTGGAGTAGACGAGCCATGCGCGTGACTGTGTCAGGTGCGTCCGACACTTCTCGCCCAATTTTGTCGACGGACGGGCTGGGACACGCTCCACCGCCGGTCTCGTGAAACCCCACTGGGCCTCGACTTCACACCGTACACACTCGGCTCGGCGGGTCATTGGACGGCCGGGCGTGCTGTCAAGCGTCGCCCGGCGCGAGCCGCCGAAGCCCGGGCACCTCGTCGAAGTCGGGGTCGGTCGAAACGATGAGGTCGAAGCCGGACTGCAGTGCCGTGGCCGCATGCACCGCGTCGCGACCCCGAATGGTTGAGCCGGCCATCAACTGCAGGGCGCGAGCCAATACCTCGTCGTCGAATGGATGGGTGACAACCGCGCGCACCAGCGCCTCGGTTTCACGCAGCGACTGCTGACGCCCAACTCGACGGAGCCGGTGGAACGAAAACTCTTGAACGGCTTCGATACTGCAGTGCACCTCGACCAGGTCGCGTTGGCAGCGCTGCAGAAAGCCCACACAGTCTGAGCGCAGCGGGTGATCGATGCCCGCGGCCAGCAACAACACTGACGTGTCGACGAACACCCTCATCGCGACAGTCGGGCGTCGGTGTCGAGCGCGGGCCGCTCTTTGAGCACTGCCCAGTCGTCGGTCTCGCCCGGCCCCTGCGCCACCAGATCGAGAAAGGCGGTCAAAGCCGAGTTACGCATCATAAGATCGGCCGGCAGCGACAGGTCAATGGCGTCGCGAATCACCGCGTTCACGCTGTGCCCGGTGCGCTTGGCCTCAGCGGCGATGCGTTCGTAGCGGTCGGCATCGAGTAGCAGTTGCACGCGCCGTTCCAACCCTGACATACACATACAGTAGCATGTGTATGAGGCGGTCGGGCAGGCGCATGATCACCATGCCGATGTCCCTGGTTGAGCTTGTCGAAACCTCTACCTTGATCGGTCTCGACGCACGCGACCGACGACTCGGATTTCGACAAGCCCGGCCAACTAACCCGCGCGTTGGTCAGCGGTTCCCTAGGGTCTGCTGAACAAGGCTGTTCCGAGCGAGGACGTGCCCGGCGGGATGAGCCGCCGGCCCCAGAGCTGGAGGTCGTACCGGGCGTACGGCCCCAGATGTGGGGCCGGTGGATCGCCCGACCGGGTGCGCCGCAGCCGGGACATGCTTGTTCAGCAGGCTCCTAGATCTGGCCCTCCGTCGTGCCCGGCTGGACGGGCGGCAGTGCCAGCCCCGGCGGAGCGTGACCGGTCTGCTCGCGGTACCAGCGGGCGTAGGCGTCCACCGCCGTCGGCAGGGTCGCGAAGATGAACTGCTCCCCCACCCGCTGCGCGAACCCGGCAGCTTCGAGTTGCTCGCGCAACTCGAACTTCACCCGCGCCATCGCGAACGTGATTCCTCTGCCCACCAACTGCTCACGTAGGGCTTCGAGGGTGTCGACGCTGGTCAGGTCCACCTCGACGTTGGCCTCGGCGTTGAGCACGAACCAGGCGCAGTCGGGGTCGGCGGCGTCCACCGCCTGCATGGCGCGGGTCAGAAAGTCTTCGGCGTTGGCGAAGAACAGCGGCGAGTCGTAGCGGTACACCACCAGGCCGGGCACCTGGGTCGCGGTCGGGTAGTCGTCGACATCGTGCATGCCTGCCAGGCCGGGCACGTAACCGAGCACGCCGTCGTGGGGGCTGGCGATGCGCCGAATCAGGTCGAGCACAGACAACCCGATCGCCAGCCCGATGCCGCCCAGCACGTCGAACACCAGCACGCCGAGCGTGGTGACCAGCGCCAGCACCAGCTCGCTGCGCCGGAACGCGGCGATGCGGCGCAGTTCGGCGACGTCGATCAGCCGGAACGCGGCATAGATCACCAGGGCACCCAACGCCGCCGCCGGAAACCACGCCAGCACCGGGCCGAGCACCAGCAGCGCCGCGAACACCATCACCATGCACACCAGCGAGTACAACTGGGTGCGGCTGCCCATCGCGTCGCCGATCACCGTGCGACTGCCCGACGAGCTGACCGGAAAGCCGTTGGTGAATCCGTTCACCACGTTGGCCGCACCCAGCGCCAACAGCTCCTGATTGCTGTCGATGGCCTGTTTCTTCGGCGCCGCGAACGCCCGGGCGGTCAGCACGTTGTCGGTGTAACCCACCACGGCGATACCCAGGGCGTAGGGCAGCAGCGTGAGCACGGCGACGTCGTCCAGCCTCGGCACCCGCGGCAGCGGCAGCCCCTGTGGCACTTCACCGATCACGCGAATACCGGCGTCGACCAGCCCGAACCAGTACACGCAGCCGGCGGCCACCAGCATGCAGATCAGCGGCCCGGGCCAGGTGGGCAGCCAGTGCCGAAAGGCCACCAGAGCGGCCCCGACCGTTGCCGCCAGCACCAAGGTCGGCACGTGGACGGCGCCCAGTTGCGTGAGCAGCGACCACCACTCGGCGGCCACCGAGTCGCCGGTGATGTGCAGGCCCGTCACCTTGCCCAACTGGCTGGTCATCATCAACACCGCGATGCCGGCCATGTAGCCCACCAGCACCGGCCGCGACAGCAGGTTGGCCAGAAAGCCGAGTTTGAACAGCCACCCGATCAGGCACACCAGCCCGACGGCGATGGCCATGACGGCGGCCACGTCGGCCCAGCGGGCGGTGCCGCCGGCTGCGCCGAGCATCGCCCCCAGCCCGGCCGCCGTCATCAGGGCGGTGGTCGACTCGGGGCCCACCGAGAGTTGCCGCGACGAACCCAACAGGGCGTACACCAGCAGAGGCGTCAGAATCGCCCACAGGCCGGTGATCGGCGGCAGCCCGGCGATCTCGGCGTAGGCCATCACCTGCGGAATCAGATAAGCCGCCACCGTCACACCGGCGAGCAGGTCACCGCGCAACCAGTCGCGGTCGTAGTGCAGCAGCACCTGCAGGCCCGGGGCGAACCGGGCCCAGCGCGGCGCAGGGGCGTCCATGGCCGAACGGTACTGGTCGACGTGAGGGTCCGCCATGCCCGAAACGGTCGATGGCTACACCGTTGGCGCGAGATCGGAACCGTCCCCAACACGCGCCAGGCATCTGGTGGCGCGAGATCGGAACCGTCCCCAACACGCGCCACCGCGACCGTGCTCCCCGATCAGTCGAAGCTTCTGTGCGGACGATCCTCGCCCCGCTCGGGGCGGAACTCCTCGTTGCGGATGAAGCCTGCATCGCTCAGGTCCTCGCCCAGTTCATCGACCACCAAGTGATCGGGGTTCCACTCGCCCGACCGGTATGCGACCCGGCCGATCAGGTGACCCGCCACGGGTGCGGTGAGCACCTGCAACACCATCACCAAGCCCAGGGTCAGCCAGACCTTCGGGTCGTGCTGTGAGAAGCCGATGCCCACCAGCACCAGCAGCAGGCCGAACACCTGCGGCTTGGTGGCGGCGTGCATGCGGGCCAGCACGTCGGGGAAGCGCACCAGCCCCAGCGCTCCACCCAGGCAGAAGAAGCCGCCGGCGGCCAGCAGCACGGCGCCGATCAGGTGAAACCACTGCTCGCTCATGCCTGTTCCCCCTCGTCGCGCCGGTACCGCTGCCGTTCAGGGGCGTGCGGGGGCAGCAGCCGCGCCACGCTCACCCCACCGGTGAAGGCCACCATCGACAACACCAGCAGAATCGGCAGCGCGCTGGTGTTGTGAAACACCACCGTCGAAACGCCGATGCCGGCCAACACCACCGACACCATCACGTCTGAGCTGATGATGCGGTCGAGGGTGGACGGGCCCACGGTGAGCCGCCAGAGCGCGCGGGCCGCTGCGCCGGCGATCATCGCCACGGCCGCCCACAGCAGCACCTGGGTGACCACGTCAATCACGCTCATCGCTTCTCCCCATCGAGTTCGGCGATCTCGGCCCTGCTGCCCATGGCCTCGATGACCCGGCGTTCGACCTGCAGCGCCTCGGCCGTTGCCTG
>RRZT010990650.1_pt1 | contig 18788 bp, 20 predicted proteins | sample 2165551 | NCBI WGS metagenome assembly RRZT01 (sample SAMN10456910, study PRJNA506462) | wastewater metagenome | biome: wastewater; feature: sludge; material: wastewater sludge; isolation source: wastewater sludge with Escherichia coli K12::gfp cells carrying plasmid... | place: USA: Moscow, Idaho... | reverse complement strand
TGCCAGACGGTGGCGCTCGGCGCCTTCCCGGCATGGGGTCTGCCCACCGCCGACGACTCGTTCCTCTAGCGGCCAGACTGCGGGAGTGACGTCACCCCTCACCCGATTGCGGCGGCGCCAGGAGTGGACCTTCTTCGGCGTCTTGCCCAAGGCCGATGCCAAGCTCGCCGCCGGCTGGTGGGGCGTGCTCGCCCTCCGCGGCGTGCTGCCGGCGGCCTTCGCCGTGGCCATGGGTGTGGTCACCGCCACGGTGCAGGACGGCACCTCGTTGGCGCTGCCGCTCACCTTCATGGGTGTGGTCTTCATCCTCTGGCAGGTCGCCACCCCGATCCACGCGGCCATCAGCGCCAACCTGGGTGACCGCACCGCGGCGTGGCTCTACGACGAGCTGACCGACGCCTGCGTCACCCCGCCCGGCATGGCCCACCTCGAAGACCCCGAGCTGGCCAACGACCTCCAGGTGGCCCGCGACTTCGACCTCGGCATGACCGGCCCCCCCTTGTCGGTGTCGATGGACTTCATCGCGCAGGGGCTGGTCCAGATGGCCGCCGGCCTGGTGTCGGCAGCGCTGTTGTTCGCCTTCGCCTGGTGGGCGCCGATCGTCCTCGCCGGCGCCTGGCTGGTCACCCACTGGCTCTTGAAGGAGAGCGGCGTCTGGAAGGACCGCAACACCGACGAGGTGCGGGCCGCCCAGCGCGACGCCGACTACGCCTACCGCCTCGCCGTCGACCCGCCTGCGGCCAAGGAGCTGCGCATGTTCGGGCTGGCGGACTGGACCATCGACCGCTTCATCGCGCGGCGCACCCGGCTCCACGAGCTCCAGTACGAGGCCACCAAGCTCCGGGAGCGCTCGGTGCTGTCGAGCCTCGTGGTGGTGCTGGCCGCCAACCTCGTCGTGTTCTGGGCGCTCGCCCAGGCCACCATCGCCGGCGACCTCGAGCTGGGCCGCCTGGTGACCTTCTCCCAGGCCGCCATCGGCTGCGCCCTCATCGCCTTCGGCGGCCTCAACTGGGCCCTCGACGGCTCGGCCGCCCCGGTGGCTGCGGTGCTCCGGGTGAAGCCGGCGATGGGGCCGGTCGGGGCGCTGGCATCGGGTGATCGCCCCGCCGAGGGCCTGCCCGCCCGGGAGCTGCGCTTCCGCGACGTCACCTTTGCGTACCCCAGCGGCGACGGCCTTCCCGTCCTCGACGGCTTCGATCTCACCATCCCGGCCGGCCAGTCGCTGGCCATCGTGGGCCAGAACGGCGCCGGCAAGACCACCCTCGCCAAGCTCCTGTGTCGCCTCTACGACCCCCAACAGGGCGCGCTGGAGGTGGACGGGGTGGACGTCCGTGAGATCGACCTCGACGCGTGGCGCCGGCAGGTGACCGCCGTGTTCCAGGACTTCATCAAGTTCGAGCTGCCCCTTCGGGACAACGTCGTGCCCGGCGGCGCGGCGGTCGGGGCCACCGACGAGGCGGTGCTCGCCGCCCTCGTCGACGCGGGGGCCGACGGCCTGGCGGACCTCGACACCATCCTGGCCAAGGGCTATCCAGGCGGCACCGACCTCTCGGGCGGCCAGTGGCAGCGGGTGGCGCTGGCCCGGGCGTTGGCGGCGGTGTCGCTGGGCGCCGGGGTCGTGCTGCTCGACGAGCCCACCGCGCAGCTCGACGTGCGCGGCGAGGCCGAGATCTTCGACCGCATCCTCACCGCCACCCGCGACTGCACGACCATCCTCATCTCGCACCGGTTCTCCACCGTGCGCCACGCCGACCGCATCTGCGTGCTCGAGCAGGGCCACGTCGTCGAGCTCGGTACCCACGACGAGCTGATGGCGAAGGGCGGGCGCTACCGCACGATGTTCGACCTACAGGCCCAGCGCTTCGCCGAAGGCCTGACCGCCGAGGGCGACGCCCCCGCCGAGGGCGAGGAGGTGACCCTCGATGCGTGATCTCGGCCACGGGGGCGGCCCCGACGAGGAGCTGCCGCCGGCGCTGCGCTCGATGTGGCGCCTGTGCAAGCTCGGCTACCAGCACGAGCCGGCGCTGATGAGCGTCGCCTTCGGCCTCGCGCTGCTGGCCGCCCTGCCCGAAGCCATGTTGGCCCTCGGCTTCGCGGTCCTGGCCAACGCGGTGGACGACGGCGACGCCTCCCGCATCCGCTGGATCCTGCTCCTCCTCGGCGTCGCCGCGGTGGCCACCTGGTTCCTGACCACCGTGTCGGCGCGGGTGCAGCGTCGCTTCCGCGACCGTGTGACCATCGCCCTCGAGTCCCACGTGGCCCGTCTCCAGGCCTCGGTGAGCACCATCGCCCACCACGAGCGGCCGGACTACCTCGATCGGCTCTCGGTCCTGCGCGACCAGATCTTCGTCCTCGACCACATGTACATGTCGGTGTTCTCGACCGCGGGATGGATCCTGCGCCTCGGCGTCACCATCGTGCTGCTGGTCGCCATCAGCCCGGTGCTCGTCCTCATGGTGCTCTTCGCCCTGCCCACGGTCCTCACGTCGTCGTGGCGGCCGGGCGTCGAGCGCGCCGCCCGGGAGGCGGGGGCGCCCCACGAGCGCCTCGCCCGCCACCTGTTCGCCACCGCCACCACGGCACCGCCGGCCAAGGAGGTGCGAGTCACCGGCATCGGCCCCCGACTCCACGTGGACCGGCGTCAGGAGTGGGAGGAGTGGTACGGCCCGCTGGCGAAGGCCCGCAACGCCTCGGCGGTGTGGCACACCCTGGGCTGGGCCGTGTTCGGGGTCGGCTTCGTGGGGTCGGTGGTCTACGTGGCCTCGGGCCTCGACGCGCCGGTGGCGCAGGTGCTGCTCGTCCTCGCGGCCGGCTCGCGTTTGTCGGCCTACATCGGCGCCACGGTCGGCGAGATCGGCTTCCTGCGGGGCATCTGGATGGACGGCTCGCAGCGCCTCGCCTGGCTCGAGGACTACGCCGCGTCGGTCGCGTCGGCGGCCGACGTCGACGTGCCCGACCGCCTCCACGAGGGCATCCGCCTCGAGCACGTGGACTTCGCCTACCCGGGTACCGAGCGGCTCGTGCTCGAAGACGTGAACCTGGAGGTGCCCGCTGGTGCCGTGGTGGCGGTGGTGGGGGAGAACGGCGCCGGCAAGACCACCCTCGTCAAGCTGCTGTCCAAGCTCTACGAGCCGACGGCGGGGCGCATCCTGGTCGACGGGGCCGAGCTGTCACGGATGTCCGCCGAGGGGTGGCGGGACCGGCTGGCGGGCGCCTACCAGGACTTCTTCCGCTTCGAGCTGCTCGCCCGTCAGAGCGTCGGCGTGGGCGACGTGCCCCACCTCGACGACCGGCCGGCGGTGGAGGCGGCCGTGGAACGGGCCGGAGCCGACGACGTGGTCGAGGGCTTCGAGCGGGGCCTCGAGACCCAGCTCGGCCCGACGTGGCCCGAGGGCGTCGAGGTGTCGTTCGGGCAGTGGCAGAAGCTGGCCCTGGCCCGGGGCTTCATGCGCGAGGAGGCGCTGCTGCTCGTGCTGGACGAGCCGACCGCCGCCCTCGACGCCGAGACCGAGCACGCCCTCTTCGAGCGCTACGCCGCCGGCGCCCAGGAGGACCGCGGCGACGGGCGCATCACCGTCCTCGTGTCGCACCGGTTCTCGACGGTGCGCATGGCCGACCTGATCGTGGTGCTCGACGGCGCCCACGTGGTCGAGGTCGGCTCCCACGAGGACCTCATGGCCAAGGGCGGCCAGTACGCCGAGCTCTACGCCCTCCAGGCCGGCGCCTACCGCTGACCCCGCCCCGGCCGGCGCCGGCGGCGAGCTCCCAGATCCCCCGTTCCGCGTACTCGTAGGTGTCATGGAGAACACCGACGAGTACCCGGAAGCGACGGGGTGGGGTTCAGAGGGTGAGGCGGACGGGGTCGCTGTAGACCGACTCGCCGGCGACGTCGTGGAGGTAGAACGCCACCTCCGCCGACGGCTCGTCCACGTCGTAGAGCGCGTGCCAGAAGGTCCGCCCGCCCTCGAGAGGGGCCGCGAAACGCACCGCGGCGAACTGGTCGCGGATGTCCTCGCGGCTGACCACGCCGCCGCCGTGCACCTCCTCTGCCAGCGTGCGCCACCGGCCGTAGGTGAACGCCGCCGTGCCGATCGGGCCGCTGTCGTCGGGCAGCTCCGTACCCTCCGGCCAGCGGTGCAGCAGGTGGTTCGTGCAGATGAGCCGTCCGCCCGACCCCGACGGCGCCTCGACCATGCGCTCGAGGTTGCGCCGTGGCGAGTGCTCCCACACGAAGCTGTCCCCGGAGCGGTCGGCCACGAGGAAGTGGCACGGGGTGAAGAAGTAGTACTGCTTCGCCAGGAGCAGTGCCCGACGGGCCTCCGCCGCCGTGGCGCAGGTGTCGAGCAGGTAGCGGACCACCTGCTGTTCGGACAGCCCGACCTGGGGCCCGCCCGACGGCTCCGGTTCGGGTGTCTCGTTGTCGGCCAGCAGCGCCACCGAGAGCCCGGCCTCGTTCACGCCGTCCATGGCGCCGAGCACGTCCATGATCCCGAGGGCGATCGAGGCGTAACCGTCCACGGGGTGCAGCTCGGTCACCCACACGTGGGCCGCGAGCGGCGCCTCCTCCGCCAGCCGACCGAGGCCCACGATCTCCCCGAACGTGGCGGTGGGGAAGTCGAAGTGCCGCGACACGATGCCGTGGCCGTCCTTCGTGCCCGAGCCCGGGTAGTGGACGACCGAGCAGCCGGCGGGCAGGCCGAAGGTGCCGAGCCAGGCCAGCTCGTAGCGCTCGTCGTCCGGATCGACGCCGAAGGTGTCGGCCACGCCGGCCATGCGCTCGACCAGGGCCGGGTAGCGCTCGGCGAACCACTCGAGGCGCACGTGGCGGATGAGCGGGTCGGCGCTGGGCAACGGCCCGGCGGCGGTGCCGTGGATGCGGCGGGCGGCCTCGGCGAGCGTGCGGCCGATGGCGCGGTTCGTGCCCTCGGCCCGGACGTGGTGGACGGTGAGGAAGTCGGCGGCGGCGCCGCCGGCGAGGGTGGTGATGGTCGTGCTGGTCGTTGCCGTCATGGGTGGATCCTCCTCGGATAGTGCGATTTCGTAGTAGTATAGAGATAATGCGAGATCGCACTACTCCTGTCAACCCCCCTCCCTACACCGACGGCTGGGAGCGGCCCGTCGGGGTCCGCGAGGACGGCACGACGCTGTTGCTCGACGTGTGGCTGGTGTCCCGCTCGACCCACGGCCTGCTGGACGAGGCGCTGGCGCCCGCCGGCCTCACGGCCGACGAGTTCGCGGTGTACTCGATGCTGCGCGGCTCGGAGGAGGGCAGCACCCCGAGCGAGCTCGCCGGGTGGATGGCGGCGCCGCCGACCACGGTGTCGAGCTACGTGAAGCGCTTCGAAGGCCGGGGCCACGTCGAGCGGGTGCCCAACCCGGACGACCGCCGCTCCTACCGCCTGCGCCTGACCGACGAGGGACGCGCCGCTCACCTCGCGGCCGCGCAGCGGTTCGCGCCCGTGCTCTCGGAGGTGCTCGCCGCCCTCGCCGGCACCGACCGCACGGAGGCGCAGGTCACCGAATCCCTGGCGGCGCTGCGCACCGCGCTCGACGCCGTGCGCCTCGGGCCGGCCGGCGCCACCTGAACGCGCCGTCCGTCCGGAGGGGGGTCAGGCACCTGCAAGACTCGACGCCGACGTCCCGACCCCTGGGGGTGGTCCAGTGCGCTTCGCCATCATCGGCGCCGGCATGTCCGGCATCCTGGCCTCGATCAAGCTGAGCGAGGCCGGCCACGACGACCAGGTGATCTACGAGAAGGCCGACCGCCTCGGGGGCACCTGGCGCGAGAACACGTACCCGGGCATCGCCTGCGACGTCCCGTCCCACCTCTACAGCTACTCGTTCGCCCCCAACCCGGGCTGGAGCCATCAGTTCTCCCCCGGCGACGAAATCGAGGGCTACTTCGAGAAGGTGGCCGACGACTACGGGGTCACTCCGCGAATCCGCTTCGGAGAGGAGGTCACCCACACGGCGTGGCGTGACGGCCGCTGGCATCTCGAGACCGGCGCCGGCCGCTCAGACGAGGCCGACGTGGTCATCGCCGCCACCGGCGTGCTCCACCACCCCCGGATGCCCGACATCGAGGGACTGGACACTTTCGCCGGCCCGCGCTTCCACAGCGCCCGCTGGGACCACGACGTCGACCTCGCCGGCAAGCGGGTCGGCGTCATCGGGACGGGGTCAACCGCGGTGCAGATCATCTCCGCCATCGTCGACGAGGTCGGCCACCTCGACGTGTTCCAGCGCACGCCCCCGTGGATCTTCCCTGTGCAGAACACGGCCTACAGCGAGGACGAGCTCGCCGCCTTCCGGGAGCACCCCGAGCGTCTCACCCAGCTGCACGACACGCTTGCCGAGCTGTTCTCCGGGTTCGCCGCCGCGGTCACCGAGGCCGACTCGGTCCAGAACCAGAGCATCGCCACCGCCTGCGTGGCCAACCTCGAGAACAGCGTCGCCGACCCCGAGATGCGCGAGCGCCTGCGCCCCGACTACCAGCCGGCGTGCAAGCGCTTGATCATGTCGGGCGACTACTACGAGGCCATCCAGAAGCCCAACGCCGAGGTGGTCACGGAGGGCATCGAGTCCGTCGTGCCCGAGGGGGTGCGCACCAAGGACGGCGAGCTGCACGAGCTCGACGTGCTCATCTGCGCCACCGGTTTCAAGGCCGATGCCTTCATGCGGCCCATGGACATCGTCGGCCGCGGCGGCGTCACCCTGGCCGAGGCGTGGGACCCGCGCCCCAACGCCTACCTGTCGATCTCCATCCCGGACTTCCCGAACCTGTTCATGCTCAATGGCCCCAACGGCCCCGTCGGCAACTTCTCGCTCATCGAGGTGGCCGAGCTGCAGATGGCGTACTCGATGGGCCTGATCGACGAGCTCGCCGCCGGCCGCGGCACCGAGATCTGCGCCACCCAGGCGGCGATGGACGCCCACGAGGAGGCCCGGGTGGCGGAGATGTCCCACACCATCTGGGTCACGGGCTGTTCGAGCTGGTACCTCGACGACCGCGGCATCCCGGCGACGTGGCCCTGGCCCTTCGAGGACTTCCGGGCGGCGATGGCGGCGCCCGACCTCGCCGCCTACGACCTTCGCTGACGCCTTCACGGGGCTGGTCAGGGCCCGATCGTGGCGGAGACGATGGCAGATCCAATGGTAGAATATGTGCCATGAAGACGACGATCGATGGCGCCGGGCGGATCGTGGTGCCGAAGGCGATCCGCGAGCGCCTCGGCCTTGGAGGGGGTGCTGAGGTCGAGGTCGTCGAGCGGGATGGCACGATCGAGATCACACCGTCGGCGCTGGCGGTCGTCATCCAGGAGACCCCTGAGGGGCCGGTCGCGGTGCCGGTCGAGCCGGTTCCTCCGCTGACCCAGACCGAGGTGCTGGCCGCGATCGACGCGACTCGGCGTTGACCGCGATCGACACCAGTGTCTGCGTGCCGGCGTTGGCGTCGTGGCACGAGCAGCACGCCACCTGCCGGAAGGCTGCGGCGGGCGCGAGCATGCCGGGTCACGCGCTCCTCGAGACCTATTCGGTGCTGACCAGGATGCCGGCTCCACTGCGGTTGCCCGCCGACACCGCTCAGGATCTGCTGCATCGGTGGTTTCCTCGGGATCGTGTCCTCGCCGCCCCCGCTGCACTCCAGCGGGATGCGTTGGAGCGCCTGCACGCCGCCGGGATCTCAGGTGGGGCGGTCTACGACGGACTCATCGCGCTGATCGTGAAGGAGCACGGCGAGCGTCTGTTGACCTTCGACCGGCGGGCGGTCCGGACGTACGAGGCGGTCGGGGTCGACTTCGAGCTGATCGAACCCTGACCGCGGCGGGCCGGCGCCTTGCGGCGCCGCTGGGTTCACCGTGACGACCGTGGGCGGCAGTAGGTTCGTGCGACCGGGGAGGTCGGTATGCGAGTGCTGGTGGTCTACGAATCGATGTACGGCAACACCCATGCGGTGGCCGAGCGCATCGGCGCAGGGCTCGACGCCGTGGCGGACGGGGTCGACGTGGTCGCGGTCGGTGAGGTCACCGATGCGCTCCTGCACGCCGCCGACCTTTTGGTGGTCGGTGCACCGACGCACCACCACGGGCTCAGCACCCACCGCACCCGGGACAAGGCCATCGCCGAGGAGACCCTCGCCCACGAGGCCGAGCTCGGCCACGACGTCGAGGTCGACCCGGACGCCGAGGGGCCCGGCCTGCGCGAGTGGTTCGACGGCCTCGACCTCGGCCACCCACTGCCTGCGGCCGCGTTCGACACCCGCCCCGACGGGCTCCCGTTGCTCACCGGCCGGGCCTCGAAGGGCATCCGGCGGCGACTCGAGCACCGTGGCTTCAAGATGATCGCGGAACCCGAGAGCTTCGTGGTCGGCGACGACCTCCGCCTCGGCGCCGGCGAGGCCGAGCGGGCAGTGGCGTGGGGTCGAGGCCTGCTGGGCCACGTCGCCCAGCACCTACCCAAGGGCCGCCCGAGCGAGGACACCGACCACGACGTGCTCGGCGACATCATCGAATCCGGCGGGCGGTTCGCCTCGCCCACCTGAGGCGCCCGCGCCGGCACTGCCGTCGCTACGGAACACCGGCGTGCCCACCCTCGTCCGATTCGAGGCGCGCCCCCGTCTCTCGCTCGACGAGGGCGCGGATGGCCTCGGCCTCACCGGGGCGCACGTTGGGGTCCAGCAAGCGGTGAGCGGCGACGGCGGGGAGGAACGTGCGGGCTGCCGCCTCGCAACCGGACGAGCGGACGAAGGTGCGCACCAGCCGGGCGCGCAGCCGGGGCTCCGCGGCCCGTTCGACCCTCGTGACGAGGCGGTGGGGCAACGAGCCCGTCGGCGGCGCTTGGTCGTGGTCGAACGCCGCCATCAGCAGCCAGGTGAGGGCCACGTCGGCGTCCGGGTCCGCCCGCCGGGCGTTCGTCCAGTCGATGACCACCGGGCCGGCAGGGGAGAGCAGGACGTTGCCGGGGTGCAGGTCCTGGTGGACGATGGCGTCGCCGGCGAGTGCTGCCTCGGCGTGGCGGGCCAGGTCGGCCGGCGGGGCCAGGGCGTGGAGCCGGGTGTGCAGGTCGGCCAGCACCCGGGCGTGGCGGTCGACCTGCCACACCCTGGCCTCGATGGCCTCCAGCATGGTCGGGCCTTCGATGCGCTCGAGCACCATCTCGCCGGGCCCGACCCGGAACACCTGCGGGACGGGGTAGCCCTGGGCCCGGACGTGTTCCATGACCTCCGATTCGGTCCGCAGGTCCCGCTCGGCCGAAGGCGTCCGCCGCAGCACCCGGTCCTCGCCGAGGGCGTGGACCGTGGCGTCCCTCCCGGCGGCCAGCACCGGCCCGAGCTCGTCCTCCGGCGTGCGCCGCTCGTCGACCTCCATCCCTGCCGACGCTACGCCCCGCCCGGTTCTCGCGTTCTGGCGCCTGATCTACTGGTCATGGCCCGCAGATCAGGCGCCAGAACGGCGGGTCAGGCCAGCGCCGCCGTGATGCGGGCGAGGACCTCGTCGTCGAGGAGGGGGACGACGTCGAGGGCGGCGAGGTTCTCCTCGAGCTGGCTCACCCGGCTGGCGCCGAGGATCACTGACGAGACGTTCGGGTTGCGGGCGACCCACGCGATCGCAAGCTGGCTCATCGAGCAGCCGAGATCGTCGGCGATCGGGACCAGGGCCCGCACCTTGTCCAGGGCGCGGTCGTCGGTGATCAGGTCGCGGAGCCACTCGTAGCCTTCGAGGGTGCCCCGGCTGCCCTCGGGCACGCCGTCGAGGTACTTGCCGGTCAGCAGGCCGGAGGCGAGCGGGCTCCAGGTCGTCAGGCCGTAGCCGAGCTCCTCGTACAGGCGGGCGTAGTCGGTCTCGACGCGGTAGCGCTCGAGCAGGTGGTACTGCGCCTGCTCCACCACCGGCTTGTGGAGGTGGTGGCGCTCGGCGATCTCCCACGCTGCCCGGATGTCGCCCGCCGACCACTCGGACGTGCCCCAGTAGAGCGCCTTGCCCGCGGCGACGATGTCGTTCATGGCCCACACCGTCTCCTCGATCGGGGTCTCCGGGTCGGGGCGGTGGCAGAAGAGCAGGTCGACGAAGTCGAGGCCGAGGCGCTCGAGGCAGGGGTCGATGGCCGACAGCAGGTACTTGCGGTTGAGCGTGTTCTGGAGGTTGACGTCCTCCTTGATGCCCCAGAAGAGCTTCGTGCTGATGACGTAGGTGTCGCGGTCCCAACCCAGCTCGGCGATTGCCTCGCCCATCACCCGTTCGGACTCGCCGCCGGCGTAGGTCTCGGCGTTGTCGAAGAAGTTCACGCCGGCGTCGTGGGCGGTGCTGAGGCACTCGAGGGCGACGTCACGCCCGATCTGCTCGCCGAAGGTGACCCACGATCCGAACGACAGCACGCTGAGCTTCAGGCCCGATCGTCCGAGCCGGCGGTACTCCATCTCCATGGGGACTTCTCCTGAGGTCGAGGCGGTCGGCCCAACGCTAGGGGCGGCGGCGAGCCCTCAGGTCGGCCGGCGAACGAACGTCGCCATGATGGGGACGTCGCCGCGCTCCTGGACCCCGTCCATCAGCCGCTCGAGGGCGTGGGCCATCTTGCGGGCTTTTGCCTTGGCGACGTCCGCGGTCGGCCCCACGAACCACTCGTCCACGGTGTCCTCGAACAGCGTGAGCCAGCGGGCGTAGTGCTCCGGGCGGAACGGCGTGTCGGCCTGGAGCGGCCGGTGGGCCAGCAGGGGGTTGCCCTCGTAGCCGCGCTCGCCGAAGAGCTGACCCGCCCAGAAGTCGACGAGCTTGGGGATGTGGCCGGCCCAGTCGACCTGCGCCGCCTCGAACACCGGGCCGAGCAGGTCGTCGGTGGCCGCCTGCCGGTAGAACGAGCGCACCAGCACCTCCAGGTCGGCGCGATCGGACAGGTCGCGCGACGGCGCCTCGTCCTCGCCGAGGAGGTGGGCCCAGCAGGCCGGGTCGCCGCCCTCCTCGAGGGCCATCAGCGGGCCGCGGCGGTGTCCTCGAGGGCGACCACCGCGGGGAAGAGCACGTTGTTCTCCTTGTGGACGTGGAGGTGGGTGTCGGTTTCCAGCTCGGCGAGCCCGTCGTAAAGGGCCCGGTAGCTGACGCAACCGTCGTCGGGCACCTCGTACCCGTTGGTCAGCCGGCGCAGTGCCGAGAGCAGCTCACCGGCACGGTCGTGTTCCAAGGACATGACCCGGATGGGGCCGTCGCGGAGCGACCCGCAGTGCGGGGCGGGCCGGTCGGCGCCCAGCGAGGCGAGCTCGCGGATGAGGGGGAACAGGACGCGCTCCTCCTTCATGAGGTGGGGCTCGAGGTCGTCGCGTAGCTCGCCATACGTCGCCTGCACCTCGAGGAGCTCGGGGTGGCGTTCACCGTGGACCGACGCCACCTTGTCGGCCAGCGCGGTCAGCCGGTCGAACTCGGTGTGCAGGTAGGCGTGGTGGGTGGCCTCGAGGTGGTCGACCAGCTCGGCGGGCGACATGGATGCCCAGCCAGGGATGGCGGCAACCGGAGCGGCGACGAGGGCGTCGGCGACGCCGGCCGGGTCCACGCCAGCCTCACCGCAGGCCTGGACCAGGGTCCGCCGGCCCCCGCAGCAGTAGTCGAGGCCGAAGCGCTCGAGCACGCGGGCCGCCCCGGGGTCGGCGGTGACGAGGTCGGCGAGGGTGCGATCGACGGTCGGCGGGGTCGAGGTCGGGGTCGCAGTCATGGCGGGCTCCTTCATCGATGAGCTGGCGTGACGGGCGCCTGCGAGGCAGGCGTGGGTGACGCCAGAACGGCTGGTTGGACGGGGCAGTGCCGGACAGGGCTCATGCGAGGATCGCCCCGGCGGCGGTGACCAGCACCACGCCGAGGCCGAGGCCGAGCTGGCGCAGGCCCACGACCTTCGGGACGGGGACGGGCCGGCGGGCGCCGAGACGCTGGACGACGACCACGACGACGATGGCCAGGGCGCCGGCCACGAGCGAGGTGTCGAGCGCCACCGCGGTCGCGGCGAGGGCGAGGGCTGCGAGGTCGCCGACGGTGGTGGCGGCGGGGGAGACGGCGCGGCCGTGGAGCGAGGCGATCTGGGCACGGACCTGCGGGATGGAGGTGGCCCCCCGGGCGGCAAGCACGAGCCAGAGCCCGACCGCGAGCGGCAGCGGCGCGCCGCCGGCGACCGCGATGGCGGCCGCGGCGGCGCTCACCCCGATGGCCCCGGCGAGCTCGGGCACCAGCCGCCGCCCGCGCGACCGGATCTCGTACCAGGCCTCGACCGCGACGAGCGGCGCAGCGGCGACCACGGGCAGCCAGAGCCTCGGCCCGGCAAGGGTCGTCGCCAGCACCGCGAGGCCGACGAGCACGAGGCCCTCGACCACGGCGATCCGGGTGGCCAGGGTGGTGCGCTCGAGGTGCCGGCCCCGCCGCCGGTCGACAAGGGCGAGCTTGAGTGGGGTGCGCACCAGGAAGGCGAGGAAGGTCGCGGCCGCCAGCGCGGCGCCGGCGATGCTCGGGGCGACCAGCAGGCCGAGCAGGCAGGGCTCCAGGGTCAGTCCCCAGCCGCCGTGCTCGGCGGGGAGCGCCACCGCCTTCCACGGCGCCCGAGCGGCCGGATCGGCCGGCGCCGCCGCGTCCGAGCCGCTGGCGTCGTCGGCGCCCGCTGGGCGGGCACGCGTGACGCCGGAACGGGGGGTCATCGGGTGCTCCGCGAGCGGAGGCCGGCGAGGGGGGTGTCGGCCAGGCGGCCGAGCAGGTCGGCGCGGGCGTGCACCCACGGCTGGTGGAGCGCGCACGGCCCCTCGGCGGCGCAGGCCCGGTCCTCGAGGACGCACCGGCCGTTGTCGGTCGGACCCTCGATGGCTTCGATCACGTCGAGCACGCTCACGTCGGTGAGGTCGGCCACGAGCCGATAGCCGCCGGCCGGCCCCGGGTCGGAGCGGACCCAGCCCTTCGCCACCAGCGGGGACATGGCCTGGGAGAGGAAGCCGGGGGTGGTGCCCACGGTCTCGGCCAATGCGGAGGCCTTCGTGCGCTCGTCGGTGCCCTGCAACGCGAGGAGGGCCCGGGTGGCGAGGTCGGTGCGGCGCGTGATCTCCAGTCGCATACTTGCAGACTAGATGATTTGCGGCCCACCTCGGCAGGGCCGAAGGTCCCGCCCGTCGGGGCTCCTCGGGTGGCTCCTTCGGTCGTCCGTCAGCGCCGGCGGGCAGCCACAAAGGTGAAGGGTTGCGGCGCACCCCAGGGCGTGGTGTGGACGTCGCGACGGTCCGCGACCACCTCGAAGCCGGCATCGGCCAGCAGCGCGCCCAACTCGTCGGCGCCGTAGCGGCGGACGGGCAGGCCCGAGCAGGCCTCCGGCCCGTCCCTGGCGAAGGTGCCGATGATCACGGCTCCATCGGGCACAGCGGCGTCCAGCGTCGCGAGGTAGGCGTGGCGGGCGTCGTCGTCCACCAGGAAGTGGAGCACGGCTCGGTCGTGCCAGAGCCCGTAGGCGTGAGGTGGCGACCAGGTGCACACGTCGGCCACCACCGTCCGGAGGCCGGCGGACGTTCCGGCTGCGGTCACGAGCGCGTCGAGCGCCCTTGCGGAGAGGTCGACCGCGGTGAGGTCGCGGAAGCCCTGGCGGTGCAACGCGGGGAGGAACGGCGAGGCGCCGGCGCCGACGTCGACCACGGCGACGTCCCGGCTGACGTCCAGGAGGTCCACGAGGGCGAGCGAGACGGTGGCCTGGGCCTGGAACCAGCTCAGCTCGTCGGTCGCCTTGGCCCGGTACACGTCCTCCCAGTGCGCCTGGCGTCCGCTCATACCCGGGAGGGTATCGAGCGACCGAAGGTGACCTACGATGCGCCCATGTACTCGAGGCTCGTCAACCGGTTCTCCGCCACGAAGGCGGGTTCGTGGCTGGTCAAGCACTGGGCGGCGAAGGTCGACCCCAAGATCTTCAAGTGGACCAACGGTCGCTTCACCAGCACGGGCAAGCCCACGCTGCCGATGCTCGCGGTCACGGTGATCGGACGGAAGTCGGGCGAACCCCGCACCGTCCAGCTCGCCTACCACCGCGACGGCGACGACTGCCTGGTCGTCGCCAGCGCCATGGGCCAGGAGCGCCACCCGGCCTGGCGCTACAACCTCGAGGCCAACCCCGATGTCGACGTCCAGGTGAAGGGGCGCAGATTCAAGGCCCACGCCACCGTCCTCGACGACGACGAGAAGGAGCGGCTGTGGCCGGCGATCGCCGAGACCATCCCCCAGATGCACACCTACGTGGAGCGCACCGACCGCAACATCCGGGTCTTCCGCCTCACCGAGACCGGAGCGTGACGCCATGAGCAAGAAGCACGACAAGAAGAACGGCAAGAAGGGCGAACACGGCGTGGAGGGCGGCGAGACCGTCGCCCCCCGTCCCAAGCTGACGCGCAAGGAGTACGAGCGCGAGCTGCGCAGCCTGCAGGAGGAACTGGTCCAGGTGCAGCTCTGGGCCCAACGCACCGGGGCGAAGGTGTGCATCGTGTTCGAGGGGCGTGACACCGCCGGCAAGGGCGGTGTCATCAAGCGCATCACCGAGCGGGTCAGCCCGCGGGTGTTCCGGGTGGTGGCCCTTCCTGCGCCGACCGAGCGCGAGAAGACCCAGATGTACGTCCAGCGCTACCTACCCCACTTCCCGGCCGCCGGCGAGATCGTGATCTTCGACCGCAGCTGGTACAACCGGGCCGGCGTCGAGCGGGTGATGGGCTTCTGCACCGAGCGGGACGTGGAGCACTTCCTCGCGATGGCCCCGGGGGTCGAGAAGGCCATGGTCGACTCGGGGATCATCCTGCTCAAGTACTGGCTCGACGTCAGCGAGGAGGAGCAGACCCGTCGCCTGCACGCCCGCGAGGACGACGGCCGCAAGCTCTGGAAGCTGTCGCCGATGGACCTGAAGTCCTACGCCCACTGGTACGACTACTCGCGCGCCCGCGACGACATGCTCGCCGCAACGGACACCTCCTGGGCGCCGTGGTTCGTGGTCGATTCGAACGACAAGAAGCGGGCGCGGCTGAACGTGATCAGCCACCTGCTCGATCGCCTCCCCTACGAGCGCACGCCCCACGAGAAGGTGCACTTCCCGGCCCGCCAGGAGCCGGGGGACTACGTCGAGCCGTCGCTCCCGCTGCGTCGGGTGCCCGAGCGCTTCTAGGTCGCCCGCTTCGAGCGTCGGGGCCGCCGGCGCCTGGGGCTCAGGACCACGTCGTGAACGGCCGCCGGGAGAGGTGGTCGTTGTAGTAGCGGTCGTCCTCGGTGACGTCCCGCCCGCACCAGGGAGCCGGGGCGATGGTGGCGTCGGCGCGGGTGAGCTCGGCCTCGGCGAGCACCAGGCCGGTGTTGGCGCCGTGGAACACGTCGAGGATCCACTGCACGCCGTCGGCGTCGCCGGCGGCGAGGACGTGGCGGGTCTTGTCCACGACCCGGCTGCCACAGGCGGCCAGCAGCAGCTCCGCGACCTCGGGCGACACCTCGCACTCGGCCTCGGGTCGCGACATCCCCGACCGGGGCCCCTTCACGGTGAGCACCGCCCGGCTGTCGTCGGCCCAGCAGCGGATGCGGACGCTCTGGTCACCGGTCTGCTCGAGGTAGCCCTGCACGAGGTGCAGGCCGGGCTCGGCGCCGGCGAGGGCGGCATCGACGTCGTCGACGAGGAACTTGCGCTCGACCTCGACGCCCTGGGTGGCCACGTCCCCATCATCGTGGCCCGGGAGCGCGGTTCCACCGCGGGAGGCGTCCGGCGGGCTCAGACCAGGTTCAGGGCGAGGCCCACGAGGCCGCCGGCGAGCAGGCCGGCGCCGAGGCCGGCGGTGACGTCGAGCGGGTTGTGGGCACCGACGTAGACGCGGCCCACCATCACCGCCAGGACCAGCAGGGCGGGCAGGCCCAGCCAGGCGAGGGCGAGGTCGTCGACGATCACGGCGGTGATGGCGGCCACGAGCACGATGTGGCCCGAGGGGAAGCTCATCCCGGTCGAGGGCACGTCGTCGCCGCGGAGCCTGGCGCCCGGCTCGCTGGTACCCGGGCGCTGGCGCACGGAGAGGTAGGCCGCCATCCAGCGCCGGATCAGCCGCTCGGCCAGCAGCTTCAGCGCCGCTGCCGCGACCACGCCGACCGCGAGGCGGGCGTCGCCCCAGGCGAGGGCCAGCACGAGGCCGGCCGCGGTGCCGACCACGAGGTTCCCGAGCTGCATGGGGAGCCAGAGCGGCCAGTACAGCCAGTCGGGCAGACCGTTGACCGCCCGGAAGACCCGTTGCTCGGCGGGGTGGACCGTAGGGTGGCGGGCGCCGAGCAGCGACAGCCCGAGGATGGCCGCCCCGCCTGCGATCGCACTCAGGGTCGCTGGGTGCACGCCCGGCACCGTACGCGGCTCAGGCGCCGGCGGGCGCGACCTCGACGGGGATGCCGTTGACCACGGCGTTGTTGCTGAGGGGGTCGGTCAGGTGCCCGGGGGCGAGCAGGTTGTTGTTGACGCCGGCGTGCTCGCGGGCGACCGAGAGGCGGGTGCCCGCCTTGTCGTGGCCCCAGCCGTGGGGCAGGGACACCACGCCCGGCATCATCTCGTCGCTCACCTCCACCGGTACCTCCACCGCGCCCGCTTCGGACCGCACGACCGCCACCTCGCCGTCGGCGACCCCGGAGGCCACCGCGTCGTCTGGGTGGATGAGCAGCGTGCAGCGGTCCTTGCCCTTCACCAGCACCTCGACGTTGTGCATCCACGAGTTGTTCGAGCGCACGTGCCGCCGGGAGGTGAGCACCAGGCCGGAGGACGGCCTACCGAGGCGCTCGGCCAGGCGGGGGAGGTCGGCGAGGAAGTACGGGTGGGCGACGGGGATGGTGCCCGACGGCGTGTTCAGCAGCTCCCGGAGGCGGGGGATCATGGGTCCCTTGTCGATGCCGTGGGGCTGGGCCTTCACCGCGTCGAGGGTGAGCCCGTCGGGCACCTCGCCGTAGCGGTCGCCGAAGGGCCCGGTGCGGATCTGGAGGTCGAGCAGGCGCTCCGGGCCACCGAGGTCGTAGTGCGCGGCCACTGCCTCGGCGTCTACGCCCTGCGCTTCGCAGAGGGCGGCGAAGAAGCCGTCGTCGAGCATGGCGACGTCGATGTCGTCGGCGGGGAAGCCGGCGATCATGGCGCCGAGGCGAGTGAGGATCTCCCACTCGGCGGGGCGGTCCTCGGCCGGCGGGAAGACGGCGGGCGAGAAGTTGGCCACCGAACGGGCCGCCCACATGGTGATGAGGTCGTCGAAGTGGGGCTGCTCCAGGGCCGAGAGCCCGGGCAGGATGACGTCGGCGTGGCGGGTGGTCTCGTTCAGCCAGTTGTCGATGCTGATCATCGCCTCGAGCTGAGGCAGCGCCTCGTCGAGCCGGCCGGCGTCGGGGGCGCTGATCACCGGGTTGCCGGCGATGGTGACCAAGGCCTTCACCTGGCCCTCGCCGGGGGTGGCGATCTCCTCGGCGAGGCAGGACACCGGCACCTGGCCGAGCACCTCGGGGGTGCCCCGCACCCGGCTCGACCAACGCCCGAAGGTGACGCCGTCGACGAAGTCGGGCATCGGCAGGGAGCTCACGCCCCACGCGACCGGGTTTCCGAACATCAGCCCGCCGGGGCGGTCGAAGTTGCCGGTGAGCAGGTTGACCACGTCGACCAGCCACGAGGCGAGGGTGCCGAACTCCTGGTTGCACGTGCCGATGCGTCCGTAGACCGCAGCCGTGGGAGCGGCGGCGACCTCGTGGGCCATCCGCCGGATGGTGGCCGCCTCGATGCCGCAGGTGGCGGCCACCCGCTCGGGCGTCCAGTCGGCCACCGCGGCGGCGAGCTCATCGAGGCCCTCGATCAGGTCGGCGAGGTCGCCGACGTCGACGAGGTCGTCGGCGAAGAGCACCTGCACCATGGCCAGCAGGAGGGCGGCGTCGGTGCCGGGGACGATGGGCACCCACTCATCGGCCACGTCGGCGGTGCCGGTGCGGCGAGGGTCGACCACGACGACCTTCCCGCCTCGGCCCTGGATGGCCTCGATCTCGCCGAGCACGTCGGGGCAGGCGAGCAGGCTCCCCTGGGAGGCCTGGGGGTTGCCGCCGAGGATCACCCAGTGGTCGGTGCGCTGGATGTCCGGCGCCGGGATCCACCACATGTGGCCGTAGAGGAGCATCGTGGAGACGTTCTTGGGCCACTGGTCGACGGTGCCGGCCGAGTAGATGACGGGCAGGTCGGCGAGGCCCACGAAGAGGCCGACGTAGCGGCCGAGGGAGAAGTTGTGGGCGGTCGGGTTGCCGATGTACGCCGTGACCGCCTGCTTGCCGTGCTCGGCGACCACGCCGGAGAGCAACTCGCCGCAGCGGGCGAAGGCCTCCTCCCAGGTCGCCTCCCGGAAGTCGTCCCCCTCACGGATCAGCGGGGTGCGGAGGCGGTCGGGGTCGTCGTGCAGCCGACCCAGCGTCGTGCCCTTGGGGCAGAGGTAGCCCTTCGACCAGACGTCGTCCTTGTCGGCGCGGATGACCGCCACCTTCTCGTCCTCGACGTGGACCTCGAGCCCGCACATGGCTTCGCAGAGCGGACACGTGCGCAGATGGACCTGTCGTTCCCCCATGGGCGCAGCCTACGCAGGGCCTCGCGGCGCGGCCGGCGAGCGCGCCGATCGGCGGCGCCAGGGGTCGCCCCGTAGCCTCGCGGGCATGTGCCGCAACATCACCACCCTCCGGGGCCTGGAGCCGCCCGCCACCGAGGAGGAGGTGGAGGCCGCCGCTCGGCAGTTCGTGCGCAAGATCAGCGGCATCACCCACCCGAACGCCAAGGTC
>RRZT011115978.1_pt1 | contig 18792 bp, 17 predicted proteins | sample 2165551 | NCBI WGS metagenome assembly RRZT01 (sample SAMN10456910, study PRJNA506462) | wastewater metagenome | biome: wastewater; feature: sludge; material: wastewater sludge; isolation source: wastewater sludge with Escherichia coli K12::gfp cells carrying plasmid... | place: USA: Moscow, Idaho... | reverse complement strand
TGACCGCTCAAAGTTCATTCTTGAGCCGCTGGAGCCTGGTTTTGGCTACACCCTCGGCAACTCCATGCGTCGCACACTGCTCTCGTCCATCCCGGGCGCTGCAGTGACCTCCATCCGCATTGATGGCGTACTCCATGAGTTCTCCACCATGTCCGGTGTGAAGGAAGACGTTGCCGAGATCATCCTCAACCTCAAGGAACTGGTTGTCTCCTCTGAACAGGACGAGCCGGTGCTCATGTACCTGCGCAAGCAGGGACCCTGCGAGGTCACCGCAGCTGATATCACCCCGCCGTCCGGCGTGGAGATTCATAACCCTGACCTTCATATCGCCACCCTCAACGAAAAGGGCAAGATTGAAGTGGACCTGACCGTGGAGCGTGGCCGTGGCTACGTGTCCGCCGCTCAGAACAAGGGTCTGGATGACGAGATCGGTCGTATTCCGATCGACTCGATCTACTCCCCAGTTCTCAAGGTCTCCTACAAGGTCGAGGCTACCCGTGTGGAGCAGCGCACCGATTTCGATCGCCTCGTTCTGGATGTTGAAGTAAAGCCTTCGACTAACCCGCGCGATGCGCTCGCTTCGGCTGGCAAGACGCTCGTTGAGCTCTTTGGCCTGTGCGTGGATCTCAACACCGAGGCCGAGGGTATCGAGATTGGCCCCGCCCCCGTGGTAGAGACCCAGTCCTCCGATCTGCTGCGTCCGATCGAGATTCTTAACCTTCCGGCTCGCTCCAAGAACTGCTTGCAGCGCGAGGGCATTCATACCATTGGCGAACTCATCCAGCGTTCGGAAGCCGATCTGCTCGATATCCGCAACTTCGGTGCGAAGTCGATCGAAGATGTCAAGGACGAGCTGGCGAAGCTCGATCTGCGACTGAAGGATTCACCCGCCGGTTACCTCTCCGGTTATGGCGAGGATAACTACACGATGCAGTTCAGCGACGACTTGCAGGGCTGAGCCCCGCACACTTCATAGGAGACAACTACAATGCCTAAGCCCACCAAGGGCGCGCGCCTGGGCGGATCCGCCGCTCACCAGCGCCACATCATCGCTAACTTGTGCAAGGCCCTGATCGAGCACAAGTCGATCACCACCACGGAGTCCCGTGCCAAGGCCGTTCAGCCCCACATGGAGAAGCTGATCACCAAGGCTAAGCGCGGCGATACCCACAACCGTCGTCAGGCACTTCGCGTCCTCAATGACCGCGAGAGCGCGTACATCCTCTTCGAGGAACTTGCTCCGCTGTTCCAGGAGCGCAACGGTGGCTACACCCGTATCACCAAGATCGGTAACCGTAAGGGTGACAACGCCCCTATGGCTGTTATCTCCCTGGTGACCGAGAAGGTTTCCCCGAAGCAGGCTGTCGTGGCTGAGGCCGAGAAGGCCGCCAAGCACGCTGCAGCTCTGACCGAGGAGCCAGCTGAGGACGTCGTTGAGGCTACCGAGGAAGCTCCCGCTGAGGAAGCTGCCGAGTCCGACAAGTGACGTGTGGCCGAGGCTATTGAGAGATAGTTGAGGCAACGAAGTGGGGCCCCATCCGTACGGATGGGGCCCCACTTCGTTGTATCGGGAGGGTGTCCGTTAACGACGACGGCGCCGCTCCACTGCTTCAGCATTGGACGAGGCCACGTTCTCGCGGAGAGGTCACGGTTGGTTGGTGTGGCCTGTCCATGAAATGGTGACCTCTCCGGATGTGGATTCGTATGTGCGACGACGGCGCCGTGTGGCATGTACGACGACGTCCGCACGTCTCGATATCTTCTCCCGACTCCCTGTGTGGCTCTCTTGTCTCCTTGCGCGTCTCTTTCGTCAGTCCGGGAAGTCCCACCCATCAGGGGAGGAGCTTTCCACGGGACGGGCCTCTCCTAGCGATGTGAGAGAGCCGTCTTCCTCGGCGACCATGGACCAGGCTCGGACGCCACCATTCATTCCGGCGGCATTAGGAATAAAGACAACCTCGGGTCCCAGCTTGGCGCGTACCGACGGGACGATGCGGGCCGCATTGCCGCCTCCCAAATAGAGCTTGTCCCAGCGAAAGACCGGTACCAAGGACTCCACGGCCTTAAGAACACGGCGCGACCACGCCGTATCGCCGAGGCGAATGCGTTCGGCTTCGCCAATGACGTCGTCGTACGTGAGCCCCCAGCGCATAGGGGCGTGAGATATCTCCAGATGCGGGGCTAATCGCCCGTTATCGATGAGAGCGTTACCAAGCCCGGTTCCTAGCGTGATGACGAGCTCGACACCCGATCCTGACACGACGCCCGCGGCAGCTACCTCGGCATCGTTGAGAACGAGGGCCGGTACGCCGAATCGAATCTCCAGCGCCCGGCGCATATCGAGATGGTCCCAGGCCGCGGCGAGTTCGGGTAATACCTTCGTATGCGGGCCAGCCTTGCGAATGTAATGGGGCGTGTAGACGACGATGCCATGCCGAATCATCCCGGGCATTCCCAGGGTGATCCGCTCGAAACCTTCGGTGTGCTCGGCGTGCTGAGCAACGATTCCGAGAAGATCCTCGGGTGAGAGGGGATAGCGCAAGGCCGTGCGTTGGGCTTGTCCGATCTGGAAGCCCCCCTCGTCGAGAAGGCTCGTCTTGATTCCACCGCCGCCGCAGTCGACGGCGAGGGTACGCAACCGTGGCTTGGGCTGCTCGGGCCCGGTGTGGGACACTTCGTTCATGGATTCGACGGTAGCGCATCAATTACGGATTCGGCTCGATTTAGCCTATGACGGTACCGAATTTCACGGCTGGGCTGCACAACCGGGCCAACGGACGGTTGAAGGAGTTCTCGCCGGAGCACTCTCGACGATTTTCCGCACGACCATTGTCCTGACCGTCGCGGGCCGTACCGACGCCGGAGTGCACGCCCGCGGCCAGGTGGTGAACTTCGACGTCGACCCATCGTCCTATTCTTCGCTACCTGGACGTTCTGACTTCCCTCCCGAAATCTCACTCGTGCGCCGCGTCAACGCCCTGCTCGCGCGCGAGGCCGATGGTCCGAAAGGTTCGGCCGACGTCGTCGTCTATCGCGCTCGTGTAGTATCACCGGACTTTGATGCGCGGTTTTCTGCGATCTCACGTTCCTACACGTACCGGATCTGCGATAACCCGGCGGGATTTGATCCGTTGCGGAGGCGAGATGTTCTGTGGGTTGCGGAACAGGTCGACGTCGACGCGATGAACCAGGCTGCACGGGGACTCCTCGGGGAACATGACTTCATTTCCTACTGCAAACCGCGAGAAGGAGCGACGACGATCCGTGAGCTCCAGGTTTTGGAAGCCCATCGCCGTGACGGGCTCATTGAACTTACCGCGCAAGCGGACGCGTTCTGTCATTCGATGGTTCGCACGCTTGTAGGGTCGTTGCTGCGGGTTGGACATGGAAAACGTGACGTGGAGTGGCCCGCGCGTCGGCTCGCGGAGAAAAACCGGAACGGGGAGGTAGTGGTGGCCCCGCCTCATCCGCTTACCTTGCAGAATGTCGTTTACCCTCCGGACCAGGAACTCGCTGCGCGGGCGGCGCTGACGCGGAATGTGCGAGAGTGCGGGTGCGTGGAATAGTGGAATAGGCGACTGAGATTGCAGAGAATCATGTCGGACTGTTTGCCTGAGAAGTCATAATCGGGGCAGCTTGAACAGAGTATGAATACTCGGTGTGGCCCATTCCATTGGACGAATGCCCCTGAGCCCTTTGACCGCCTGAAGATTCGCCATTATCCTTGATAGTTGTTGTGCATGCTGCATGCCCGGTGTTTTTCCCACTCGCCGATGCAGTGACAGACAACTTGACCCTTATCCTTGGGGGACGCACCGCTTCACCTTCGCGTGCCCCATAACAAGAAATGAAGGCTACGCCCGTGCGCACGTATTCACCGAAGCCTGGCGACGTCGATGCTAAGTGGTATGTCATTGATGCCACCGATGTTGTCCTTGGCCGACTGGCAGCTCAGGTTGCCACCCTGCTCCGTGGGAAGCACAAGCCCTCCTTCGCGCCGAACGCTGATGGTGGCGATTACGTCATCATCGTCAACGCTGACAAGGTTGCGTTGACTGGAAGCAAGCGCGAGCAGAAGTTTGCATACCGCCACTCGGGTTTCCCGGGCGGTCTGAAGGCTACCTCTTACACCGAGCTGCTTGCCACCAAGCCTGAGAAGGCCGTGGAGAAGGCAGTTGCAGGAATGCTCCCGAAGAACACCCTTGGCCGTCAGCAGCTCAAGAAGCTCAAGGTCTACCGCGGTGCCGAGCATCCGCACCAGGCCCAGCAGCCTGAGCAGTACTCGCTCAAGAAGATTGCTCAGTGAGCTTTCCCGGAACAGGACGTTAAATAATGGCTGAGACCACGATTGACACCGAGCTCGACGAGGAATTCGTCGGCTCCTACACCTCGGAGAGCGAAGCTCCCCGCACCGGCCAGGGCGCGTCCCTGACCGCCCCGGGCCAGGCGCTCGGCCGCCGCAAGGAAGCCGTCGCCCGCGTCCGCCTCATCCCCGGAACCGGCGAATGGAAGATCAACGGGCGTACGCTCGAGGATTACTTCCCGAACAAGCTGCACCAGCAGCTCGTCAACTCGCCGTTCGCTCTGCTTGACCTTGAGGGTCGCTTCGATGTTGTTGCTCGCATCAACGGTGGCGGCATCTCCGGCCAGGCTGGCGCTCTGCGCCTGGGAATTGCCCGCGCCCTCAATGAGATTGACCGCGAGAACAATCGCGCCACCCTCAAGAAGGCCGGCTTCCTGACCCGCGATGCCCGCGCTGTTGAGCGCAAGAAGGCTGGCCTCAAGAAGGCTCGCAAGGCTTCGCAGTTCTCGAAGCGCTGATTCTTCAGCAAGCTTCATGAGGGGCTCTGCCACACGGCAGGGCCCCTCATGTGCGTCTTAGTTGTTCGCCTGCCCACTATTCTTGCGCGCCAGCATCCCCATTCTGTGCGCCCGTTTTCTTACTCTCCCTCACCTTTGGAACAATCTCGAAGGATTGAGTTTTTTGGAAAGGATTGAGCCCGCGGAGAGCTTCCGCGGGCTCAATCCTTTCCATTTTCCTCAATTCTTTGGGTGACGACTTCTGTTCTAGTGACATGCGGCCAAAAAGCCGTGATTCTCAGCAAGAGAACAGGCGCGGATGGAATAATCGGCACGTACCCGTTTCCGAGGAGGAACACATGCCCCGATTGTTCGGCACAGATGGCGTGCGCGGACTCGCAAACCGTGAAGTCACCGCAAATCTGGCACTTACCCTGGGCGATTCGGCCGCCCGCGTCTTAGTTAAGTCGGTGGAAGGCCGCCGTCCTCGTGCGGTGATCGCACGAGACACCAGGATTTCAGGAGCGATGCTGGCGCAGGCAATGGCCGCCGGCCTGGCATCCGCAGGAGTTGATGTGGAGCATGTAGACGTGCTCCCTACTCCAGGATTGGCATTCCTCACCGCCAGTGATGGCATTGACCTTGGTGTTGTCATTTCTGCGTCGCACAATCCTATGCAGGACAATGGCATCAAGTTCTTTGCCGGTGGTGGTTTCAAGTTGGAAGATGCCCTGGAGGATGAAATTGAGTCCCTCCTGGGTAAGACGTGGTCCCGCCCCACCGGCGCCGGAGTCGGCCAGATTACAACATCGGTAGAGACCGCCGATGAGGCGTACATCAGCCACCTGGTGTCCTCGATTGATGTATCGCTGGAAGGGCTCAAGATCGTCGTGGATTGCGCCAATGGCGCGACGTCCGCTGTTGCCCCCGAGGCTTTGCGTCGCTGCGGCGCAGAGGTCATCGTTATTAATGCTGAGCCCGATGGTTACAACATCAACGCAAACTGTGGTTCTACCCATCCTGAGCAGCTCCAGGAAACGGTTGTGGCAACGGGTGCCAATTTTGGTGTGGCTTTCGACGGCGATGCGGATCGTTGCCTTGCGGTTGATCACGAAGGCAACATGGTGGACGGCGATCAGATCATGGGTCTGCTGGCTGTCTCGTTGAAGGAGCAGGGCCGCCTGACGAATGACACCCTTGTGGTGACGGTCATGTCGAATCTGGGGCTCATTCTTGCCATGCGCGCCGCCGGCATCACAACGGTACAAACTGGTGTGGGAGACCGCTACGTGCTCGAAGCGATGCGCGAGGGCAACCATGTTCTTGGCGGTGAGCAGTCCGGCCATGTGATTTTCCTTGACCACGCAACGACAGGAGACGGCACCCTCACCGCACTTCTTATTGCTGCCGAGGTGGCGAAGAGTGGAAAGACTCTGGCTGAACTTGGATCGATCGTGCAGCGTCTTCCTCAAACGCTCGTCAACGTCCCGAACGTGGACAAGCGCAAGGCGGATTCCGATGAGGAACTGGCGGCTGCCGTTGCCACCGCTGAGGAGCGCCTGGGTGAGACGGGCCGCGTGTTGCTCCGTCCGTCAGGAACCGAGCCGCTGGTGCGCGTCATGGTTGAAGCTGCGACGCAGGAGGAAGCGGACGACGTCGCCCAGAAGCTCGCCGAGGTGGTCAAAGAACGTCTCCCGCTGACGTAAGAGCTAACGGACCATACGGGGCTGGCACTACTGAGTGTCAGCCCCGTATCGTTAGAGGTTGCGCCGATGGGGTGGGCGGTGGCATCCGCAGGAGGCCACGACCTAGTGGCGTGACTTCGATGGAAAGGGGAAAGAATGGAGGAGTGGATTCTCGCCTCCTCGACATCCCCATGGGCACTTTTTCTGTTGTTTGCGCTGGTAGCCATGGACGGATTGGTGCCGCTCGTTCCTTCTGAAGTACTCCTTATTTCTCTCGGAACGTTGGCTCCTCAGGGGGAGGGACCGCCGCTAGTTCTTGTCGGCTGTGTAGCTTTCGCCGGAGCATTTGTGGGGGAGAATCTCGCCTATGTCGTGGGGAGTTTTCTACCAATTGAGCGCATCCGATACTTTTCGACAGAAAAGGGCGGGCGCCGGCTTGATGCAGTACGCCGGAGGTTGCGCACACACGGCGCCGCCTACATTCTTGCTGCCCGTTTCCTCCCGGGAGTCCGAGTCATCGTCAATATGTGCGTGGGAGCGGCGGGATATCCGCGGTCGCGGTTTATGATCCTAGCCGCCATCACCTCTGTACTTTGGGCGGCTTTTATGCTCGGCATGGGTGTGGGTGCAGGGCACCTCCTTGCCGGGAAGCCCCTGCTGTCCATGCTTATGGGAGTGGTGGCGGGTACGGTGATCGGGATTGTTATCGATCGGTTGCTCTCGGGCCGCCTACATTCCGACAGTGACGACGACGGCGCTGCGTAGGGCGTTGTGATGTCTGCTCGCTACAACTTGCGCAACCACACCTCAGAAACCTTGTGCTCAGGTCCCTTGCGTAACACGATGTCCGCACGAGAGCGGGTTGGGGCGATGTTTTCAACGAGATTGGGCAGGTTGACGCGCCGCCAAATGTCACGGCCCCTGGCTTCAAGTTCGTCGTCGGGCATCGAAGCGAACTGGTGAAAGTACGCCTGGGGGTGGTTGAAGGCGAGTTCCCGCAGCTTGAAAATGCGTTCGAGGTACCAGCGCTCAAGATCTTCAACGTCGGCATCCACGTAGACGGAGAGATCGAAGAAGTCAGAGACGGCAAGTAGTTCTTTCGAGGCAGTGCGCGGGGGCTGAAGAACGTTGAGCCCTTCGAGGATCAAGATGTCCGGGTGCTCGACGGAGCGGAACTTTCCAGGCACGATGTCATAGGTGACGTGGTCGTAGACTGGCGCTTGGATATGCGGAACACCAGCTTTCACCTGCTTCAGGAAGTTGAGGAGGGCGGCCCTGTCGTAGGACTCGGGAAATCCTTTACGATCCATCAGCCCTCGCTCTTCCAGAACCGCGTTGGGGTAGAGGAAACCGTCCGTAGTGACGAGATCAACTTTGGGAGTGGCTGGCCAGCGGCGTAACAACTCCTGAAGGAGCCTCGCCGTCGTCGACTTTCCTACGGCAACGGACCCGGCGATAGCAATAACAAAGGGTGTGCGCTGTTCCTGCAAACCAAGAAACTCTGAGGTTCTGCGGTGAAGGCGCCCCACTTCGGCCGTGTACATCTGTAACAGTGCTGATAGCGGCCGGTAGATGGCATCGGCTTCGTCCAACTCGATGGGATCTCCCAGGGAAGAGAGACGCCGAATATCGTTGCGAGTCAGTGGCAAGGGAGTGGTTTGCGCCAAGGCACTCCACTGGTCGTGCGTGAAGGAGAGGACGTGGGAAAGCGCACGGGTAGGGTCCATAGTGCCAAATCTTACGGCTTCGGGTGAACACGTGTGTGTAGGAGAGAAAGGTAGCGGCAGTTAGAATTGCTACATGTGTGGAATCGTAGGATATGTCGGATCAAATGAGGCAACCAATCGCCCGCTTGATGTCGTATTGGAAGGACTCGCGCGTCTCGAGTACCGCGGGTATGACTCGGCGGGTGTAGCTATCGCGGGCCCCGAGGGTATGAAGGTCGCGAAGAAGGCCGGACGCCTGGACAACCTGAGGAAGGCGCTGGAAAAGGATCCTCTGGATCCTGGCACCGCAGCTATCGGACATACCCGATGGGCAACACACGGTGGCCCCACTGATACGAACGCCCATCCGCATGTGAGCTTTGACGGCCGTGTTGCGGTTGTGCACAACGGCATTATTGAGAACTATCAGCAGCTGGCCGATGAACTGGCCGAGCAGGGGATCATTCCGGTATCTGAAACGGACACCGAAATTGCCTCGCACCAGCTGGCACTTGAACTAGCCAAGGATGACGACCTCCTCGCCGCCATGTGCCGCCTTGCCTCCCGCCTGGAAGGTTCTTTCACCCTGGTGGGTCTTGATGCTGAGAACCCGGACGCGATCGTTGCAGCACGCCGTAACTCGCCACTCGTTGTTGGTTTGGGCGACGGCGAAAACTTCCTCGGTTCAGACGTGGCATCCTTTGTCGGCCAGACGCGCCGCGCCATGGAGATGGGCCAGGATCGCATCGTCCGTATTACCCCCGACACCGTGCAGGTTGTCGATTTTGATGGCAACCCGGAAGAGGGCAAGACATTCGAGGTTGATTGGGACGTGAGCGCCGCCGTCAAGGGTGGATACGACACCTTCATGGATAAGGAAATCCACGAGGAGCCCATGGCTGTTGCGGAGACGCTACGTGGCCGCACCACCAAGGATGGACAGCTCAAGCTGGATGAAATGCGCATTTCTGAGTCGGTGATGCGCCGGGTGGACAAGATCATCGTTGTTGCTTGTGGTACCGCTGCCTATGCGGGCCATGTGGCCAAGTACGCCATCGAGCACTGGTGCCGTATCCCGGTGGAAGTAGAGCTGGCACACGAGTTCCGCTACCGCGATCCTGTGGTCAACGAGAAGACTCTCGTAGTGGCGATGTCCCAGTCCGGCGAGACGATGGATACTATCATGGCCATCCGTCACGCCCGCGAGCAGGGTTCCAAGGTATTGGCCATCGTTAATACCTACGGGTCCACCATCGCTCGTGAGTCTGACGCGGTTCTTTACACCCACGCGGGACCTGAGGTGGCCGTAGCCTCGACGAAGGCCTTTATTGCTCAGATTGCTGCCTGCTACCTGCTGGGCCTTTACCTGGCCGAGCTGCGGGGCAACAAGTACCAGGATGAAGTGGCCACCTACCTCGACGAGCTGGCTAAGATGCCTGGTCGCATTGAAGAAGTTTTGTCCTATGAAGAGGACGTCAGGAATCTGGCGCGCGCCATGAAGGACGTCACCTCGGTGCTTTTCCTGGGCCGCCACGTTGGTTTCCCGGTGGCCCTGGAGGGTGCGCTCAAGCTCAAGGAAATCGCCTACATTCATTCCGAGGGATTCGCCGCTGGCGAGCTCAAGCACGGGCCGATCTCGCTGGTCGAGGAGGGGCTGCCGGTGTTCGTTATCGTGCCGACCCCGCGCCGTCCGCTGCTGCATTCGAAGGTTGTCTCCAACCTTCAGGAGGTTAAGGCTCGTGGCGCCCGTACCATCGCGATCGCCGAGGAGGGCGACGACGAAGCAGCACAGTACGCGGATCACGTGTTCTGGGTGCCTCGCTCCACCCCAACGCTCATGATGCCGCTGGTGACAGTGGTGCCGCTGCAGATCTTTGCCTCAGAGTTGGCGAAGGTCAAGGGGCACGACGTGGACAAGCCGCGCAATCTCGCCAAGTCTGTGACAGTCGAGTAAGTAGTTTGTCTTGTCCGTGGTGACAGTCGAATAACCCTGGAGAGGTACATCATGCTACGCGCCTACCGCAGCGACGCCATTCGAGCCGCTGAAGCTCCATTGCTGGATGCTGGGGTTCCGCTCATGGAACGAGCATCCTATGCGGTTGCTATGACGGTGATCTCCCACCGGCGGCGCAGCGGCCTGGGCATTCCCGGTACCCGTGTGTTGGCGCTGGTAGGTGCGGGTAACAATGGAGGCGATGCCCTCCACGCCGCGGCATATTTGGCGCGGCGTGGTATGGCCGTTCATGCCGTGGTGTGCGGGACTCCGCACACCACGGGGCTCGCGGCGGCGGAACGCTCCGGCGTCAGGATATCCTCTGTGAATGATGCGGCCGAGGCACGGGATGTCGTGACGCGTGTGGCGATCGCCGCGGATGTGTGGCTCGATGGGCTTGTGGGAATTGGCGCTCGCGGCCGGTTGCGGGAACCTCACGCTACGCTAGTGCAGATTCTCGGCGAGATCCGAGAAAGTTCCGCCGTGGAGCCGCTGGCGGTAGCCATTGACATTCCCTCCGGCGTGGGTGCAGATGACGGTGTGCTATCGGGGCCGGTGTTCCGCGCCGATATTACCGTGACCATGGGCGCCCCCAAGCCGGGATTGGTGCTGGATCCGGGGCGGCGTTACGTGGGCGAACTCGTCGAGGTAGATTTGGGATTGAGGGGGCACCTCCCGCCCGAGCCAGCTCTCCTCTCGCTGGATTCTTGGGATATCGCTGATCTCTGGGACTACCCCGGGCCGGATTCCCATAAGTACACCCGAGGTGTCGTTGGGTTGATGACGGGATCTCCACGCTATCCGGGTGCGGCGCTGCTCTCTGTAGCGGCTGCACATGCCGGTGGCCCGGGCATGGTGCGTTATGCCGGGCCGCGCGAGCTGACCGAGTTGGTCATCTCCCACCATCCCGAGACTGTGTCGGACATGGGCCGCGTCCAGGCGTGGGTGATCGGCTCAGGAGTAGACATGGATAATTCTGTGGCGGCTGCCGAGGCAGCGCGTCGACTGGAGGAGTCTATTGCCGAAGGTATTCCGGTGGTGCTTGATGCTGGCGCTATCTCGCTGGTCAACAGCCTTGACGTTCCCTCCACCGTGATTCTTACTCCGCATGCTGGTGAGCTTGCTGCTCTGCTTGCGGCGCGGGGAGAAGCCATGACGCGCGAGGACATCAGTGCCGCTCCGGCTCGTGCGGCCCGGCTCGCAGCAACCCTCACGGGGGCCACCGTGGTTCTTAAGGGGGCCACCGATGTGGTGTGCGGTCCCGACGATCCGCTCTACGCTCAGCCGGGAGCTCCCGCTTGGCGTGCAACGGCTGGCGCCGGAGATGTGCTGGCGGGGCTACTGGGTGCACTTCTTGCGGGATGGGGTGATGAACTCGCCGAGTTGGGAAAGGGCCGAGGAATACCTGCGCGCCTGGCAGCCGCGGCATGCTATCTCCACGGCCGTGCAGCGGCAATCGCAAGTGGGACAATACATACAACAATCACCGAGACGTCTACCATGGGTACTTCGGTAGGCGGATCCGCGTCAGATGGGCATGTATGTGGCCGTCCCATCCGAGCGACCGAAATCGCAGCAGCAATTCCCACGGCCATTGCAGAATCGTTGAATTAATGACCTTAGAACATGATGCAGCATTTCCCGCAGTAGCGGATATCGACCTTGATGCCATTGGCGATAATCTCCGCTTGGTTCGCTCTACGGCGCAGACGGCCACCCTTGGCGTGGTAAAAGCCGATGCTTACGGTCACGGCCGGCAGCAGTGCGCGCAGGCCATGATGGCGGCGGGAGCGGACTACCTTGGCGTAGCCCAACTTGCCGAAGCCCTTGACCTTCGCCAGGAGGTAGGCCCCGAGCCACGTATTCTGACGTGGCTTTATGCTCCCGGTGCTCCGCTGGGTGACGGGTTACGGGCAGATCTCGAGATCTCCGTGGGCGCACTGTGGGCTATTGATGAACTTGCGACAGCCGCACGAAAGACCGGCATCACCGCCAAGGTACATCTTAAAGTGGATACCGGCATGGCCCGCGGTGGAATTGACCTGTGGAACCTTGCGGAAGCCGCGGGCAAGCTGCGGGCGGGAGTCGCGGAAGGATTGTTCGACGTCGCCGGCCTGTGGAGCCATCTGGCTCGTGCGGATGAACCGGAGTGCGGACTCACCGAACAGCAGATTGACATCTTCGAGGAGGCGCGCCATATCGTCGATGCTGCCGGACTCGATATTCGGATTCATCACCTCGCGGCCTCCGCGGGAGCCCTGTGGCACCCGAAGGCGCGTTACGACATGGTGCGTCCCGGAATTGTGTTGTACGGGGTGTCTCCCAACTCCGGGTATCTCTCGGCGCAACAGATTGGCCTGCGGGCTGCGATGACACTCTCTGCGGAGATTATCGCCGAGCGTACCGTCCCCGAAGGTACGGGAATCTCATACGGACACACAGATAGAACGGACCGTCCCACGCATCTCGGCGTGGTTCCTCTCGGCTATTCGGATGGAATTGATCGCAAGGCATCCAACGTCGCGCCGTTGGTTATTGATGGTACGCGCACGCGGATCCGAGGTCGGGTCTGCATGGATCAGTTCGTCACAGAATTGCCCTACGGCACCACCGTTGGTGAACGCGCCTGGCTCTTCGGAGACGCGGAATTTGGCCTTCCCACGGCGGATGAGTGGGCCGATGTCACAGGCACGATCGGATACGAGATTGTGACCCGCATTGGTGCACGGGTACCACGGCGCTATCATGGCACCGGCATGGCTTCATCGCGCGCGCCGCGATGACCTGGCTGCGATGACCTTGGAGAAGGAGAAACCTATGGAGCTAACGATCCCGGAAGCAGACGATATGCGTCATGTGGGCGAGATACTCGGGTCCTTGCTGGAAGGTGGGGATCTCGTCATGCTGGATGGCCCGCTTGGCGCGGGAAAAACGACGTTGACCCAGGGAATTGCCCGGGGCATGGACGTCTCGGGCCGTGTTGCTTCTCCCACTTTCGTTATTGCCCAGGTGCACCACTCACGCCGTGGCGGCCCTGAGCTCGTCCATGTGGATGCCTACAGGCTGTCTTCCCTCGACGAACTTGACGCTCTCGATCTTGACGCGTCACTCGAAGACTCTGCGACGATTGTCGAGTGGGGCGAAGGAAAGGTGGAAGTCCTGACGGAAGACCGCCTCACTATCAAGATCATTCGGCCCGAGGGATCGGACGCTGGTGAAGAGGTTGACGATCTATCCGTGGATGCTCCGCGCGTCTTGAGGATTGAAGGGTCTGGCCCTCGCGCGCTTGAACTTGTTGAAAGTCTACGGTCGCAGTTATGAGACTGCTCAGGCGGTTGCTTGCCCTCGTGACCATGGGGCTGATCGTGAGCGTGGGCGCTGCTCCAGCATTCGCTGCGACGGAACCACCGGCCGCGGATGCTGCCAGTTGGTTTGAATCCTCCGGACTGAGTGTTGCACGTTCGCATGCTGGCGAGGACCTGCCTGATATTCCCACGAACCAGTTGACCTCCTTAACTATCGGTACCCCTGTGAACGCCCAGGTCTTTACAGATTCTGTAGGTAACCTTGCGATGTCAAGCTATTGGGTCGCTCCGCTTTTTCTTGACGGCGACCCAATAGGAACTCTCGCGACCGATTTCCGTTCGGGGGAGTCCAAGCAGGAGAAGGTGACTGGGGAAGAATACTTCGCCACGGCTCTCATCGAGTTAACATCGGAGCAACGTGTGGTAGTCGAGCCCGCCATCGGTGGGAAAGACAACCTGGGAGCGTGGTTTCTCGTGACTTCAGAGGGCATTGTTTCTCCCTTGGACCCAGTGGCCCGCTCGGTTCTGGCCGGGGAGGTGAAGCTCTCTTCTTTCGAAGAGATCCGCCGTGAGCTTCTCGGAGCAGGGAGCGATCCGGTCGTAACCAACGAATCGCCGACGTCCCCAAGCGGAGTGGGTGGACACATCATCATTTACGCCATTGTTGCTTTGGTTGTCCTCCTCGTACTCGTGGGCGTACTCGTGTGGTTGCGTTATGACCGAGGTGACGTGGGCGATGAGCCTGCCAACGAGCGTCAGAAAAAGGACGACGACGGCGGGCGCCTGCCCACGAGCGAAGATGTCACGATTCTTGAACTTCCCCAGTCCGGTCGTGACGAGCCGCGTGAATAACAGCCATCAAGTTGTCCCTTCTTGGCCTTGTCCTCCCACTAGCTATTTTGACGAATAGGAATGAATGAGATGTACATCCTGACCATCGATACCTCGGATCGCTCGATTGTGGGAGTGGCGCGCGAGGAGCTCGGCACCATCACAGAGCTGGCCCGTGAAGTCTCCACTGATTCGCGCCATCACGCAGAAACATTGACTCCGATGGTGGCTTCCGTGCTTGCCCATGCCGGTATTGAGAAGCCCGATGCCATCGTGGCGGGCACCGGTCCCGCTGCTTTTACGGGGTTGCGTGCAGGCCTCATGACCGCTCGCGCTCTTGCCCGAGCCTGGGACGTCCCCTTATATGGTGTCTCCTCACTTGAGGTCCTGGCGCTGGCGGGTACCCGCCTCGGGTTTAACGAGGTTCTTGCGGTCATCGACGCACGCCGCAAGGAACTTTTTGCCCTGCGAGCTCGGCCCATGGGCGGCGACGACGTCGCCATTATCTCCGGTCCTGAGATCGTCAAGCCTGCTGACATCGTGGATATCTTGGCAAGGGCCGAGGCAGCCCTCGTTTCCTCTCATCCAGATCTGTACGGGGAGCTTGCCGACGCCAGTGATGTGCAGTGCGAACCTGCCATCATGGCTTCTCTGGCCCTTTCTCATGTGGCACGTCAGGAAGCTGGCGAAGATATTGACCTGGGTACCGAACCGCAGTACCTGCGCCGCCCCGATATCCATGGAAGCGGCGTTAGCCAGCCTGCCGCGCGATGAGATCACGCGATCGAGAATCTCCGGCCGCACACCTCGCTGAGCTGGGGTTAAGCCTTGTTGTGCCCCGTCCTGGCTGGGCGGGGCGCATTGCTGCTTTTGATCTGTTGGCTTTTGATGCTGACGCCTGGCCGGTGAGCGTGTGGATGCATGAGCTTGAGGGTAAGAGTGCTAGTTATTTAGCACTCGTCTCGGACACGCCCGGTGCCGCCGCGGTTCCCGATATCGTGGCCATCGGGGGAGTGTCCCTTGGGATCGAGGCCGAGATTCTCACTATTGCTGTGGCGAGCGCGCATCGCGGCCGCGGACTGGGAGGTCTGCTACTCGATGAACTGCTCGCTATCGCGGACTCACAGGGATCGGAATCGGTCTTTCTTGAAGTGCGCTCGCGTGACGCCGTCGCCCAAAGTTTGTACCAAGGGCGCGGTTTCGAGGACGTTGGTAGGCGTCCGCGCTATTACCATGACGATGACGCCCTCATTATGCGTCGCGATCGGCCCGCTATCTAAGCGAGAAACTGGGCGGAGCGTAGTCGCTCCGCCCAGTTTCTTTATCGTCCCCTGACAAACGTCTCATGGGCACAGATCTGCCGGGATTTCAGAGATTTCTTGTGGTGTTCGCTCCCATGCCGGATGTGGTTCCCTGCACGGTGTCGCAGAAGCGTTGCCTGTGCCACACCAGGTGATGCCACCGAGGGGACTAAACTGGTCATTTGTGAGTATTACAGTCCTTGGTATTGAGACCTCCTGTGACGAGACCGGCATCGCTGTCGTTCGTGATGGTGAGCTGTTGGCCGACGTCACTGCTACCTCGATGGATGAGTACGCGCGCTACGGCGGTATTATCCCCGAGATCGCCTCGCGTGCCCATCTCCAGACAATGGTTCCCACGCTGGATGCGGCGTTGGAGAAGGCTGGCATTGACCTGGCAGATGTGGACGCCATCGCCGTCACCGCTGGTCCTGGCCTTGTCGGTTCGTTGACCGTTGGTGCGTCGGCAGCCAAGGCCCTTGCGCTGGCTACCGGGAAGCCGCTCTACGGCGTCAACCATATTATTGGGCATCTGTGCGTCGATGAACTCGTTGATGGCCCGTTCCCGGAGCATTTTATTGGTCTCGTTGTGTCCGGCGGGCATTCTTCCATCCTGCGTGTGGGCAATATTGCTACGGACGTCGAGGAACTCGGTGGCACCCTGGATGACGCCGCTGGCGAGGCATTCGACAAGGTGGGGCGCCTGCTTGGCCTGCCTTACCCCGGTGGTCCGCACATTGATCGTCTCGCTAAGGTAGGCGACCGGGAGGCTATCCGCTTCCCGCGTGGTTTGACCGCAGGCAAGGACAAGGTACGTCACCAGTACGATTTCTCGTTCTCTGGTTTGAAAACAGCCGTTGCCCGGTACATCGAGGGCCTGGAGTCCCGTGGCGAAGAAGTTCCGACGGCGGACGTGGCGGCTGGATTCTCCGAGGCCATCAACGATGTGCTTACTGTCAAGGCGCTTAACGCTTGCGAAACCTTCGGGTACGACACGCTCGTTATCGGTGGAGGCTTCTCTGCCAACTCGCGCTTGCGTGAACTGGTGACCGAGCGCGCTGCTGCCCGCGGCATCACCGTGCGCATCCCCCCGATTCGCTATTGCACAGACAATGGTGCGATGGTGGCTTCGCTGGGGTGGGAGCTGGTCCGTAACGGCGTTGCTCCTTCCGGCCTTGATATCACGGTGGATACCGGCATGGATCTCAACAAAATTGTCATGTGAGTCGAACTCCAGATTTCCAGATGGCCGTTCTTAGGCGATGTGAATCTGGTTATTGGGGCTTCGTAAAATGTCAGTGCTCTGAGGGGATCGATATGGTAATAGTGCCACATCGAACCCCTCAGGTCTTTCCAATTCTTTGCACCCCACCCGACTAGTACTGACGAGAGAACGGGGCTTTGCCGATCAATCCACTCGGTCGGCCAGCACCGCGCGGTGGCGCCCCATGAGGGGAGTAAGAAGCAGGACGGCATCTTTGCCTCCCGGCTGCTTGCGTAGACCGAGCTTGCGCCGCAGGGCCTCGGGATCGGTGTCGGTCCCGCGCTTCTTGATTTCCAGCCGGGTGACCCCGGCATTCTTCAGAGCTTTCTTGAGGGCCTTCACCTCCAGTGGAAGAACTTCTCGCACCTTGAATCGCGTGACCAGCGCCGTTGTAGGGAAGTTGCCGCTGAGATAGGCGATATTCGCGGACACGGGGGAGAGACCGTAGTCGGCACATAGTCGCGCAATTCCACCGCTGCGGATAATTGCCGGGTCTGGTTCACAGATGTATTCGCCGAGTTCGGCGGGTGGCACAGGAGCAAGATCCTCGTTGGCCCAGCGTGCTCCTGAGTCGAAGGTAAATGTTTGCTCCCCACGTAGGATGAGTGCGCTGCGGCCCGCGGTGGGTGCCGCAGCGCCGAGCCACACGACGGCTTCAAGGAGGTCACCGTCGTGACTAATCCACTGCACGTGGGAGTCGTGGGGGCAGAGCCTATGGGAGATACCCGGAGCGACCTTGATTCCAGCGGCAGAGTACCGCGAGGCAATGTCCAATGCGGCGGAGAGCTTCGGTGACCATTCCTCCGGATTCTTGAGCCGCCTACCAGCGGAGTCTCTGCGCGCAGGGTCAAGCCAGATGGCGTCCGCGCCGATATCATCGAGAGAAATCTCCAGGCCGTCGCCGGTGAGGACGCTAGCTTCCGGGAATGGCGCAAGGTTGGCCGCTGCCGCGCCAGCCGTCTCAGGATCTGTCTCGATGGAGGTCACGCGGAGTCCGAGCCCGGCCATTGCGAGGGAATCAGCTCCAATACCGCACCCAAGGTCGACGACGTGGGTGGCTCCGGCCTCACGCAATCGCGCGGCGTGATGAACACCAACGCTCAGTCGGGTCGACTGCTCTAGTCCCGCCGCGGTAAAAAACATGGAGGAGGCGAAGTCTCCGAACTTCTCCGTCGCCTTTTGTCGCAGCCGTGATTGGGTGAGTGCTAAAGAAACCAACTCGGGAGGATATCCCTCGCCACGCAGGCGGTTTGTCAGGGAAAAAACGTCACCCTGATCGTATGCGGGAAGGGCATCGAGGAGGGCGCGCCCTTCGGACGTCAGGAGCGGTGTAATGGTAGCGGACACCGCTCAATCTTGGCATGAACGGGCGCGCAACCGCCATGTTCATGAGGGAACGGACTGTTTGGGTGAGCAGGGCAGGAGAAGTATCGTTCCGGGGTTGCGCCGTCGTCGTTCACTCTTAGCCCTCTCTTCCCGAGATCACTAGCACTCACCTTGACCGAGTGCTAAGAGCGGCCTATCCTTCTAGAAGACGTAGTTTTGGCTACGGCTTGTGCCCGGTTCGGGCCCGGCCCCCGCGACGGCGGGTCCCGCGGCCAGGTACTACTAACCACAGCACGAGTTCGAGAAGAAGGGGGATCCGAAGTGTCGGTCTCCATCAAGCCGCTTGAGGATCGCATTGTGATCCAGCAGGTGGAAGCAGAAACCACGACGGCCTCTGGCCTTGTCCTTCCGGACACCGCCAAGGAGAAGCCGCAGGAGGGCAAGGTTCTCGCAGTAGGACCCGGCCGTGTTGACGACAATGGCAACCGCGTCCCGGTTGACGTTGCTGTTGGCGACGTTGTCATCTACTCCAAGTACGGTGGCACCGAAGTCAAGTACGGCGGCGATGAGTTCATCATCCT
>RRZT010803371.1_pt1 | contig 18793 bp, 13 predicted proteins | sample 2165551 | NCBI WGS metagenome assembly RRZT01 (sample SAMN10456910, study PRJNA506462) | wastewater metagenome | biome: wastewater; feature: sludge; material: wastewater sludge; isolation source: wastewater sludge with Escherichia coli K12::gfp cells carrying plasmid... | place: USA: Moscow, Idaho... | reverse complement strand
TTGTATTTAACGGGTGTTTTTGTACCGGCGTATAAATATATAAATAACACCACCCAGCGCCAGTATCAATAATGGAAGTAATACATTAATAATTTGCAGCAAATGGCGCTCGTCGGCCAATATCCGCTTATTGAGTAGGCGCAATTTTACCGTACGGGCTCTCAACTCGAGCCAGCGCGAATCGTTAGCCAGGTAAAGTACCGCATTGCGAATAAAATCAGCATTCCCGAATTGCTGATTCATATACCGGTCGAAACCCAATGGTAAAGTCGTACTATCGCTCGCAATTCCATTTGTTTCGTTACGAATAATATCGCCATCGGCAATAACTATCTGTCGGGCAAAATCACCCTGCGTTTTTACCTGCGACAACCCACTTATACCTTCAGGCAAAACACGGTTTTCGAAATTCGAACGAAAACGTCCTTCGAGCAATATAGCTACAGGCACATATGCCTTATCGAAATAATGTTTATCTGAAGGTGCAGGTACCTCACCCACATCAATTGTGGTGGGAGTGGCTAATAAATGTGTATTATCCGAACTGGCTAACAAAAGCGTGCTTTTCACATCCTTATTTTCGCCCACTGTTTCGAGAGCCGAGGCAAATTCGCTACGGACTTCGGTGATATTTTTTGTTATCGGGTGCTGATACGAGCTTAGTAACAAAGGTGCAAAGTACCAGGGCGATGGTTCAAACTGTGGCTCCTGACCTGCAGGAGCAATATTTACGGGCACTTGCACACATTGCACATCCTGCAACAACACCGGCATTAATCGAACACCATATTTAAATAATTGATCCGACAAGTTTACATCCAGCTCCATAGCAGGTGAAATACCACTTTTCGACAGATTCTCTTTTGAAACACGCACCGCATCCATCAACCACAAAACACTCCCCCCATTCATTATATATTGATCGATTATCAGCTTATCCGTTTCGCTAAACGCCTGAGTAGGTCGGGCAACAATTATAGCTTTATATGGCGAGAGTATTGATGCATCGGAAGCAATCACACCTCTGTCGATTTGAAAATAGCGGCTTAGGCTTTTACTTATATCATAGGTTTCGGCCTCAGTGAGCTCTCCATGTCCTTCAATGAAAGCAATTTTTGATACCGTAGTAGTCATGGCACGGCGCATGCCATCAGTAATTTCAAATTCCAGATTTTCGACCGACACATTCAGATTCTCGGCACCGGACAAACCACGAACATTTTTTAGCAAATTAACCAGTACCGATTTATTTCCATATTCAATTTTCATCCATGGAAATACAATTTTTTGCATCGCTTTGCCTTCTTTATCCTTTTCGTAAATAGCGGTTGGTATTAAACCTTCAGCGGCGAGGGCAGCATATTTTTTTTCACGTTCATCCTGCGTATCAGCCTCCGAAGGATTGACAAAATCAACCTGAATACCTTGCGAAGCATACAAACTCATTTCGGCCAGCATATCAGCCGTAGCACTTTTCAACGTTCGGAATCCCTGATTCAAATCTCCGTCCAGAAAAACGGTAACTTTCATTTCTTTGTTTGTCGACTGTAGCAACTCCTTCGTCAGGTCAGACACACTGTAACGCTTATCTTCAGTGAGGTCAATACGAAAATAAAAAAAATACGAAATAAGCACCAACAACAGTGCAATCAATATTATATATATGTCAGAATATTTGCGGAACATCATTTCAATAAAAAATAAAGCGCAAAGATAATGAAAAAAATGCACCCGATTTGCCCCTGAGTTCCTTCAAAGCAGATACTATCACAACAGTTAACCCAAATAATAAAAATATCGAAAATCCACCCTATATTCAACGTACAAATAGTATCTTTGCAGGCTCAAAAATAAACAATAAGTTTTGAACCTTACCGACTTACAACAACGCTACATTCAGCACCCACAGGTGCAGGCCTTAGCCAGCCGAATGAAAAGCGACGAACTTAATCTGAAAATATCAGGATTAAGCGGCTCATCGTACGCTTTGGTTTGCTCTGCAACTTTTCAAATACAGCCTCATTCGCAGCTAATTATTATGAACGATGCTGATGAAGCCGGCTATATGTACAACGATATCAAGCAAATAGTGGATACAGACGAAGCATATTATTTCCCATCGTCGTACAAAAAAGCCATCAAGTTGTCGCAGCTCGACACTTCGAACGAAATTCTGCGCACTGAAGTACTGAACAGACTGGCAAACAACCCTAAACCATGTATTGTTGTGAGCTACCCGGAAGCTTTGATGCAAAAAGTTGTTTCGGAGGAAGGCATCAAAACCAACACATTACAACTAAAAACCGGTGAATCCATCAGCATAGGTTTCTTAACCGAAATGCTGGCTGAATACGGATTTGAAAGAGTGGATTTCGTTTACGAACCAGGACAGTATTCCGTAAGAGGTAGCATTGTCGACATTTTTTCGTTTGCCTACGAAATGCCATACCGTTGCGATTTTTTTGGCGATGATATTGAATCGATTCGGGTTTTCGACATTGAAACTCAATTGTCGAAAGAAAAAAGAACCGAAGTTGAGATTATTCCGGAGCTCAAGAAAAACAAATCGCTGAAAATGGTTTCGATTCTGGAGTTTATCCCGCAAAAAACATGGCTCACTTTTAGTTCAGCTCAGTTTGCACGCGAACGGATTAATCAACTTTACGACGAAGCCCTCATCAAGGCCAACGAAAAAGGCGAAAATGTAGCCAATCTGCATAAAGACAGGATTACCGGCGATGAATTTATTCAACAAGCAATTGAATTCAGAAAAATTGAATTATCCACTGGCTCCTATTTCAAAGCCAAACACGAAATATCATTCAACACATCGCCACAGCCCGTTTTTCATAAAAACTTTGATTTGATTGCCGATAACCTGAAAAAAGGCAATTCGGATGGATACGAACTATTCATCCTGAGTGATAGTGTTAAACAAACCGACAGAATCGCCTCCATTTTTGAAGACAGAGGTGATAACATCCATTTTAAAGCAATTAAAAACACTTTACACGACGGATTTATCGACCATGATTTATCCTTGTTTTGCTATACCGACCATCAAATATTCGACCGGTTTCACAAATACCAACTGCGCACCGACCGCACCCGTTTGGGCAAAGTAGTACTTACACTAAAAGAACTGAATCAGTTCCGCGTAGGCGACTACATGGTACACGTAGATCACGGCGTAGGAACATTTGGCGGACTGGTACGCACCAATGTAAATGGCAAAATGCAGGAAATGATAAAACTCATTTACAAAGATGACGACATTATTTTTGTAAGTATTCATTCACTGCATCGCATATCAAAATACAAAGGCAAAGAGGGTGAAGCTCCTAAAATCAATAAGTTAGGCACTGGCGCATGGGAGCGCCTGAAGGAGCGAACTAAAACCAAAGTCAAAGACATTGCGCGCGAACTGATTAAACTTTATGCCCGCCGAAAAGCTGAGCAGGGTTTTCAGTACTCACCCGACAGCTATTTACAACAGGAACTGGAAGCATCGTTTATCTACGAGGACACCCCCGACCAAATGAAAGCTACAGCCGATGTAAAAAAAGACATGGAATCGCCACTGCCGATGGACCGTCTGGTTTGTGGCGATGTGGGTTTTGGAAAAACGGAAGTAGCCATGCGTGCAGCATTTAAAGCAGCCACCGATGGCAAGCAGGTAGCGGTACTGGTACCTACAACAGTTCTTGCGTTACAACACTACAATTCGTTCAAAGAGCGGTTCAAAGAATTTCCGGTACGCGTTGACTATCTTTCGCGAGCCCGCACTGGCAATCAAACGAAGGAAGTGCTCCAAATGCTGGCCGAGGGTAAAACTGACATAGTTATCGGCACACACAAACTGGTAGGTAAACAGGTAAAATTCAAGGATCTTGGCCTGCTGATAATTGACGAAGAACAAAAGTTCGGAGTATCAGTTAAAGAAAAACTGAAAGAGCTGAAGGTAAATGTGGACACATTGACCATGACCGCCACACCCATACCTCGTACGCTACAATTTTCGCTCATGGGTGCGCGTGATTTGTCTATTATAAACACTCCCCCACCCAACCGATATCCGGTTCAAACAGAAATACATCTGTTCGATGAAGATGTAATTCGCGAAGCTATACAATTGGAAATGAACCGTAATGGTCAGGTGTTTTTTGTAAACAACAGAATTCAGAACATTTATCACATTGAATCCCTTATCCGACGATTGGTTCCGGGCTGCAGAGTTGCCGTGGGACATGGGCAAATGCCACCCGAAAAACTCGAAGAAACAATCGTCGATTTTATTGATTATGAGTATGATGTGCTGGTTGCAACAACTATTATCGAATCGGGCATTGACATACCAAATGCGAATACAATAATTATTAACAGTGCACATAACTTCGGATTGAGTGACCTGCATCAGTTGCGCGGACGTGTAGGACGCGGTAATCGCAAGGCTTATTGCTACCTGATGGCTCCGGAGCTTAGCTTACTCACCCCCGAAGCACGTCGTCGGTTACAGGCACTCGAAACCTTTGCTGAACTCGGGAGCGGTTTTAATATTGCCATGCAGGATCTGGACATTCGTGGAGCCGGAAACATGCTTGGAGCCGAACAAAGTGGCTTTATTGCCGACTTAGGTTACGAAACTTACCAAAAAATTCTGAACGAAGCTGTTCACGAACTGAAAGATGAAGAATTTGCCGAACTTTACGCCGAAGAAATGGCTGCCGACAAAGGAAACGGAAATTATGTGACCGATTGTCAGGTTGATACCGACATGGAACTCATGTTCTCACAGGATTACATTGAAAACACTTCAGAGCGAGTGGCCATGTACCGCGAACTTGATAATTTGGAAAATGAATCAGAGCTAACAGAATTTATTCAAAGACTTGAGGACCGCTTCGGTAAAATACCCGAACAGGGACTTAATCTGCTACAGATAGTCAGATTACGTTGGCTTGCCATGCAATATGGAATGGAAAGGCTTATTTTGAAAAACGAAAAACTAACTGCTATTTTGGTATCAAACCCTGCATCAATGTATTATCAATCTGATAATTTTGGAAAAATACTACACTACATGACGCAGCATCCACGGCAATGTCAACTCCGCGATCAAAATGGCAAACGATCTGTGGTTTTCAACAATATTCGAACAGTAGAACAGGCAATGTTGCTTTTACAATCATTTTAATGAATCAGAATAGATTCTAAAAATAGGTTTTTTATATTTATTTTTGAATTTAACTAAGCACTCAATTAATAATCTTGTAAAAAAGATTGTATCTTAGTGCTGCCATTTTTATTGGTAACCAACAATCATTTTCGAAAAACACGTATAATAACGATATTATTACCTTTTGCACAATGGAAAACAATTATTGCGTAATTATGGCTGGCGGTATTGGAAGCCGCTTTTGGCCTTTTAGTCGTAACAACCGACCAAAACAGTTTCTGGATTTCTTCGGAACCGGTCGATCGCTTTTACAAATGACATTCGACCGTTTTCGTCAGGTAGTGCCGGTAAGCAACATTTTAATAGTAACAAACGTAATATATAAAGAACTGATATTAGAACAGTTACCGGAACTAAAACCCGAACAGGTTTTACTTGAACCAAGCAGAAGAAACACCGCACCCTGTATTGCTTATGCAGTAAATCGCATAAAAGCAACCACCAACAATGCCAATATCATAGTAGCTCCATCCGATCATCTTATTTTGAAAGAAAACGATTTTTTGGATACAATACGTACAGGTATTGATTTTGTTGCGAACAACAATGCATTGCTTACTTTGGGTATTAAACCAAGCCGACCCGAAACAGGTTATGGCTATATACAAATAAGCGAGGGAGAAACAGCTCTGCGTAAAGTAAAAACTTTTACAGAAAAACCCAATGCTGAATTAGCACAGATTTTTTTCGAAACAGGAGAATTCTACTGGAACTCAGGAATTTTCCTTTGGAATCTGCAAAGCATTGATACTGCCTTTAATAAATTACTCCCCGATGTAGCGCTAAAGTTCGACGAAGGTAAGGGCTTGTATAACACCGAGAACGAACAAAATTTCATCGACGAGATATATCCAACCTGCCCCAATATTTCAATTGACTATGGCATAATGGAAAAATCAGACAATGTATATGTGCTTTGCTCAGACTTTGGCTGGACCGACTTAGGCACCTGGGGCTCACTCTACGAAATGTCGCCTAAAGATGAAAATGCCAACGTTACTCTGAAGTGCGACAGCATGATTTACAACAGCAAAAACAACATCATAGCGTTGCCCGAAAACCGTTTGGCTGTGATTCAGGACCTGGACGGTTACATCGTAGCCGAATCGGATAATGTATTATTAATCTGCAAATTAAAAGACGAACAAAACATACGTCAGTATGTGAACGACGCTACAGTTAATTTCGACGAGAAGTTCATTTAATCATATTTATTGAAGATAAAAATGGGTTTATTTAACTTATACAAATCAAAAACATATAATTACCGCTATATATATTACGATCCGGAAAAAGAGGAGCGTGAAAAAAAACAACGCGAACGAAACCCTGTGAACGAAAACGGTGAACGTGAACCAATTTTGAAAAAAGGTGTATTCAGGGAAATGGCCAACAAAAATAAAAATTACAGACAGGAACAAATCCGAAAAGCAAATATGCGTCTGATAATTATTATATTCAGCATGTTGGTAGTATTATGGTATTTATTTAGCTAATTAATGAGCGATATTATTCACTTATTACCCGATTCTGTTGCCAATCAAATAGCAGCCGGAGAGGTAATTCAGCGCCCGGCTTCAGTTTTAAAAGAATTAGTAGAAAATGCAATAGATGCGGGCGCATCTTATATTCAAATTGTAATTAAAGATGCGGGGCGCACACTGATTCAGGTGAGCGACAATGGCAAAGGCATGAGCGAAACTGATGCCCGCATGGCTTTTGAACGTCATGCAACATCGAAAATACAATCGGCTGCCGATTTATTTGCTTTGCGCACGATGGGTTTCAGAGGCGAAGCCCTGGCTTCAATCGCTGCAATTGCCCAGGTTGAAATGCGAACACGCCGGCACGACGACGAGTTGGGAACACGTATAGAAATAGCCGGTACACAAGTACAAAAACAGGAACAAATACATTGCGACAGGGGAACAAGTTTTTATGTTAAAAATCTGTTTTTCAATGTACCTGCACGCAGACGATTTCTGAAAAGCGATAATGTTGAAAAATCGCATTTACTCACGGAATTCTATCGAATTGTATTGGTAAACCCCGACATTGAATTCTCGTTTTTTGATGGCGATGAGGAAATGTTTCATCTTCCGCCTTCAAGCTTACGGCTTCGTATTGAAAACACCTTCAATACACAGAAGAAAAAAATGAATCAACAATTGTTGAACATTGAAACTTCGAACGGATTGGTAAGCATAATAGGCTTTATTGGGAAACCCGAATTTGCACAAAAAAACAGTCAGCAATATTTTTTTGTGAACGGTCGCTATATGCGCCATCCCTATTTTCACAAAGCTGTAACTCTGGCATACAGTCAAATGATTCAATCAACCGACATGCCCGGTTACTTCATCTATTTTGAAGTTGACCCACAAACCATTGACATCAACATCCATCCCACAAAAACCGAGATAAAATTCGAAAATGAACAGGCAATATGGTCAATATTATCCGCCACAATAAAAGAAGCTTTGGGTAAGTTCAACGTGGTACCATCCATTGATTTTGATCGCGATGATGCCCCTGAAATTCCTGTTAAAGTTGATGTAAATAATATCAGACCGCCAAAAACCAACTTCAATCCGGAATACAACCCGTTCAACACCAGTTACAAAAGACCATCATTTGACTGGGAGCAACTCTACTCAGGTTTCGAAAAAAAAGAGGAAAAACAACCAGAAAGTGAGGATTACTTTGAACAATATAAATCGTCGGACGAAACGGAAGAGACACCATCGACCATAGAGCATTTGCTTATTGAGTCCGAATCGGAACCAGAGCAACAAAAAATTGAATTAAACGAAGAAAACCGGGCTGCAAATTTTCAGTTTAAAAACCGCTTTATTATTACCGGTATAAAATCGGGCATGCTGATTATTGATCAGCACCGGGCACATTTACGCATTTTGTTTGAGTCGTATCTGCGCGAAATTGAACTGCACTCGGCTTACTCACAGCAATTACTGTTTCCGGAAGAAATGGCATTAAGTGCCGATGATTTTATACATTTTCAGTCCATTGAAGAATTACTTAAATCCGTAGGGTTTAAATTTAGCTATTTCAGCAACAGCAGTTTAATGATTGACGGAATTCCGTCGCTTTTAAACACCTCAGGCATAAGTAATTTAATTCACGAAATGATTGACAATGCAAAAAACACAGCATTAAACGCCCGCGAGCAATTACACGAGAGCATAGCCCTTTCGCTGGCACGAACAACCGCTATAAAGTCAGGACAATCGCTTACGCAGGAAGAAATGGCTGATATTATCGACCGCCTGTTTGCATGTGCCGACAGCAATTTTACGCCCGACGGAAAATCGATACATACAACTCTGACACAAAGCGAACTTTTATCAAAATTTGGCTAACAATTGACCTGCTGTTTTTGCTGGAAAGTAGTATTTTTTTATTACTTTTGTATCCCATAAATTAACGAAAATTAAAAACATGGAGCGTAAACAAATCAAGACAGCTTTAGTATCTGTTTATCATAAAGATAAACTTGACATTATAATAAAAAAACTACACGAAGAAGGTGTTGAATTTATTTCAACCGGTGGAACTCAGAGTTTCATCGAGTCACTCGGAATACCATGTAGCGCTGTTGAAGATTTGACCGGTTATCCATCCATTTTGGGAGGCCGGGTAAAAACATTGCATCCAAAAGTTTTTGGTGGAATTCTGTCGCGTCGTGACCTGGCTCAGGACAACGAACAATTGGAAGAATACGAAATACCGGAAATTGATTTAGTGATAGTGGATTTATATCCATTCGAAGCTACCGTTGCTGCAGGTGCCGACGAGCCTACCACCATTGAAAAAATTGACATTGGAGGTATTTCTCTGATACGTGCTGCTGCAAAAAACTTTAAAGATGTGGTTATTGTAGCATCTCAAACACAGTATGAACCATTTCTTGAACTGATTAATGCCAATGGCGCTTCATCATCCATCGACGAACGTAAATGGTTCGCCAAAGAAGCGTTTGGTGTTTCATCGCACTACGACTCAGCCATTTTCAACTATTTCGATCAGGATGAAAAATCGGCTATTCGTTTAACCGAGAACAACGCCAAAGTATTGCGCTATGGTGAAAATCCTCATCAAAAAGGAGTGTTTTACGGCAAATTCGAAGATATGTTTGAACAGCTACAAGGCAAAGAAATATCGTACAACAATTTGTTGGATATAGATGCAGCTGTAAATCTAATCAGCGATTTTGATGATATTACTTTTGCAATTCTGAAACACAACAATGCATGCGGCATTGCTTCGCGTCAGGTTTTGGTGGATGCATGGAAAGATGCTTTGGCCGGCGACCCGGTTTCGGCATTTGGTGGGGTTTTAATTACAAACGCCATTATCGACAAAGCCACAGCCGAAGAAATGAACAAGATCTTTTTTGAAGTAGTTATTGCTCCCGATTACGATTTGGATGCACTCGAAGTGCTTACTCAAAAGAAAAACCGTATCATTTTAATTCAAAAAGAAGCTAAACTTCGCTCGAATCAGGTACGTACTATTCTGAATGGTGTACTTGTACAGGATAAAGACAGTAAAATTGAAGTCATTGACGATTTAACGGTAGTGACTGAAAAAGCACCTACTGATGCAGAACTGGAAGATTTGCTTTTTGCAAACAAAATAGTGAAACACACTAAATCGAACGCCATTGTATTTGCTAAAAACAAACAAATGTGTTCAAGTGGTGTGGGACAAACCTCCCGCGTTGATGCCCTGAAACAGGCAGTAGAAAAAGCACAGGCATTTAATTTCGACCTTAAGGGTGCAGTGATGGCGTCGGATGCATTTTTCCCGTTTCCTGACTGTGTACAGTTGGCAGCTGCAGCAGGTATAAGTGCTGTAGTACAACCTGGCGGATCTATCAACGATAAACTATCAATTGAAGCTTGTAACGAAGCTGGTTTAGCCATGGTTACTACAGGTTTCAGACATTTTAAACATTAATTCTCGTAACGAACAAAACTACATAAAAACACATGGGATTGTTTTCATTTACACAGGAAATTGCCATTGACCTTGGAACGGCCAATACAATTATTATCCACAACGATAAAATTGTTGTGGACGAGCCATCGGTAGTTGCCCTCGACCGTCGAACCGACAAATTGATTGCGATAGGCGAAAAAGCCCGCCAAATGCAGGGTAAAGAGAATGAAGGTATTCGCACAGTTCGCCCGTTACGCGATGGCGTTATTGCCGATTTCTACGCTGCAGAACTTATGATACGTGGAATGATAAAAATGATTCCAACTAAAAGTCAACTTTTCTCTCCTTCACTTAAAATGGTAGTATGTATTCCGTCAGGAAGTACTGAGGTAGAAATACGTGCCGTACGCGACTCGTCGGAACATGCAGGTGGACGCGAAGTGTACATGATTTACGAACCAATGGCAGCAGCAATTGGTATCGGAATTGACGTGGAAGCGCCTACAGGATGTATGATTGTGGATATTGGTGGTGGTACTACCGAAATTGCCGTAATATCGCTGGGTGGTATTGTGTCAAACAAATCGATACGTATTGCCGGTGACGATTTAACGACTGACATTGTGGAATACATGGGACGCATGCACAATATTAAAGTGGGCGAACGTACAGCCGAATTGATTAAAATCAATGTAGGTGCTGCGCTTACTGATTTGGAAGATGCTCCTGAAGATTATATCGTACGCGGACCTAACAGAATGACCGCTTTGCCAATGGAAGTACCGGTATCGTACCAGGAAGTGGCTCACTGCCTCGAAAAATCCATTTCAAAAATTGAAGCGGCTATTTTGAGTGCACTGGAACAAACTCCACCCGAATTATATGCCGATATTGTTGACAAAGGAATTTACCTGGCAGGTGGAGGAGCATTGCTTCGCGGACTCGACAAACGTTTGACCGACAAATTGAACATACAGTTCCATATTGCCGATGATCCGTTGCGTGCAGTTGCCCGCGGCACAGGTATTGCTCTCAAAAATGTGGATAAATTCTCATTCCTTATCCGTTAATAACATTCGATACAATAGCATAAAGCAGGAAGGAGTATACTGATTTCATACGATTTCCTGCTTTTTTTCAAATCTGAAAAACTGACCTGATGCGCAACCTTCTGAATTTTCTGATTCAATACAGTGTGTTGATTTTGTTTCTTTTTTTGGAAGCAATATCAGTTGGTCTTATTGTCAATAATCAGGAATACCAAAAAAGTATTTTCTTTTCGTCGAGCAATACTATGGTAGCTTCAATGTACCAGGTAAGTAACTCGGTTGTAGAGTTTTTCAAATTAAAAGCATCCAACGAAACACTATCAGAAGAAAATACTGCTCTGAAAAATGAAATTATCCGTCTGAGAAACGAAATTTCGGTGCTTACTCCTGAAAAAAAAGAAGACACACTTCACTTTAACATTCCGCCCGAAATGGAATATAAGTTTATTTCGGCTAAAGTTATAAATGCATCAACAAATAAACTTCAGAATTACATTACGCTCAATAAAGGTTTACGAGACGGCATCAAAGTAGATATGGGTGTGGTGAGCGATTTAGGTGTGGTGGGAATTGTAAAAACAGTTTCGGATAAATTTGCAGTAGTTATACCGATAATTAACGATAAAATTAAAATCAACTGTAAATTCACCAAATCGAATTATAGTGGTCCAATGCAATGGGATGGTTTAAACTCGCGCTATGCCAATTTGCTTGACATTGCCCGACACGTAAAATTTGCCAAAGGCGACTCATTGGTAACCAGCGGATTTACAAACACCTTCCCAGAAGGTATACCTGTAGGGCAGATTGAGACATATAGCATAAGCGAAGGAGATGCGTACTACAAAATCAGTGTAAAACTGGCCGTTGATTTCCGCACATTATCGCATGTAAAAGTAATTGATTATAAAAACTATCACGAACAACGATATCTTGAAAAAGTAGCGTCGGAAAATTAATATGCTGAGAGTATTACAAAATATTGTATCATTTATACTGCTTACACTTGTACAGGTTTTGATCCTCAACAATGTACAGTTTTTAGGATTTATCAATCCCTACATTTATATTTTATTTATTCTGATGTTGCCTGCCCGCATGCCCCGATGGTCAGTTTTAATATTGGGATTTATTCAGGGGATTGTTATCGATACTTTCTCAAACACACTCGGCATGCATACTTTCTCAACCGTACTCATAGCTTATGCCCGTAGTTACGTTATTCAGCTTTTTACTTCAATCGACGAAGGCAACAATCCGGTGCCCTCTTTTTATTCTTTTGGCGTTGGAGCGTATGTAAAATATGTCATTTCGCTTGTACTTATTCATCATATTAGTCTGTTTATCATCGAAGCATTTAATTTTACAAGTATCTGGATTGTTACTCTGAAAGCCATTTTCAGTTCAATTATTTCAATACTGATAATTTTGGGTATATCGTCCATGAATAAAAAAATTAAATAACCACCAACGCTTCAGGTATGATTAATGATGAATTACAAAAACGCCAGCGCATTATTGCAATTATCTTCTCGGTAGTGGTTATTATGTATATTCTGCGCCTTTTCTCTCTTCAAATACTCGACCCGAAGTACAAAGAAGGTGCTGACAGTAACGCATTTCTAAAAAAAACCCTGTTTCCTCCACGTGGATTGTTGTACGATAGAAATGGTGTATTACTGGTATATAATAAGCCTGCGTATGACATTACAATGATTATGCGCGAGGTGCATAATCTGGATACAATATCGTTATGTCGTTCATTGAACATTAGCAAAGAGGAATTTATTTCCAAAGTAAAAAACATCAAAAACAGAGATAAAAATCCCGGCTACTCTTCGTATACTCCTCAAATTCTGATGTCGCAACTCGACATAGAAGATATTGCCACTTTTCAACAATCGATGTACAAGTATCCCGGTTTTTATATTCAGAACCGTACATTACGTGAATATACTTACCCCAATGCTGCTCATGTATTGGGAAACATCGGCGAAGCCACCCCAAAACGAATTGAAAAAGATGATTACTATAAACCGGGAGATTATGCAGGTCGCGACGGTATAGAATATACCTACGAAAAGGCTCTGCGCGGACAAAAAGGGATGGAAATCCTATTGAGAGATGCTAAAGGGCGTATTAAAGGGAAATATGAAAACGGAAAAAGAGATATTCCTTCCAAAGCAGGTGAAAACCTGACACTAACGCTGGATATTAAACTGCAAATTCTTGCTGAAAAATTAATGAAAGGAAAAGTTGGAAGCGTGGTAGCCATTGAACCATCAACCGGCGAAATTCTGGTTTTAGTATCAAATCCGGCCTTTGACCCTGCGATATTAGTAGGTCGTCAGCGTTCAAAAAACTACAAAGCGCTACTAAACGACCCAACAAAACCATTGATGAACCGTGCTACACAGGCACAATATTCTCCTGGCTCGTCCTTTAAACCACTCCAGGCCCTTGTTTGTCAGGAAATGGGAGGAATAAGCGAGCATACCATGTTTAGCTGTAATGGTCCGGGCTCGTCGCCAATTAAATGCACACACCACCATGGCTCACCTGTAAGCCTGCTGAATGCAATAGAACAAAGTTGTAACCCCTATTTCTGGCATGCATTCCGCTCTACCATCGAAAAAGATGGTTATGGTAGTAAAAACCTGCTTTTCCGGACAAATTACGATGAATGGGTGGACAGAATGAAAAGTTTTGGTTTAGGCGAGAAATTTACCGATGGTGATCTGTATGAACAATCGAGGGGCTATATTCCTACTCAGAAGTTTTACAACAAAGTATATAAGTCCGAAACCGGATGGCGTGCCATTACCATCCGTTCAAATTCAATTGGTCAGGGCGAGATTTTAGCTACACCATTACAGTTAGCAAACTCGATGTGTGCTATTGCCAATAACGGGTATTACATAACTCCTCACCTGGTTCGAAACGACACTATGCTTACAAAAAAGCATCAGGTTAAGGTGGATAAAAAGTACTTTCCGATAGTATACGAGGGTATGTCGCTCGTGTTTGAACATGGAACAGCCCGCTCATCACGACTTGATAGCGTAAGCATGTGTGGTAAAACAGGTACTGTTCAAAATCCGCACGGTAAAGACCACTCATTATTCGTTGGATTCGCTCCGCGTGAGAATCCAAAAATTGCAGTGGCAATTGTAGTAGAGAATGCCGGTTTTGGTTCGACATATGCAGCGCCTATATTCAGCTTATTGGCTGAACAATATTTAAAAGGCAAAATTACACGTATTGAACTTGAAGAAAGAATAACGAATATAGTAACAAACAGCAATGTCAAAGAACGTTAGTATTAAATATGCCATCGACTGGACAACGGTCGTATACTTTGTTCTGCTCGTATTTATGGGCTGGATAAGCATTTATGGTGCAAGCTACGATTTTGATCAAACAAGTATTCTGGACTGGGACCAACGTGCAGGAAAACAATTTGTGTGGATACTAACTGCCTTCGGTATCGGAGGTATGTTGCTGCTGGTTGATTACAAGATGTATAGTTTTTTTGCCTATTTCATATATGCATTCACCATAGCCTTATTGATCATTACCATATTTGTTGCGCCCGACATAAAAGGCTCACGTTCATGGTTGGTAATAGGCCCTGTGAGTTTTCAGCCGGCTGAGTTGGCAAAAATGGCCACTGCGCTGGCGCTGGCTCGTTTTATGAGTCAATACAATTACAGAATAAAAACATGGAAGGATCTGATTCCATTAGCAATGTTTATTCTGCTCCCGTTTGGTTTAATTATTTTACAAAAGGAAACCGGATCGGCACTTGTTTTTGTTGCTTTTCTGTTAATGCTTTATCGCGAAGGAATGAACGGATTAATACTGTTGCTGATATTATTGGCAATTCTATTGTTTGTTATGGTTATCCGTTTCAGTATTATTCCTCTGGGAGTCGAACAGGGTACTTTAGGATTTCTGATAGGCATGGGTATCATTTATATTATCCAGCTTGGTTATTCGTTTTTTATTGCCCGTTTCCGCAAAGAAGTGAGCTATTCACTAATAGCTGCAGCAGCAATTGCCATCATTAGCTACTTTATAAACATTTGGCAACCCCTGAATTTTAATTATATTGGCATTGCCATAGTGCTGATAAATACCGGATATCTGGTTTTTGCAGGATTGCTGAACAGACATAAACACATCTGGATTTTAGCAGCTGTTTCAGTAGGTTCAGTAGTTTTTTGCTATTCGTCGGACTATCTGTTCGAAAAGGTACTTGAACCACATCAGCAAATCAGAATTAAGGTATTACTGAACATGGAAGACGACCTTTCAGGAGCCGGGTATAATGTAAACCAATCGAAAATTGCGATTGGATCTGGTGGATTTTGGGGCAAAGGCTTCTTAAACGGAACTCAAACAAAACTTAAATATGTACCCGAACAGGATACCGACTTTATTTTCTGTACAGTTGGCGAAGAGCATGGTTTTTGGGGCTCAACGCTGGTATTAATAATATACTGGTTGCTTTTAATGCGTATTTTACGCATTGCCGAACGTCAGCGTGAAAGTTTTAACCGAATTTATGCCTACTCGGTTGCCAGTATTTTCTTCTTTCACCTGATGATTAATATCGGTATGGTATTGGGAATAATGCCTGTAATTGGAATTCCGCTTCCGTTCTTCAGTTATGGAGGTTCGTCGTTGTGGGGTTTTACCATTATGTTATTCATTTTGCTTCGTCTGGATGCCTCCAGACTTGAAAGAATGAAATAAACACAAAGACCGGGTGCTTACTTTCCGATACAGAATTTACTGAAAATATTGCCCAATATTTCATCATTCGATATTTGTCCGGTAATTTCACCTAAGTAGTGCATGCATTCCCGAATATCCTGCGAAAGAAAATCGCCTGAGATACCATTTTCAAGTCCCTGATGAACACGTTCAATTGCCGAATGTGCCTGTAACAAGGCCTGATAATGACGTATGTTACTTACAATTACATCGCCCGATTGAATTTCGGGCAGTTGAGCAGCTTTTACCAACGCATCTTCAAGAGCAGCAGTATTCAATCTGTTTTTAGCTGAAATATATACCCTTTCGCCTTTAAAGTCCTCGAACAACCTCGTCACAACTTCGCGTTCAGCATCAGTGATTTTATCAATTTTATTAAACACCAATATAACATATTTGTCCACCGCACGTTTTTCGATACGCTCTGTTAACCATTCCAGGTGTTCGCTCAATTGCGTACAATCCACTACCCACAAAACAATGGATGACTGCTCAATTTTCTGATACGTACGTGCAATACCCATACTTTCTATCTTGTCCTTAGTATCGCGTATGCCTGCTGTATCAATAAAACGGAAGGTAATACCCCGTAACTGAATCTGGTCTTCAATTACATCGCGGGTTGTGCCGTGTACGTCCGAAACAATGGCTTTTTCTTCGTTCAGCAGCATATTTAACAAAGTAGATTTACCTACATTTGTTTCGCCCACCAAAGCAACCGGAATGCCGTTTTTTAAGGCATTGCCTACCCTAAATGAATTTGCCAAACGAGAAATTTTATCCTGAATAGTATTCACCAGAGTGAATAACTGTGTGCGGTTTGCGAATTCCACATCTTCTTCCGAAAAGTCGAGTTCGAGCTCAACCAACGAAACAAAATTAAGTAGCTGCGTACGCAATTGAGCTAACTCAGAAGAAAATCCTCCACGCATTTGCGTTAGTGCCATCCGATGTGAGGCTGCTGATGATGATGCAATTAAATCGGCCACAGCCTCAGCCTGCGAAAGGTCCATTTTGCCATTCAGAAATGCACGTTGTGTAAATTCGCCGGGCATAGCTAACCTACAGCCCTTTGACAACAAAAGCATGAGAATTTTTTGTTGTACATATACTGAACCATGGCAGGCTATTTCTACCACATTTTCGCCGGTAAACGAGTGTGGAGCTCTGAAAACAGTAACCAATACCTCATCAATTAACTCACCAGCCTCTTCGATAGTACCGAACACAACCGTATTTGCTGATTGGGAACTGACCGGATTCAGTTTATTTGCCGACCGAAATACTGCATCGGCAACGTTAAACGCATCGCTACCCGACACACGTATAACAGCAATGCCACCCACACCGGGCGCAGTTGAAATAGCAGCTATCGTGTTGCCAACAATGCCCGGGGCAGAGTGAATATCAGTAATATTTTGCATACAATTTAGTGAGAATCCCGCTTTTTAAAGCAGAAAATATTTAGCTTATATCCTATCGAGCACTGTAGTTACCAGTTTCTCAATATAAGGCTTGTAATCAGTGTTTGCAGCTTCCACCCGACGATTAGCAATTATGCAGCATACCGTCATAGCTTTGTGTCCCATCATTTTGGCAAGTCCGGCTATAGCCGAGCCCTCCATTTCGTAGTTTGTAATTTTATATTGTTGATAACGGAACGACTCAATTTTATCGTTGAGTTGCATATCGGCAAGATTTAACCGCAACACGCGCCCCTGAGGGCCATAAAAACCATTTGCTGATATTGTTACACCACGTAACATATCCTGTTGTCCAATTCGGTTTACCAGTTCGGTATCAGCATCCACTACATAAGGTGCTGCCAATTGTGTATTCCAAACCAAATGAGTGGTAAGTGCCTGCTCAAACGCTAAATCGCAAACAGCATTACGTCCGGCATAAAAATTTAACATACCATCAAAACCAACTGATTTTTCAGAAATAAGAAAACTACCCAGTGGAATATCAGGTTGCATTCCTCCTGAGGTACCAATACGCACAATGGTTAATTGTCTGAACTGTTGTTTTTCAATGCGTTGTTCCAAATCGATATTGGCCAACGCATCAAGTTCGTTCATAACAATATCAATATTGTCTGTACCAATACCGGTAGAAATGACTGAAATACGTTTCCCTTTATATGTACCGGTAATTGTATTGAATTCGCGGCTCGAAACTGAACATTCCTGCGTATCGAAATAATCAGCTACCAACGCAACCCTTCCCGGGTCACCTACAAGAATAACATTATCGGCCAGTTGCTCTGGTTTCAGATGCAGATGGAATATACTGCCATCGGCATTCACAATTAATTCGGATGGAGGGAAATGTTTCATAATTTTTGAGTATTAAGTAATAACGTTTATCGGATTCGGTTCAGCGACTTAATAAGTGCTTCATCGCGTCCGATTGCACGTAACGACATAAATGTAAGTACAATACTTACTAACGGAAAGGCTGTTACAATTTTCAGATACCACTTTGCATCCAATTGAACACCTGCCTGCCAAAGATAAATAAATAAAAGCGCATAATAACCACCCAATAAAACAATATTTACAATAGACAATCTGATTTGTAAAAAGCGTTTTTTGAATAAAAATATGGTAACCAATGCCACAGCCGGTATTAACGCCGAAATTGCTGTTAGCGCCCAGGTGTTTTGTACTAGAGACAGTCCGTTTGGCAGAACCTGTGATACACCCTTAAAATTGAGTATATACTGGGTAGCCACATTGGTGTTCGAAATAAAACCGGCCTGTAC
>RRZT010647726.1_pt1 | contig 18793 bp, 14 predicted proteins | sample 2165551 | NCBI WGS metagenome assembly RRZT01 (sample SAMN10456910, study PRJNA506462) | wastewater metagenome | biome: wastewater; feature: sludge; material: wastewater sludge; isolation source: wastewater sludge with Escherichia coli K12::gfp cells carrying plasmid... | place: USA: Moscow, Idaho... | reverse complement strand
GCAATGGGGGCACGTCAGGCGATTGGCCTTGCAGGTGAGCTCGAAGTCGATGCGCCGACGTGCGGTGTCCAGTTCCACTTTCTCAACGCTCCACGGCTCCTGCAAACCCAGTGCGCTGGTGAACAGCGCCTCAATGCCAACGCCCATCTTGCAATCCTCCTCAGCAAAAAGCACCGCCCGGTGGATTTGTGGACAACTCGGATTGCCGAGTTGCCCACAAGCCCCACCGGGCTCCACTACGATGGATTCTCGCTGTCAAATTCCACACGAAACGACGAAGAACCATCCGCATTCAATCAAGCACTTTTGTCATTCGTTGGGGTTGGAGCTAACGGTAATCGGCAGAGTTACTCGTTTTCAGTAGTGGGAGAGAATAGTACGCCCGTGGCTATAAGCTTTGGGGCTACTCCCTCAATGAACATGCCTTGGACTTTGAGTGATGTGGAGGATGCTATTCGAGCATTTAACGATGTCTCGGTAAAAACAGGAATTACCGCCAGTTTCGATGCAGAGACTACAACACTATGGCCCAATATTAAATTAACTGCTATTTCTGGGGTGGATATTGTTCTTGAGAATCTGAACGGAAATACTGCTGCGGCGATTACCGGCTATGCAACGAGTAGCAACAGCTTTCCGGCTACAGCAGAAGGTGGAACGCTGTATCTCGTATCTAAGGGCTACGTTGAATTGCACTCAGAAAATGGCTACGCCGTTACCAATGCCACCGGTGGATATCCGCCAAACGCTTTTGATCCCATCACATATCCCGGCGCCCCGCTATTTGTTGCTGGTAATTCCACACTGCAATCCGTCGACAGCATCGATATATCTACGCCACACGGGGCCACGCGGACTTTGAGAATCGTTGATGCTGCTTTGTCACACATCAGCGGCGAGCGTGCTAGCTTGGGTGCCTTGCAGTCACGGTTTGAAGCCAGCATTGCCAACTTGGAAATCTCGTCAGAAAACACCGCAGCCGCCCGCGCACGCATTGTTGATGCCGACTTTGCCCAAGAGACGGCACAGCTAGCTCGCCAGCAAATCCTGCAAAACGCAGGCACTGCTATGGTGGCTCAAGCCAATGCAGTGCCGGAGCAGGTGCTGACCCTTCTCAAGGGGATCTGAGCTAGCAGTTCAGGTCGTTGAACTGTTTGCGAGCTTTGTACAGCTCCACGTCGGCCAGGGCCTTATCCCTGACAGGTGCTGTGGCGGCACGCTGTTTGAGGTCTGGCAACTCGGTATCCAGCCGGGTGCATTCCGCCTTGTCTCTGGGGCTGAGTTTGAATCGGTGCTTGTAGACCCGGTATTGCTCAGGGCTCATTCCCGTCAGTGGCTTCAAGGCATCGGCCATCAAGGCATTGTGTTCAGCACGCTGCACATCAGCACCCTTGCGGCTGGCACCGGTCATTTTGTCCATGCCCTGTGTGGGTGCCGTGTCGATTTCCTTGGCCCCCACGCAAGGTGCATCCGAATAGCTCACCTTGCCTGCCGTCTCGCAGCGGTAGACGGGCTTTTGTGCTTGGGCAGGGAAACTGAAGCTCAACAGGCCCAGCAGTGCGAACGACCAATTCAGATGGCGGTTCAGGTTAAAACGTGAAGAAGACAATAAGCGCATGGGTTTCAAACTCGAACTAGCTGGCAGCCACGGTTCCCCGGCATTTGGGATAGGTGGTGCAGCCCCAGAATGTGTTGCCTGTATTAGCCCCTTGTCTGGCGGTGCGCAGTGCCATGGCGGCACCGCAACGTGGGCATTCGGGTTGAGCTGCAGCCTTGGCGGTAGCCTGAGGAGCGTGGACTGCCGATTGGGGTTGAGGTGCCGGGCTCCCCATTGAGTTGGAAGTCTCGCGTTGTGCGGCTGCTGGTTGGCCTTGGGCACTCCGTGCCTGCTGAATCATGGCGAAGAGCCGGGGGCCGTCAACGAGTTCGATGTTGCGCCCCTGGGCGAAGTCTTTGGCATCGGTCGTGAACCGCCCCGAGGTGACGACAAAGCCACCTGTAGCACCTTTGGCAGCCATGACGCCATAGAGTTCCCGCACGGTGGTCACGCCCACCTTGTAGGCCTTCCATTGTTTGCACTGCACAAAGAATTTTTCTGAACCCTTGGCCAGGACGAGATCAACGCCGCCATCGGGACCGCCCCCACCGATTTCTGCCACGCGGTATCCCTGCAGTCGGTAGGCTTCACCGACCAGCAGCTCAAACTCCCGCCAGCTCATGCCGTCCAGGGCGTCGGCATTGCGTGCTTGTGCCACGTCCGAAACCAGGGCTTGGCGCTGTTTGCGCCGCCAGGCTGAAAGGGCTGCCGCAGCAATGCACAGCAGTGGCACGATGTACTGACCAGCGTTTGCCAGGCCGTGGATGATGGCCTTTTGGATCATGGCCCCCACCATGGCGCCTCCTTGGCCTTGAATGTCAGAGGCTTGGATGGGTGCCGCTAGGCGGTGCAGCAGGAAGTAGCTGACCGCAGAAAGCACCAGGCAGACCCACCAGGGGAGCATGGCAAGCAAGTCCAGGACATCTTCTAGTGGACTGGATTTCTTGCGTCTGGCCATGGTTCCTCCCGATGTTTTGTGGCGTTTGCACTATTTTGGCGCAAGCGTTTGATCATGCCTGAGTGACAGTGGGGCGCTCGAAGGCTGGGAAGCAGCTAGAGGGGTAGCTGTGCCGATACCAGAACGCGAATTGCTGCGGTTAGCGACTGCTGTGCAGGGCGGATTCAACCGGTCGATGCAACACATTCGCTGAACATCTCAGCGGGTGTGTGAAAGCCCAGCGTCTTGCGCGGCCTCTCGTTCAATTGTCTTGCAATGGCGTTGAGCTGAAGCTGTGAGAGACCCGAGAGATTCATCCCCTTGGGCATGTACTGCCTGAGTAAACCGTTCGTGTTCACGTTGCTTCCCCGCTGCCATGGGCTTCGCGGGTCGCAGAAGTAAACCTGGATGTCGGTAGCCATCGTGAATTGCTTGTGGGCATGCATCTCCGTGCCTCTGTCCCAGGTCAGTGACTTGTACAGCTCCTGCGGTAGCTTGCTGGCGCTCTTGATGAGTGCCTTGACGACCGACTCCGAGTCTTTGCCATTGAGCTTCACCAGCATCACGTATCGCGTTTGACGTTCAACCAGCGTCGCAATTTGGCTGGTCCCGCTGCCAAAGACCAGGTCGCCTTCCCAGTGACCAGGCACGGCTCGGTCCTCGATACAAGCGGGGCGCTCGCTGATCGAAACAGCATCAACAATCTTTCCGTGAATTGCCGTCTTCTGTGTGTAGTGCCGTGATCGGCGCATCCCACGAGTGCGCCTGAGGTGCTCCAACAGCTCCTTTTTCAAGGCGCCACGCGTTTGAATGAACAGACTGCGGTAGATGGTCTCGTGTGACACGTGGTGGCTCTCGTCGCAAGGATAAGTTTGCTTGAGCCAACCTGCAATTTGCTCTGGTGACCACAGCATTCGCAGCTTGTGAGCCACGATTCGTGCCAATGCACGGTTCTTACTGAGCTTGCAGCGCTTTGGGCGCCGCGCTCGAGCCCAGGCTGGCTCATCGGCCTGGTTTGCACGGTAGCCATCGCAGTCGCCATTGCGCTTGATCTCTCGACTAATGGTCGATGGTTATCGCCCTAGCCGAGTTGCGATAGAGCGAATCGAATCGCCTGACACCATCGCCCGCGAGATCTCCTCGCGCTCTGCCAACGTCAATGCAATCGCTGCGCGTGATCGCTCAGGAGGTCGGAATCCACCTGTTTCAGCGATTATTCGGTGGATAGACGAGTGGGCGCGATCAAAGAGCTTGCCGATCTCATGCTGCGTCCAGCCTTGCTTCCAGCGCTCCCACATCAGTGCCTTCTGGGTATCTGAATAGTAGATTCTTCGCTGTTTCATCTGCAACACTCCTTGCACCTACGCGGTGGTTAGTGTGTTGCATCGACCGGTTGAATCCACCAGCAGTTGCTGTCACCCGTAGTCAAGCACCGTTCGCCCGCTGACGGCCGCAAAGCGGTAGTTCGCTCCGCTCATGCCAACGTGGACTCGCGATTCGATCCGACTGATGCGCCCAACGAATGCCCACTCGTCAACAGACCGAAGTCACTAGCGCTTGTTTTGCGACAGCCTGCCCATGTGCTGCAATTCGATCAAACTCTTCGATGTCAAGCCGACGCAAAGTCGTTGGGAATGAAGCAGCGAACTGCGCCGACGTACACTTCTCAGGCGCGGAGATCGGCGTGTTGATATAGAGGTAAGCACCGCCAGATGGCGTCTGCTGCAGGTAGTGGGCGAACGCACGTACCCGAAGCGATCTCGACTGATCCGACATGATGTCGGCGACGCGCTTGAGCCGAAACACACTCAGCGGCCCATGGCGAAAGCCGTTTACCAACGGGGCACCAGCGTCCGAGCAGATGATGAATCCACCGTCATGCTTCGGGCGCTGCCGCCCTACATCAAAGAACGGCTCAAGGCCCAGGTTGTCGTAGACACCGCCGTCGTACAGATGGAGCCGCCGGAAAGCGGCCTCAACGGGCTTGGCTGCCTCCGGCGGGTCATCCCACGAACGCCTGCGCCAATCAAAACGGCGAGCATTCAAGGTCAACGGACCGAACCCCCCCGGAAAGGCGGCAGAAACAGCCAGTGCGCTGGCCAGTGGAAACCGTCCAGCCGAGGCATAGCCCAAAGTGTAGTCGCCGATGTCGTGTCGCTTGAAGCGGAAGCGCTTGCCGTTCTCTGCGGTCGTTCCATTGATTGACCACTCGGGCGCCACTGGAAGATCTGCCAATGCCGCCTGCACCTGCCACTCACACTGCAACGCCCGTGCTAGCAAGTTGGACCGCGACAGCAAGAACCGCCAGTTCAGCGGGTTCAGCAACTGCCGCGCTGCACCCCATTGCAGACTGCGCATGCACAGCGACTCACGCAGTGCCGGTAGCGAGCGCGCCAAGAATTGTTCCGACGTCGGCCAGCGCATCTGGTTCTGCTGAAGTAGCAGCCCGACGAGCAAGCTGCCCCCAGACACGGTGGAGACCTTGGCCACGGCCTCTAACAAACCGCGATCGGCCAGATGCTTCATGACGCCAAGGTGGAATACCATGGCTCGGATACCTCCGCCCGAAAGCGCCAGCGCGATGGATGGATAAGACGCCGTCATGTCTTGACCGTGCCCTTCAGCACCTCGATGTCGTTCTCTCCCACGATGAGTTGGAGCGCGGGCAGCCCGTCATCATGCATGCCCAGACTGAGTTCTGCCAGTTGGATCAGATCATCTTGACTCGGTCTGGCTGCGTGACCTCGGGGATGGCTGTGCCACTCGCCGACATAGCCGACGATACCCGCGGTCCGTGCCGAGGCGTCCTGCACAGCCTTGGCCAAATCGGCAATACCCCGCTCGAACGAACCCGGGCTACAGTGACTGTCCGACGGGGCAGGCAGTGCATCAACCAGCACAATCGCCCCGACATTGAAGTCGTGATAGCCCAGCAGAACGCCACCAGTCTCGTTCGGCAGGACTGCCAGCCGAAGCGCTTTCAGATGCGCTACCATGCCTTCATCATAGAAGACCGCCAGATCGCCGAAGTCAAGGTGCCGCTCTGCCTCTGGCAAGACGTCATGCACCGATACCCCTCCGGTGTCGAGATTGCGCTCCCAAACCCGAATGCAAGCTTCATCGGATTGAGCTCGGAACATGACCTGTTCGGCCAGGGTGCTGGCATGTACGGCAATCCGCGAGTACGGCATTGCCACCGAGATATCTCGGCAGCTCGCACCGCTCCAGTAGGTTCCCAGGTTGCCTTCAAGATGCCGCTCACCCCAAGCTTGGCGGATCAAGGCGCGGTAGTACTGGGCTTCCAAGGTGCGCAGGCGCATGGAGCGCGCCTTGTCCTCGAACATCAGGACGGCACCGTTGCCGGCGGGCGTGACAAAAACTGTCACATGGCGAGGCACCGCATCCTGGAAGCTGACCTGGCGTGGGTAATCCAGAGCAGCGGATGCGTCGACAACCAACGACCCCGCGTTGAGCGCCGCCTTCACTGCCGGAACGTCGGTGTCACAAGCGTCACCCCTAACCGCCGTCACCGTGGCCGCGCCATCGGTGGCGGCCTCACAAAGCTCGGATACGACATCGCACTTCAGTTCACCAACATGCAGCGAGAAGGCCGTGTGCCGAACCAGGTTGTGAGGCTTCACATGGTCCTTGTCGATGATCGACCACTGGCCCCAGCCGGCGCGGGCCCACAGGTTCAGCATAGCGCTGCCAAGCGAGCCTGCTCCAACCAGCGCTGCACGCGGTCCTTCGACATGTATGCTGGACTGTTTGCGCGCCGCCGCACTGTCTGGGACCTGCAGGACGCTCATTGGGAAGATGGGCTCACTCATCCATTCGGTCGCCGTGGCTCGCGCCAGCATAGAGCCCTGGACTTCGGCGAAGTACTTCTTGTCGAGCATGTACAGCGCCCCCGCCTTGACACCCAGCTCCCGTACATCCCCCTGAATCAAGAAGGCGCGGCGAGAGACGTGTTGCACCGCTCCGCCAGACTCACGTACCAGCGGGATATCCACAACGATGACCACGAAGGATTCAGCCGTTCCCGCAGGCGCGCCGAGACTTCCAACGCCGTCCGTGAGCGCGGCGATCAGCGACGGCAGCAGTTGCACTCCTCGATGCGACAACATGTCAGCAAGACCACCTAGGGTTGAAGGATCGCGCTCGACGAATCCGTGCACTACAGGAGGCAACGTCAATTCGATGAGCGATGCCAAACCCGCTGGCTCAGTGCCGCCTTGGCCGACTGGTCGCAAGAAAAAGGTTCCGCCACCGTCGGGCCTAGCCTTGCTGCGCGCGACAGCCAACTTCATGTCGGCAGTGGCCCGGAGTGCATCCAGGTTCCACGGGAGCACGAGTTCGTACTTCGAGGCAAAGAACAGGTGTTCCATGGGCTGGTCGGCAGGGTGCAACTCGCCCTTGGCGCTCTGCTCCAACCACCACTGGATGCGGCGCAGGAACCGCTGCGGCGTCCAGGTACGCATAACCGTCCGCGTCGGCTCGAAGTAGAGACACAGGCTGGCCGCACCATCGCGCGTGCCGTGGTTCTGATGCATCAAGACAGGGAACGATTTGCGCAACGCGAACACCTCGACCAACGCCCCTGGGTCCTCGGGCACATACAAAGCCAAGCGCTCGCGGTACTGAATACCTGCAGGGTTTCTGGACGGCACCCCGTCGCACTCGACATCGACAACCAAGACCTCGATGGGCGGCACGCCCGGCACATTGTGGGTCAGCAGTTGCACGAGCGTGAAGTCGCCCGCGTTACGCACCGCCGCCAACAGCGCCCGCGTCCGAGGTAAGCTCAGTTGCTCGCTGTCAGCCAGTTCGCCAAACCCGGCGATCTCGTGGAATTCGTCTGACATCATCCGGCTCGCGAAGGACGGCTGGCCACGATGGCGGGGGCACCGATGAGCGCCATCTTGGTCCAAGATACGCCACCCGTGGTCACATCGAACACCAGGGGCTCCGGCTTGGTTGCGTTGGGCTCCTCCATAGTCACCAGGAACTTGCGGCCCTTCACCTCTTTCAGGTAGCGCTCGTAGGCCTTGCGCGCTTGGATGTGGGGCGGCTGAATAAGTGCGTAGGACTCCTTCACGTCCACGACCGGCTTGCTGCAGCTGACAATGTACGAATCCTGCTTGCCTGCGAGCAGCAGCTCCTTCACCAGCGGCTTGGGCTCGGTTTCCTTCTCGCCCTTCACGTCGCTCAGCGATAGGTAGCTGCAGTGGTGGGGAATGTTGACCAAATCCCAGGCCAGACGGTCATCGTTCTTGTGCCACTTCGTGATGCGCACGATGTCCTCCAGGTCTTCCCAGCAAGCGTCGCCAATCTCCAGATAGTCGAACTTGTTGCTACCAGCGAGCAGCCTGATATTGAACACCAGAGCGGCGGTGTTCCGGATCACGTCCCCGTCCTCGCAGTGCTCGATGAAAGGTGAGTGACAGAAGAACTCAGCGCCGTCAACCGTCAGCGTGAAACCTGGCACCAGCGTGCCTGCGTCGACGAACAGATGATCGCGAGCGGTTGCCGGTTCGCCGCGCTCCTTGAGCTTCGGCACCAGCCAGTCCATAAGTGCTGGAGGCTTCGAGAAGACCAGGATGTCCTTGCCTTCCAGCAGGCGGTGACGGGCTTCCTGCCGCAGGATGACGAACTCGTGGCTCTGCTGGTCGTTGGACGCGCTCTCCAGCACCATCGCCGCGGGAACCCAGAGCTGGCGGATTTTGATGCGGTCTTTACCCTGGTACTTAGCTGCGTGCAACAGCTCGAAGAACTGGGTGCTGCCCATGATGTGGTCGGCGTCGGCGTGCGTGAAAGCCACGACGTCGAAGTAGTCGCGGCCGGCTGCCTCCAGCTCCTCCTTGAGCCGCTTCTTGAGATCGATATCAGGTGTGTCAGCGCTCTCGGCGTTCGGGCGGTGACAGAAGTCGAACAGGACGCGGCGCCCTTGGCTGAGGATGACCTGCGACGTATCGCCGTTGCCAACCGGATAAAAAACGATTTGGTGCTTCTCGGGCATGTAGTTCTCCTGAAATGTTGACGTCAATGGGGTTGACTTGAACGAATGGTGGGCCGGAATTTTCGTAGCGGCCCCAAGTCCGTACATTTATTATGCGTATATTTTCTATTCGCGTCAACAAACTATACTGATTACATGCGAAGACGAACACCTCCTTCCCAAGCCGCTGACTCAACCCGGCTTGTTAGCCCACCCTCAGAGCCGGGGGCTGCACTGCCATCCGCGCCGCGACCCGCCTTGCCATCCAGCAATGACTCCCCCCAAGACAGGGCCGTCGACACCAGTCCCGTCAAGTGGAGCCAGGAGCGCAGACTGCAGTTCATCGACTTTCGCCTTCAGTGGGATGGGCGCATCAATCGCCGGGACGTAATGGACTTTTTCAAGATCTCGGTGCCCCAAGCGTCCGCCGACATCGCGCGCTACGCCGAAATAGCGCCAGGCAACTTGGAATACGACACCAGGTCCCGCACGTACGTCGCTACGCCAGCGTATGCCCCTCACTACGAGTCCAGCGGTGCACGCCAGTACCTGTCTCACCTGCTGGCCCTGGAACGGCAGATCTTGACCAGCGACCAAGCGTTCCTGGCGTTTCGGCCGCCCATGGCCTCGGTACCCCTTCCCAGTCGAACGGTCGAACCGAAGACCCTCGCACTTCTGCTGCAGTCGATTGCTGAACGGGCGAGGCTGCGTATCCGGTACCAGTCGATTGCACGGGATGAGCCACAGGAACGGTACATCAGCCCCCACGCGTTCGGCTATGACGGCGTGCGGTGGCACGTGCGGGCCTACTGCCACCTTCGCGAGGGGTTCAGAGACTTCGTCTTGGGCCGAATCTTGTTGCCCGGTGCACCTGTGGCGTCTGACGTTGACTCGTCGCAGGACCGCGAGTGGCACACCAACGTGGACCTCGTCCTAAAGCCAGACGATTCGCTCACGATCAAGCAGCGCGAGGGTGTGGAGATCGACTACGGAATGAAGAACGGAAAGGTCACCGTACCCTGCCGTCAAGCGATGCTGTTCTACACCCTAAGGATGCTCAACTTCGAGCCCAACGGCACACCCCGGAAGGGTGAGAAACAGGTAGTCATCGCCAACCTCGCTGACATCAAGTCCTTTCTTCCGAAGCCTGGGCAAGCCTGACATCATCACCCAACGGCCGCGCGGCTCACTCATACGATCCAACTTTTGAAGACACTCAACACGTGCTCACTGGCCAACTCCGCAGCAAAGCCGACGCGCTCTGACACGCCTTCTGATCTGGCGGACTGCCCACACGATCAAGTTGATTGAAGAGATCGCCGACCTCTCCTTCGTTCGCCGCTTGGATGACCTAAACACGATAGAGAAGCGCAAGGCCCTGAGGCCGGATAGAGCGGTCGTCCATGGAAACCTTGTGCGCTTGGCAAGGCTGCAAGCGACAGCCAGACGCCAGACGCCAGACGCCAGACGCCAGACGCCAGACGCCAGCTAAGATAGTCGCTAGAGGGGAGTGTTGGGTCAGTCGCTCTTTGATCGCTGAACTCCGAACTACATTCACAAGCGATAAACGGGAGATGCAGGAGATGCGGGAATGACGGGCGACACGTTGAAAGAGACAAACCAAGAGGGCGTGGATCTTCAAACGGTTTGGCGATTACTTACGGTTGAGGAGCAGACCGAGTTTTGGAAGTACGTTGGTCAACACGCGCGGGAGCTAAATCACAACACTGCAGTTTATAGAGAACTTTGCGCGGCGATCCGGGATGCTGAGTCAAACAAGCCCCGAGGCCGTCCGACACTAGCCATCCGTGGCGCAGCCCGCCCTCTTTCCTCCGATGACCTGCGCCTTGGGGTTGCGCGATTAAAGGGGCGACTCTTGCATCAGCCGAACGCGCAGACTTTTTTGATTGGCGCCTTCTGCTGTTGGGTCCAGGACTGCCGCCGTGAAGCCCTGAATGCCGTGCTAGACGCGATCGATTGTCCGCGAGACGAGCGCGGAACCTTGAAAGGTGAGGTGCCTCCGTTTTCACCTGATGACGCGATGCGGGACATCTGCGCGCTGATTTCAATTCACACCGCCCACAACCTTGCCCTGGTTTGTGGCGCGCTGATGCTGAACCGCAATCTTTGGATCGGACTTTCAGCGGCATTCAATGCACTCCTGGATCTGGGGGTCACAAGCGTGAGTAGCACACAGCCTATGCAGACTCAGTCGAGCCCCCCGACAGAGCAAGTGGAGACCACGACCTCTGACCCACCGATCGTCCGTGCGGTCACGATCAAAACCTTGAAAGCCATTCGGGATGGGCTTGATCTTCTTGGACAACACTTGGCAGCTGCATCGGCAGACATCTCTGCCGACACGATTCCGGACCTGCAAGCAGCGATCGATTGCTGGTCTTCGGTTCGCAAGCAACATGATGAAGCCGAACAATTGCTGGGGGTTTCGTCTCCTCATCTTGGAGACCTTGAGGCTGAACTTGCTCGCCGATCCGAGTTGGCACTTGTCATATCCGAACTGATCCGTTGTCGCTCAATCGTGCATGTTGCCGATTCGAGCTTTGCAGGATGTGCGGTCATTCGAGCGAAGTGTGACGAATTGATGACGGTTGTTGAGGATCGGCAAGCGCCGAATGTCGCCCCCGTCCGCGCAGTCTCAGCGCTGCTTCGACTGGTCGAGAGCGGAAACGACCTTGACGACGACCAAGCGACGCACCTGCAGGTTGAAGTAGAGGAACTCTTCGGGAAGTCAGTTGCGACGGCCGCCCTCCGCGGCAAGCTTCGATTCGAAACTACGATCTCTAAAATTGGCAAAGTCGCTGAGGGCCTTGCACAGGCAGAGAACACGAGCACCTATAGTGACTCTGTACAAGCGATCGGGGAGATAACGCCACCACTCTTGGACGACAAGCAGAAGGTGGCCTCCATTGAAACGCTCTGCTCGCCAGGCACGATCTCTGCTACTACGACGGGGGCTTCAGATGGAACGACTGCACGAGCCCCAGTCGAAGCAAGTCCCGGACGACCCGACACTGCTGGAGCCACAGAGACTCGACCGGTCGAGGTCGCGCCCGACACCAGCCATGAGGTATCAGCAACGCCGGAGCCGATCACTTCGCCGCCAACCGGCACTTCAGCGAAGCCCACTTCGGACTACGAATCCTTCACGAGCTTCTGCAAGACGCACTGGGTAGACGAAGCGGGTCAAGTGGCGCTCGCGCCATGGACGGAGGAGAGCTTCGCCTCTGCGCTCTCAGCTCGCGCGCAGGAAGCCTGGGATCTGGGAGACGTGGCCATCGCTTACGTCTTCGCCCGCGGTGTTGTCGCTCAAGGAGGTACAGATCCGCTTGGCGTCGGCGAATTGGCCCATGCAGATAGTATCTTGTCCGACCCTCAGTCGGAGATCGCTGGCATCGATAGCCAGCGTTCAGAGCGGCTACGCGCAAGTTTGGCCAACCTTGATGCAACTGGCACGCCAAACTTCGGCCTCACGTTGATGTTGGAGGCCTTGCGACCAACCCACCCTTGCTCTTTCACCCCAGCGGAAGTCGAGTCGTTGGTTGGACTTGCCTCTTTCAACGACCCTGCGCTCAGGGAAGTGGCAAGGTTTCTTCTTGACGGCTGGTCTGCTCAGTTGAACCCCCTGAGTTCCTTGCGGTCACGGTTGCTGGACGCGCCTGAAGAGTCGATAGATGTTCTGGAGGCGGCTTTGCGCTCAGCGCAGGACAAGCTCCGAACCCAGGTAGCTACGCTATGGAGTGCCGCTGGGAGAAAAATCCAACGTACTCACTGCAGAGCGGCGTGGACGAAGTTCATGCAGTCCGATGTCGGTCCACTGCGAGATGAATTGGCACCGCCCGACCCGAGGGCGAGTTCAAAGGTCAAATGGACGCCTGATCGCATCAGGGAGCGCGTTGTCGCGCTCGGCAGATCCTTCAAGCGAATCATGGATGCGGAAGAGGTCAGATACCAAGATCGTTCCGCCGCAGAAGGGGCCGCACAACAGATCGTTGAAGCGGTTGAGGTCGTCTCCGCTGCGCTTCAACGACTCGAAGCACAGCGTCATAGTTCCCGAATACCTAATAACGGCGTTCCGCACGAAGCCGGCCAGCGGCTCCTCAATGGTTCGTCCTCAAATACGACGGACCGTCTGTGTGCCTCACTGTTTTCAGCTGTTCTGCAAAACGCACATCAGAGCAACATGCTCCGCCTTAAGGCGGGGTACTTAGTCAACCACGTTGATGCCATCAGATACTTGGCTCCTAGAGCGCTAGCGGAGCCAGGAATTGCGATTGAAGGCATCCGTGTGCCGGATTTCGAAAACGCGACGGCGGTTAGTGCAATGCTGCAAGACTGGCGGGCTTTCGCTGTTACAACATTTACGGAGGATACCGATGTCTGGACGTACTTGAGGAACGTCGCGGCTGATCGAGAGCGGCGCGACGTTCTCGCTTCGCTGTCTGCAACAGACGTTCTTCAGTCTCATGAGCGAACTCTGTTGCATCAATACTCCCTTGAAATGGGCGATCAGGCATTTGAGGCCACACGAAAGTTGGAACGCCTCTGGGGCGCCAGTAATGAACTCATGGCCCCGACCGAGCCGAGACTCAGGGCTATCGTTGAAGAAGCCAGAACCCTGGCCGCTGATGCTTCGGGTTCAACGACCGTCAGCTTGCTATTGCTGGCTTGGCTGAGGCAATCCGTTGCTTTGGCGACTGTCCACATAGATGTGGCGGCAAAGGCTCTGCTGGACTTGGCTGTTGAGAAGCCCGGCGATACAGCCGCTCGAATCACAAAGTACTTTAAGGTCGGCGACTATCGATCCGGTGTGGCGCTCTTCCACAGTGGCGAGGTGCCGAGTACAGACGGCGACCGTCTTGGAAGCCGCCGAACGCTGTGGCGCGAGAACTCCCGGAAAATTTGGCCAGAGCCGAGAACAAAGCTGGCGAACGACCTCAGAGGGTCAACGCCCGAACAGAAGCGTTTGGTTGAACTCTGGATCTCCGGGAACGTTGAACCGAGTCAACGAGACGCAATGCCGAAGTTGCTCTACGCAGTAATCAGCGGCGAGGCGGGACGTACCACCAATGAGAATCAGAAGCGATTCCCCGTAAAGCTTGCGGACTTGCGCGAGCACAAGGACAAAAAAACCACGATCAGTTGTGAGACGGTTCGAAACTACTTCAAGGGTTCTAAGCTGAATCCCTCGTTCCTCCCGCAGTTGGCCACCTTCAGTCAGATTGTCATTGCGTCTTCACCGCAACAGGCTAGTCGAGGTGCAAGCGTCTTGGATGACTGGTGTAAGGCGGCAAGTAGTGAGGCACCAAGCTCGTTGGTTGTCTTCCTGGCGCCAGGGCTGCCCATCACTCGCAGAGATGAGCTTTGCTCCGGTTTTCGAAGGCGAGGCGTCTCGGCCGCGATCATCGACGACTTGGATCTTTGCAGGCTCTGTGCGGCAAGCAGTCGACTGGATGGGCACGACTTCATTCCGTTTCTCGAGGTCCTGCTGGAACAGCTGGATCTTGATACGGCATCACCCTTCTCCAGTCTCGATGGTCAACATGTTCGTCTAGAGACCTACATCGGACGTAAGTACGAGGCGGAGCGCGTGGCGCTTGGATGGTCGTACACGCGGGTGTTCTCTGGGCGGAAGTTGGGCAAGAGCGCCTTACTGAAGTATGTAGCGAGCACGTTTGACGGCTATCCGCTGCCTTCTGGAAACACGCTCAACGTCTTCTTCATCACGATCGCAGGCGGCGAATCCGAGCGCTGGGTCGTCGACTGCATCGTCAATGAGATGACAAGCCGCTTTAGCTTGGCGGAGCAGCCTGGGTTGAAGGATCAACCGCCAGCAGAGCGGTTCTCTGCATACATGAAGCGCTTCTTACAGGAGAAGCCCCAGCACAGTGTGTTGTTGATACTGGACGAAGCCGACGCGTTTGTGGAGGGACAGCTATCTCGGTACGACGATGATCGAGAAGGTTCTCTGAGCTTCCGCATGATGAAGGAGCTGCCGGCACAAGTGGATGGCAGTCAACTTCCCCGGATCCGAACGATCTTCTCAGGGTATCGAGTCACCAATACGCGGGGTGGAGTCTGGGCGAATGCTGGCGATGTCCTGGTACTCCATCCTCTTGCTGAGGATGAGGCAGTGCAGTTCTTGGAAGGGATGCTCGCCCGCATTGGCGTTGCCTTGGGCAACCACGCTCCATTCGTGGCCATGCGATGTGGCTTCCAGCCAGCTGTACTGATCCGTTTTGGCGAGAGTCTTGTCAGGCGCCTTAAGCGCTCCAACAGATCGGCAGACCGCGAGACCTTGACCGTGTCTCACGAAGAAGTGCTCGCCACGCTTGGCGAACAGGGCGTTCTGGACGAGATCAAGACCGTCGTCAACAACAACTTCCAGGGCAATCGGATTGGAGCCGTCGTCTTCGGTGCGACGCTCCTCGCACTCAAGGACCTTGAGCCAGGCTTAGCGCTAACGGAGGGACCCACGCAGGTGCTGGCGAAACTGCGTGAAATTGACCCGAACTCCGACTGGCTTGAGCGCGTCGACACCTCGCCGCTCGCAGAGATTGAACGGAATCTGCGGGATTTCATAGATCGCGAGTTGCTGACGGTCTCAGACGCCTCTCACTTTGGCGTGCGGGAATATCGGCTTCGTTTCCCCCACTTCTTGCCTGTGTTAACTCAGCAGTCAGAAGTTGCGCTGGAAGTTCGACAACAGATCCAGGCGATCCGTGGTGGCGCATCTCAGCGGCGCGTATCGCAGTGCGTTCTCTCGGAGAGCGCGCTGGACACGATCCGGTATTGGTATCGCCAAAAGACCAGCAATGATTGCAAGTTGATCGTAGTTGGAGGCCATTGGACTGATGCTCTCCTGGATCCAAAGTGCGGTGTACCTGACCGATTGGGTTGCGAACGCTCCGTGCTTGCACTCCCCGGTTGTCCCGATGAAGCCGCAGGCCAAATCGGAGATGGAAGGCAGGTGTTCGGCAACGTCTCAGTCGATCTCTGGAAGACCTTTCTGGATACGGACACAGGCAGGCCCTTGGTGCTCATTGGCGACTTGGGCCTGCAAAGGGTTGCCAGACGCTACGCCTTGGATGGTGGTCAGGTGCCGGTCGAAGTGGTGACGCTTGGCCGACTGACTGAGGGCACCCTGACCTGGTGGCTGGAGGATGCGCGCGCACTCCACTTCAAGGCCGGAAACTCAGTAGCCAGAATTGCCCGAGCTACCGGGCTCGTGCCGTTCCTCGTTGGAGCTTTTGACAATTTGCTGCAGCAGACTGCTGGCTCAGAAGTCACGGAGCTTGAACTGGAGGCCGCATTGAAGCTCTTCGACGAGCAAATGTCAGACTACGCAGCTCAGCTGAGCAACGTATCATGGAGTGGTGGTCTCTCACGCCGCGAAGTGGAACTCCTCCAGATGGCCGTCCAGATCAGCGAGCAGGTGTCAGAGGACTTCGATCTAGAGCGGGACTTCCATGAGTGCTGGTCGCTCTTGGCTGCGCAATCAACGATAGGCATACCATTCAGCGATCCTGCAGATTGGTCAGCGCTTAAGCTGCTCTCCGAGGTTGGCCTCCTCCCTACGCGCGCAGATATTGGCTCCGCCAACAATTCGAACTCGCTAGGCCGCGTAAACTTTGATCGCTCCGGCACGCTAGTTAGGCTGATCAAATTGCTCAGGCCAAGCAGTGCAACTTGAAATTTCGATTGCTGGCTACGCGTCGCACTGGACGTTCCGCGGCTCAAGGACGTTCAGCACGTGGGCCGAAGCAAAGCCATGGTCACACGAAGGTGGGCTCTGCGTTATTCGAACCGAGAGTACTGACGTCGCAGATTTGGTCATTCCGTCTGTCCGTCGTGCGGTTCACGGAGCGAACAGCGGGGAAGCGCGCCTCGATGTCCGGCGACTTGAGGTCGGTGGCGAAGCTGGTACTCCTACGCAGGCACTGCTTCGTGATTTCGAACTTCATCCGGCAATCAGTCCGTTCGAAGCTCGCGACAAGATCAGGGCTTGCCTTCTAGATCGAAGCTTCGTTCTTGTCTTCGTTGAAGTTGCTCCCGTAGATATAAACGACTGGGAAGGGATAGTTGGTCTGCTTGAGTACTACCGCAAGTCCACAAACCCGGTCCGCTTGTCTGCTGTAGTGATCGATAGTCGAGGTGCCGTCAGATCAGAGCCAGTTTGCGACTTCCTCAACGGTAGACCGACACACCACGTCCTCTCGGAGGTGTCTTCGACCATGGATGAGGGGTTACTCTGGCCAGCTTACCTACACCATCGTGCGGCATGGGAGGCAGGTGGTTGCCTGAGCTATGCACTGTCTGTTGGGAGCAAACTGACTCGTGGCGCTGTTGGTGATGATGAAGCTGTCGAGGAGGAGCTCCAGGCCCACGCGAAAGAGCACCTTATAGGTCATGCCGGGTGTCAGTTTCTCTTTGAATTGGTGGGCCTAGGAGCTAGAGGTGCAAGGCTAAGCCAAACTCGACTTCAAGGTCTGCAAGCGGATCTCCTTGCAATGGGCTTATTGTGGCGGCCACCTTCGATGAGCAGTCTGCATGTAGTCCCATGGGCAGCCCGCGCTTTGCTGGCATTGCCTGGACTACCTAGAAAGCAAGTTTGGGCGCTTCGGCATCACCTTGTCTGTGCCCCTGTAGCCGGAGAGATCCTTTCACTCTGTCTGCGGTTCGAGAGCCAAATCCAAACCAAGCTACACGGCCGCCAGGACCGCGGGAGGCTCAAGGAGCAGACCATTGAGAGTCAAAAGCGGTTTAAATCAAGACGCGATGACTTCGTTGTCTATCCGCGTGCCTACCCTGCGCAGCCTGATACTGCTGACGACGTTTGGGCCTTTGCATCACTCGGAGAGAACCTGAAGAGCTGCCCTAATGGCTCAATACCAGATCTGTACTGGGATACGCTGAGACTCCGCAACGCAATCGCCCACGGCCACTACGTTGGATGGTCTCACGTCAGGAAAGCTCTTCGGATGCTACGGTACTTCGACACATCGGCTTAGACGTACCAATCAAAAGTGCAAGTCCGAGTTGAAGCTGGTTTGAAACCACATCGGACTGAACCGTCCTCCACAAATCGCTCCATACCGCTGGGTCTTCAACCGCGAACACCACGTTCATCTTGGTCCATTAACTTTAGGGACGACTACCTGCTGTAGCCCTCATCAGCGGATTCGAAGTGCTTTGCCAACGTAGAGGATGACGGTACCAGCCTCTCTGGCAACGTTTGGCCGAAGCGTCCAACGCTCGATAGTAAGTGGCCTAAATTCGAAATTTCACTGGCGGGTTAACTACAACTGCATCCGTGAACTCGAACTCACCAATCTGCCCGCTGTCACTGCCACTCGTCACTATGAATTGGCCGGACGCTTACTGTCGCCTTTGGGTCCCATACTGCACATCAGACTTTTTTCGTTGAGCTTAGGCAATTAGCCTGGAGCAGTCGGACTTCCAGGATGTCGAAGGTCAACCCTAGCCCCCCTCGCCTATCAAGGCTAATGGGACGCGCCGTGTTCACCGAACACGGACGGTTAGTTCGATTGGCCGCTGAATCTCCACTACGTTACGCATATTGGAAACCCTCAGCATATCTACGCGCCATGCCGTGATCGCCAGCAGTTATTCGAAAATTTCGAGCAACTGAATGGGTCGCCACCTTCTGCTTACAAGTACCTCCCAACCCTGTAACGAACCTCAAGCAAATGCCCACCACCCCTGGCACTTGAGCGGGACAACCAGGACGCCGTCGCTAGCCTCCAATTGCGCTACCGAAAACGTGAAGGCGCTCAAAGACGCTGAAAACCGTCCTTGACCGATCTATAGCTGGGAGCGCCGTGTGACGATGTCTTCTGCCTCGACAACTTCGTCATCCAAACACAGCGCACCGTATTCACTCAGGGCCTTCAGATCCATGAAGCCCGCTTCATGCAGATCCGTAGCAGTGTCGTGCATTGCGGCTAGCAGCGGGGTAGCTGCTTTTTTTGCTTCCGCGGCCAGCGCAGTTTTCATTTGCGCGGAATCCACTCACGAGGGCACTGCAGCCTGTGTCGGAGCACCCAGCTCAGCAAAGTTACTGATCTTCACCGCCCCATCAGGAAACCGTGCAATGACTTCCAGCTCACCCCCCATCGCTTGGATGTGGCTGCGTAGCGTTGAAAGGTACATGTCTGTGCGCTTCTCCATCTTGGCGATAGAGGGTTGCTGCACATGCAGCACATCAGCCAGCATCTTTTGC
>RRZT010086120.1_pt1 | contig 18793 bp, 18 predicted proteins | sample 2165551 | NCBI WGS metagenome assembly RRZT01 (sample SAMN10456910, study PRJNA506462) | wastewater metagenome | biome: wastewater; feature: sludge; material: wastewater sludge; isolation source: wastewater sludge with Escherichia coli K12::gfp cells carrying plasmid... | place: USA: Moscow, Idaho... | reverse complement strand
TCGATAGAACTGTCAAAGACTGAACCATCAACTAGAGTACCTTGGTAGTGAACGCTAACAACGTCGCTGACTTTAGGCTGTGCGCCTTCAGCTTTTTTAATCACTTCATACTGCAAACCCGATTCAGTAGTCTGCACGCCCTCACGTTTAGCATTTTCAGCTAAGAAGTCAGCACCAGCCTTTGCAGCGGCATCATTGAGTGCAGACAGGCGCTCTTGAGCACGCGCCTGTAAGAAACCAAAGGCTTCCATCAATTCTTCGTCAGTGAGACGCTGGTCTTTTTTCGCCAATGCATCTTCAATGCCTAAAGCGACAGCTTGTGAATCGAGATCATCCATACCTTCTTGGCTGAGGTTTTTACCCATGCTCAAACCAATACCGTAAGAGGCTTTTTGCGCTGGTGTTTTTAGCTCAGCGCTGTCTGCAGCTTTGTTATCACAGCCTGCTAATACCAGACTTAATACAGCAACCGAAGCCGCTAAACGATGTAACTTCATTATATTGTCCTTACTTTATGCCTTACGGCTTTCATGGGTGCAAAGGTCTTGATGTTAACAGGCGACCCTATTCACTGGCTACCGTCTTAAGAAGGTAAAACTGAGCGTTAGTTCAATACTTTAGCAGCTACGCTGAGTCACTGATCCGATAAGTGCTTACTAACCACACACCTATTGGGCACCATGCAATCCCTGCATAGGCTGGGGCATAGCCGCCCCTACTTAAACTGATATTTAAGCGAAGCGCTCTTGCAGATAGGCAATAATGTCATTGGACTCATACATCCAACGCACTTCACCGCCCTCTTCAATGCGTAAGCATGGCACTTTAATACGACCGCCCTGCTGCTCTAGCTCTTGACGAAACTGCGGATTATTCTTGGCATCACGCAATTCAATCTTCAGATTAAAGGCATGTATTGCACGGCGCACCTTCACACAAAACGGACACGCATTAAACTGATACAACGCCAAATGCGCAGTCGCTGCATCCACTTCAGCTTGCTGCTCAGCCGTACGCTGCAGAGGCTTTGGACGCGTCAGCCAGTCGGCAAAAATAATCAGTTGACCCAAACCATTACGCAAACCTTTTACAATCATTTCAACTCTCTTCAAGAATAAAAGTAAGTGATGCGCTTACTGGATTTCCATCGAATGCTTGATCCGTATGCACAGCACAGTATTTTTTGAGACTATAGCAGCCCTTAACCTCACACTGCAGTACCGCCAATGCAACCTGAAGACTTAAAACGCCTGGTCACTACACCCATGCCTTTCGGTAAATACCAAGGTCGACTCTTGGCAGACCTGCCAGGTCAATACCTCAACTGGTTCGCCAGAGAAGGCTTTCCAAAAAGCGACCTCGGCAGACTACTTGAGCTTATGTATGAAATCGATCATAACGGCCTGAGCGATCTACTCACACCCTTGCGTAAGCCAAAGCAAGCTGACACCTAGGGAAGCGCTGAATAATTACCTGCGTTGCCAGGACTTAAAGTACGCGTATTTTTAAGCTACGGCCCTTAATCTTACCGCCTTCTAAACGCTGTTGCGTTTGTCGCGCCAGCAAGCGCTCGACAGCGACAAAAGCCTGATGATCAAAAATGCTAATCTTACCGACCTGATCACCGCTTAAACCACCAATTCCGGTCAGCGCACCGAGGATATCGCCAGGGCGTAATTTATCTTTACGACCGGCCGCAATACACAAAGTCGCCATCGCTGGCAGTAAGGACTGACCATCCGACTCTTTTAACGCATTGAGAGAGTGCCAGCTCAACGGCTTTTTCAGCTGCTCTTCAATGGCAGTGGCACGGTGGCCTTCTTTAGGCCCCACTAAACTGATCGCCACACCCTTAGCGCCAGCGCGACCGGTACGGCCAATACGGTGCGTATGGATTTCAGCATCGCGGGCCAACTCAACGTTAATCACCATTGGCAAGGACTCAATATCTAAACCACGCGCTGCGACATCAGTGGCCACCAGCACACTGCAACTGCGGTTACTGAACAAGGTCAACACCTGATCACGCTCACGCTGCTCTAAATCACCGTGCAAGGCCAACGCAGAGATTTTTTCACTATTGAGATAATCCGCCAACTCTTGGGTTTGCTGCTTAGTAAAACAGAAACACACGCAAGCGTCTGGACGGTAATGACGTAGAATTCGCTCGACTGCAGCTTGGCGCTGCTCAGGCATAATCTCGTAGAAATGCTGCTCAATTTGATGCTCAGCATGCTCAATATCCGCTTGAATATGCTGCGGCTGACGTAAGAAGTTCGACGCCAGTTGCTGAATGCCATCCGGAAAAGTCGCTGAGAACAATAACGTCTGACGACGCTTGGGGGTGAACTCAATAATGTCAGCAATGCTGTCATAAAAGCCCATATCCAGCATACGGTCGGCTTCATCAAGCACCAAAGTATTCAAACCGGACAAATCCAAAGTGCCTTTGCGCGCATGCTCTAAAACACGTCCTGGCGTGCCGACAACAATATGCACGCCATGCTCCAGCGAACCCACCTGCGGCCCAAAAGGCACACCGCCACACAGCGTCAGCACTTTAATATTGCCTTCGGCGCGGGCTAAACGGCGAATTTCTTTCGCCACTTGGTCAGCCAGTTCACGGGTTGGGCACAGCACCAAGGCTTGGCAACCAAAATAGCGCGGGTTGAGTGGTGACAAGATCCCAATGCCAAAGGCTGCAGTTTTACCGCTGCCGGTTTTGGCTTGGGCAATCACATCCATGCCTTTAAGAATCACCGGCAAGCTTTGTGCTTGGATCGCGGTCATGCTGCTGTAGCCCAGATCCGCTAAATTGGTTAACAATGCTGCCGGTAACGGCAAGCTGGCAAAATCAGTTGGTGTACTCACAAAAATTTTCTAACCTTAATAAATGCAATGTGCAGTGTAGCAAGCCGCACCCTATTTGCGGTGGATTTGTCTAAGCTTGGCGATCAAAAAGCATGCAATGGCGTTTTGTGCGGCTGTCCTGCTTCTTCACGTACCAATTTCGGCACCAAATAACCGGGGAGTCGCGCCAGCATCTGCTGATACAAGGCATTGGCCTCGCTGCGGTGCACATCAAAGTGCTGCGCGCCCTGCACACGATCGAGCACATGCAAGTAATACGGTAAGACATGATGATCAAATAACTTTTCACTCAGCTCAATCAACACGTGCGCACTGTCGTTGACGCCTTTGAGCAACACCGTCTGATTGAGCACAGTCACCCCGGCTTGGCGCAGCTTGCCTAGACGCTCGGCATGCATGGGTGTTAGCTCACGGGGATGATTAACGTGCAAAACCAAACTACTGCGTAAACGCGTAGCGGTTAAAATCCGGCTTAACTGATCCGTCAAACGCTCAGCAATGACCACGGGTAAACGCGAGTGCAGCCGTAAACGCTGCACATGCGGGATCTGTGCAATACGCTCAACCAGCTCAGCCAAATGCTCATCCTGCAGCATCAGCGGATCACCACCGCTGAGAATCACCTCGCTGATACTGGAGTCTTGAGCAATATAACTGAGCGCAGGCTGCCACTGGCCACGCGCGACACGATTTTCACTGTAAGGGAAATGCCGGCGAAAACAATAACGGCAGTTAATCGCACAACCACTGGCGGCCAATAACAACACGCGACCATGGTACTTATGAATCAAGCCCGTCTGCACATTGCTGCTTTGCTCAGCCAAAGGATCAAGGGTAAATCCTGGGTGTACTTGCTCCTCAGCCGCCACAGGCAAAACCTGCACCAGCAAAGGATCACGCGGATCACCTTTGCGCATAAGTTCAACAAAAGGGCGCGGCACAAATAACGGAAACTGCAAGGCTTCACTTAACCCTTCAGGAAAATCAGTGACTTGCAAATCAAGCTCAGCCAGCAACTGCTGACTGCTGCGCAATGACTGCGCCAATACCTGCCCCCACTCCTGCTGGAAAATAACTTTTTCAGTTTGGGCTACACTAGACATTTTTTCAGGACCTTAAACTTCAACAGGATTACATTATGGCTAACTATTCTACCAACGAATTCAAACCGGGACTGCGTGTCATGGTGGATAACGAACCTTGCATCATGATTGATATCGAGTTCGTCAAACCAGGCAAAGGTCAAGCATTTAGCCGCGTAAAATTACGCAGCATCCGTACTCAACGGGTCTGGGAACGTACGTTTAAGTCGGGCGAAAGCTTAGAAAGCGCGGACATCGTTGAACGGGAAATGGAATATTTATACAGCGATGATGAGTTTTGGTACTTCATGGCCACCGATGGTTCTTTTGAGCAATTGGGCGCTGACCGTACAGCGGTGGGCGATACGATTAAGTGGCTTAAAGAGCAAGTGGTGTACGAAATCACGCTATTTAACGATGCTGTGGTCTCAGTGACAGCGCCTAATTTTGTTGAACTGGAGGTGATCGAAACCGATCCAGGCCTTAAAGGCGATACCGCTCAAGGTGGCTCAAAACCCGCCACCCTAAGCACTGGCGCAGTTGTACGTGTGCCTCTGTTTATTGTCGAAGGCGAAAAACTCAAGATCGATACGCGCACTGGTGAGTACGTCAGCCGCGCCTAAGTCTTACACAGCAGCTCAAGGGCGCAGTTGTGCGCCCTTTCTATAAGGAAGAGACAATGAGCACTTGGTCGCCCAGCGCCAGTCGCGATGCTTTAGTGGCGCGTCAACAGATGTACCGCTCCATTCGTGAGTTTTTCTATACGCGTTCAGTACTTGAGGTGGAAACCCCACTGCTGTCACAAGCCCCAGTTGCCGATCCTAATATTACCCCCATGCAAGCTGGGCAGCGCTGGCTGCATACCTCCCCAGAATATGCGATGAAGCGCCTGCTTTGTGCGGGCTATGGGGACATTTATCAAATCTGCAAAGTCTTTCGCGAGGGTGAAGCTGGTAAACGTCACAACCCAGAGTTCAGTATGTTGGAATGGTACCGCGTTGGTTGGACGCATCAACAACTGATGGATGAAGTGGCGCAACTGTTGCAGCTGCTATTAGCAAAACGTTTTAGCACGCTACCGACGTTGCATCTCACCTACGCCCAAGCATTGCAAAGCTATGCGCAACTGGATGTGCATCACTGCAGCGATCAGCTGATTGCTAAACATGGACAAGCATTAGCCAATGCTGATTTAGACTTAGACCGGGATGGTTGGCTTGATGTCATTATGAGCCATCAAGTCGAGCCCGCCTTACCTCGCAATACTTTGATCTTTATTGACCAGTTCCCAGCGTCACAAGCGGCCCTGGCTCAGCTGGCGAAAAATGACCAAGGAGTGCTTATCGCACAACGCTTTGAGGTTTTTTTCAATGGCATGGAGCTGGCCAACGGCTATCAAGAACTGACCGATGCCCAGCAACAACTCGAACGTTTCCAGCATGAATTACAAGGCACGCAGCGCCCGCATGATACTCATCTAATTGCCGCGTTAGAGCATGGCCTACCGGATTGTGCTGGGGTTGCACTAGGCTTAGACCGTGTTTTATTACACCTATTAGATGCAGCACATATTGCTCAAGTACTGAGCTTTGAGTGGCAGCGCGCATAATCAATCTATTGCTGTACTGCCTTGGCTGTTGACAGTCTAAACTAAGCGATATATTCCTATGTCACTTAGCGTTAAAGGTATTGAGATGTCCTACTTTAATCAGCAAGGCTGCCAAATTTATTACGAAGACGTAGGTCGTGGTGAAGCTGTCATTCTCATTCACGGACTGGGCTCCAGCACTAAAGATTGGGAATACCAAATCCCAGAATTACAAAAAGAGTTTCGCGTGATTGCCGTCGATGTGCGTGGTCATGGTCGCTCTGGCAAACCGGTGCAAAGCTATAGTATCCCCGCCTTTGCCGACGATATTTTTGCACTCATTGAGCATTTACAACTGCACAAACCCCATATCGTCGGCATTTCCATGGGCGGCATGATTGCTTTTCAATTAGCGGTTGATCATCCTGGTTTACTGGGCAGTTTAACCATTGTTAATAGCGGACCAGAAGTTAAGCCGCGCAGCGTCAAGCAATGGCTGGAGGTGCTAAAACGTAAATTATTCTCACGTATTTTGAGCCTTGAACAAATCGGTAAAGCCCTTGGTGGTTTACTCTTTCCACGGCCTGAACAAGCACACTTACGGCAAAAAATCGAAGAGCGCTGGCAACTCAATGATAAGCGCGCCTATTTAGCCAGCTTAGAGGCCATCATTGGCTGGAGTGTACGCGAGCGGATTTCCACTATTCTGTGCCCAACTTTAGTCATTAGTGCGGATAAGGACTACACCCCAGTGGCTGATAAAGAAGCGTATGTTGCACAAATGCCTCATGCTAAACTGCTGGTGATTGAACAATCGCGGCATGCCACACCCCTTGATCAACCTGAACGTTTTAACCAAGCGTTAGTGAATTTTTTAAACTCGATAAAGTGAGGAACCTATGCTCAAGAAACTTCTACTGACGGGCTGCATGTTGCTTATGACAACACATGCCTTTGCTGCAGATAATCCACATGTGGTGATCAACACCAGTTTTGGCGAGATTGAACTGGAGTTAGAAGCAGAAAAAGCCCCAATCACAGTCAATAACTTTCTTGATTATGTTGATGCTGAGCGCTATGACGGCACTATATTTCACCGTGTGATTGCAAACTTTATGATTCAAGGCGGCGGTTTTGATCGATACATGCAGCAAAAAGCCACAAAAGCTGCCATTAAAAATGAAGCCGACAATGGCTTAAAAAATACACGTGGTACTGTTGCCATGGCGCGCACCCAAGCGCCTGACTCAGCCACTATGCAGTTTTTTATTAACCATGCCGACAATGACTTCTTAGACCACAGCAGCCGCGATTTTGGCTACGCGGTATTTGCTAAAGTTGTCCGCGGCATGGATGTTGTTGATCAAATTGCTCAAGTCAAAACCAGCAGCTACGGCATGCATCAAAATGTCCCCATCGATCCAATTGTGATCAACAGTATTAAACGTGTTGAGTAGTACAATAGCCACAAACAAAAAACGCGCTGAACAGCGCGTTTTTTGTTGGCAGACGATAAAGGTACTTAACGCAAATTGAGAATCGTCTGGGTAATCGCACTTTCAGTTTCAATGGTTTTCGCATTGGCCTGATAGTTACGCTGCGCAACGATCAAGTTCACCAACTGATCTGACAACTCAACGTTAGAGTCTTCAAGTGCACCGGCTTGGATTGCCCCCAAAGTACCCGTGCGCCCTGGGTTACGTACGGGCTCACCGGAGGCTAACGACTGCACCCACTGAGTTTTACCCACCGGTGTTAAGCCTTGTACGTTGGCAAAATCCGCTAACACCACCTGCCCCTGAACTTTAGATTGACCGTTGGTGTAACGCGCAAAAATCATACCCGTATCATCAATTTCAATCCTCGCTAGCTCACCTGTTGTGTAACCATCCTGCGCTACCGCGTTCACCGCAAAGGCATTGGTAAACTGTGTTGCATTGCGCATATCCAAGATCATTCCACCAGCATTAGCATCAGCGCCATTTGGCGTTGCTGTTGGCGGTGTTCCTTGTACTGCGGCAGGTATCCAAGCGCTTAAATCAACGCTGCTAGGCCCTTGTAATTTACCAGCACTATCAAATGTCAAGGCGGTTGTCAGTGGCGTTGTCGAGGTTGGATCATCTGGCGCCACACCATCAATTAGAATATGCATATCCCAAGTATTTGCCCCAGTCTTCACAAAATACTGGGTCAGTGCATGCGCATTACCTTGCGTATCGTAAATATTGGTTGAAGTCGACGAATTATAGCTTTTAGGGTCAGTCGCAGAAAAAGGTGTATTTATTGGCGCGTCGTTTGTCGAGTTTAAATTATAGGACTGCTCAATTTTGCTGGTCGGCTTTGGATCTTGGCTTGAGGTTTTAATCTGTAAGTTAGAAACAGTGCCAACCTTTAACTCGCCATTAGCATCTGTCGTATACCCCTGCAAGTTATAACCAAAATTATCAACAATAAAGCCTTCACGGTCAGTGCCAAAGTAACCTGCACGCGAATAACTGATTGCACCGTTATTACTGACTTGGAAAAAACCATTGCCGTTAATGGCTAAATCAAGCGCATTTTGTGTGTAGTTAATGTTGCCCTGATTAAACAGCTGCGACACGTTGGACAACAATACACCACTGCCTTGTTGATTTTTTCCTGTACCCAGCACTGATGCCGCATACACATCGGAAAACTCTGCGCGTGACTGCTTAAAGCCTGCAGTGCCAGCGTTAGCAATATTGTTACCGGTAACGTTGAGGTCTTTTGTGGCAGCGCGTAAGCCACTGAGGCCGATATTAAATGACATGTTGTTCTCCTTGCCGGTCGTCCGACAGTTGGCAATTATTTAAAATCACTGTCCAATAATCTGTACTTTCGAGAGTGGCACAGAACCCAAGCCTGCTAAATTCAATAACAGCTCACCACCACCTTGGCCAAGGGTGACGCTATCCACGTTAGCGGGTAGCAATGTGTACAAGCCTTTTGGCTCGCCATCGATACTGGCTTGCGCTTCAAACTTATAGGTACCTGGCTTCATAGTTTCACCATCACTATTTTTACCGTCCCACATAAAGCTGACCTGACCAGCCTCTTGCGCACCCATATTAATTCGCGTCGCTAAGGAGCCATCTGCGTTGTAGACATTGACATAGACATTGCTACTGCTCTGCGGCAACACCAAACTTGCTTTAAAGGTTTCCGAAGTATCCACAACTGCTTTATCAATCGGGACAATCACTTTACGCCCAACTAACGAAGAGGCCTGCAACGCCTGCGAAGACTGGTAACCGGAAATAATGGTTTGCATGCTGCCATTAAGCTTCTCGACACCTTCAACAGTACTAAATTGCGCCAGCTGGGCAATGAAGTCACCATTGCTTTGTGGCTCTAATGGGTTTTGATTGTTGAGCTGCGCTACCAGCAACTTCAAAAACTCATTTTTACCTAATTTTTCTTTTCCTGCGCCCTTGGTCGAGTGTTGGTATTGATCCAACACGGCACCCGCGGCACTGACTCCTGCTGCACTCATTGCTGCCTCCTCGGGCTTATTGGCCTAATGAGAGTACGCGCTGCATCATCTGCTTAGCGGTATTCATCATTTCGACGTTAGTTTGAAACGCACGGCTGGCGGAAATCATGTCAGCCATTTCTTCAACGACGTTTACGTTCGGATAAAAAACATAGCCATCGGCATTGGCTGATGGATGATTGGGTTCATAACGCGGTTGCAACTCACTTTGATCTTCGATAATGCCCATGACCTGCACACCTTGACCCGCCTGATCTTGATCAGCAAAGAGCGAGGCCTGACCTTGAGCACCATTTAGATTTTCTTGAAACACAGTGGCAAATACGGGGTGACGCGCACGATAGGTTTGATCAATGCTGGACGACACCGTTTCGGCATTGGCAATGTTGCTGGAAATCGTATTTAAGCGCGTGCTTTGTGCGCTCATACCGCTACCGGCAATGTGAAAAACGCTAGAAAGGGACATAAATAATTACTCCTTAGTCGCCGCGCAGAGCTGTCATCAGCCCTTTGAACTTGCTGTTTAATAGTGTGAAACTGGCTTGAAACTGCAGCGCATTTTCTGCATAAGTGGACTGTTCAACCTGCAAATCAACCGTATTTTGATCAATGGATGCATGATGCGGATTACGAAAACGCAACGCCGGATCAACCAACTGCAGCGGCTCAACGTCAAAATGCTGACTATTGCTACGCTGTACTAAGGGCTGCTTCAAGGCATGCTGGTCAGCCTGTGCCGACAACACACTGGCAAAATCCAAGTCGCGCGCTTTATAGTGTGGCGTATCCGCATTAGCGATATTGTTAGCCAGCACTTCTGCACGCTGAGCACGAAAACCCAGTGTTTTTTCCTGAATACCTAAGGCTCTATCGAAATTGATGCTCATAACGCCACACCTGCTTTGCAATTCATCTTGCCTATAATTAAGCAATAGTTATGCCAGAGTGTGATTTACATATAAATCAATGACTTAGATAGATTTTACTCGTCAATTATATGACGAACCGGCGCATTATTGCCGTTTGATAGCCTCCTGAGCAGGAGCCAAGGACAGGCGGCAAAGACTTACCGCCTGGCACAAGCGCACATTACGCTTGCGTGGTATAACGCAAAATCTCGACAACCTGCGCAGGCGTCGTCGCCCATGCCATCGCTGCAGCATCGACCTCTTTGAGCGGGTGGATAATATCTTCAGCATGCAAGGTTACGTAAGGCTTACCTAGTGCAGCGCAGTAGCCTGCATCAAAGGCCGCATTCCATTGTTTGTATTGTTCTCCAAAGCGCACCACCACCAAATCACTTTGCTCAATTAAAGTTTTAGTGCGAATCGCATTGACTTTGGCCGATTGATGATCGCGCCAAAAGCTGTTTTCCTGTGCGCCCAAATGATCACCTGCGGCGTCACTGGCAGCATGATCAGTCACCGCTGAAGTGAAAGTAATATCTAAACCTAACGCTTCAGCCCCCTGCTGAATCTCTTCACGCCAGGATGTGTGAATTTCTCCAGAAAGATACACAGTAAAACTCATGGTTGCTCCTCCTTCATTGTTAAGACTTTTTGAGCGGCCTTGCTCAGTGCGCAGCGATGGCCTGCGCATACAAAACTTTTCTCAACTCACGCCTGAGTCAGCAGCGGCCGCACAATAGTTTTGCCCTGCGCGACTATAAGCTAATCATCGCTGATTTCAATTGCAGGCATGGCAGGGCTTTGCTGATTGAGCACACTAAGGCGCGCACCAACAGTACGCGCCAACCCTTGATAAATCATCGCAATTTGGCTTTCAGGATCAGCACTGGTGGTTGGCTCACCACCATCGCATTGCATACGGATCGCCATCGACAAAGGCAATGAGGCTAACAACTCAGCATCGTAACTGGCAGCTAGGCGCTCACCGCCGCCCTCGCCAAACAGGTGCTCAGCGTGCCCACAGTTAGAACAAATATGCACTGCCATATTTTCCACAACACCCAAAATTGGGATATTGACCTTACGGAACATCTCGATGCCTTTGCGCGCATCCAGCAAGGCAATATCTTGTGGCGTAGTGACAATCACCGCACCGGCTACCGGCACTTTTTGCGCCAATGTCAATTGAATATCGCCGGTGCCTGGCGGCATGTCCACCACCAAATAATCAAGATCATCCCATGCGGTTTGCGTGATCATCTGTAGCAGCGCACCGGAAGCCATCGGGCCGCGCCATACCATCGGTGTATTGTCGGTGGTTAAAAACGCCATCGACATCACTGCCACGCCATGCGCTTGAATGGGAATAAAATATTTCTCATCGCGCACTTGCGGTTTCGTGCCACTTGCGACCCCCAGCATAATGCCTTGACTGGGGCCATAGATATCAGCATCTAAGATACCGACACGGGCACCTTCTCTCGCCAAAGCTAAAGCTAAATTGGCTGCGGTAGTTGATTTACCGACACCGCCTTTACCCGACGCCACGGCAATCACATTCTTCACCCCAGCCAAACCTGGAACATCACTGCGACCTTTATACGGGTGGATTACAGTGGATATGTTCACTTCAGCACGGGCCACACCAGGCATTTGCTCAAGGGTCATTTGTAGCATTTGTGCCCAACCGGCTTTAAATAAGTCGGCCGCATAACCCAGTTCAAGCTCAACACTGACGCGCTCACCTTGAATATCAATGGCGCGGACACAACCGGCCGTGACAGGATCGAGATTTAAATTGGGATCAATCAGACGGCTTAAGGTGTGTTCAACTGCGGCGCGGGTTACTGTACTCATGACGCTCTCCACTGCAAAATAGACTCAATAACACGCATTCTAGCTTAATCTAACCGCCAAGACCTTAATCCCTAGCAAGCTGACACGGCGCAAGGGATGAAAAAAACAGCCATTGCCTATATAGTAGCCTGCTTATTTCTATTCACTTTTAGTAGTTAGGAAGACCATGAGCGAAGCCCGCAAAATTTTAGTGACCAGCGCCCTGCCCTATGCCAACGGCTCCATTCACCTTGGCCATATGCTGGAATATATTCAAACAGATATGTGGGTTCGCTTTCAAAAAATGCGCGGCAATCAATGCATTTATGTCTGTGCAGACGATGCCCATGGTTCTGCGATTATGTTGCGCGCGGAAAAAGAAGGCATCAGCCCTGAACAATTGATTGATAATGTCCACGCTGAACATAGCGCTGACTTTGCTGAGTTTCTCGTGGATTTTGACAACTTTTACACCACCCACAGTGAAGAAAACCGCGAACTCTCTGAGCAGATCTATCAGCGCCTGCAAGCGGCGGGACATATCGCCACCCGCTCCGCGACGCAGTATTTTGATCCTGAAAAAGGCATGTTTCTTGCCGACCGTTTCATCAAAGGCACCTGCCCAAAATGCGCAACACCTGATCAATACGGTGATAACTGCGAAAAATGTGGTGCCACTTATCACCCCACTGAGCTGAAAGATCCGCGCTCTGCCATTTCTGGTGCGACACCTATTTTGAAAGATTCTGAGCACTACTTCTTTAAGCTGCCCAATTTCCAAAACATGCTCAAAGAGTGGACGCGCAGCGGAACCCTGCAAGAGTCTGTCGCCAACAAGCTCGCTGAATGGCTCGATAGCGGTCTGCAAGAGTGGGACATTTCCCGTGACGCGCCCTACTTTGGTTTTGAAATCCCCGGCGCCCCAGGTAAATATTTCTACGTATGGTTGGATGCACCGATTGGCTATATGGCCAGCTTTAAAAATCTCTGCGCGCGCCGTGCTGATTTAGACTTTGATGCGTTCTGGAATAAAGACTCCACCGCTGAGCTGTATCATTTTATCGGTAAAGACATCATTAACTTCCACGCCTTATTTTGGCCGGCAATGCTGGAAGGCGCTGACTATCGCAAACCAACCGGTGTCAACGTGCACGGTTACCTCACAGTCAATGGAGCAAAAATGTCCAAGTCGCGTGGCACTTTTATTAAAGCGCGCACTTACCTTGATCATTTAAACCCTGAGTACCTGCGTTATTACTACGCGGCGAAACTGGGTCGTGGTGTAGAAGACTTGGATCTGAATCTGGAAGACTTTATTCACAAGGTCAACTCAGATTTGGTGGGTAAAGTCGTCAATATCGCCAGCCGCTGCGCCGGCTTTATTCACAAAGGCAATGACGGCATGTTGGTTGCTGAGATGCCTAACCCTGCGTTATGGGAGCAATTCCAGCAGGCGATTCCAGCGATTGCCAAATCCTACGAAGCTCGCGACTTTGCTCGTGCCATGCGTGAAACGATGGCCTTAGCCGATGCCGCTAATGCGTGGATTGCTGAGCAGGCGCCATGGGCCATGAACAAGATCGAAGGTCAGCAAGCGCAAGTGCAAGCCGTTTGCTCACAAGCCATCAACCTGTTTAAACAACTGGTGATCTTGTTAAAACCTGTACTGCCTAAACTCGCCGCCGATGCTGAACAATTTCTCAATGTGCCATCACTCTCTTGGAGCGACTTAGGCACTGCCCTAGCTGATCATCAACTCAAGCCATTCACACCATTACTGAGCCGCGTTGACCCTAAAAGTGTCGAGGCGATGATTGAATCCTCCAAAGAAGACTTATTAGAAATGGAAAATACCAGCAGCCCTGAACAAGTAATCGGCAATGGTGAGCTCGAGAAAGAACCCTTGGCAAAAGAAATCGACTTTAACGCTTTTGCAGCGGTCGACTTACGCATTGCACTGATCGAAAAAGCAGCTTTTGTTGAGGGCGCCGATAAACTATTGCAACTGACCCTTGACCTTGGCGGCGTCAAACGCAACGTGTTCTCCGGCATCAAAAGCGCCTACCCTGACCCGAAAGCACTTGAAGGCCGCCTCACTTTATATGTAGCTAACCTAGCTGCTCGTAAAATGAAATTTGGCGTCTCGCAAGGCATGGTCTTGGCAGCTGGTCCTGGCGGTGAAGAAATTTACTTGCTCAGTCCAGACGCCGGTGCACGCCCAGGGCAACGGGTGATGTAATGCGTTCTTTCTCTATCACCCAGCGCAATGCTGGGTGATATGAGAATTGTTAAACAGCGCAACTGTAACAACGCTACCCCATTTACGGCTTCGCCAGCGCATAGATAATCTCACTGACAATTTTACGCTTCTCTTGCGTAAGGCTCATAAAAACCTCAAACGCTTCTCGCTCCTGCGGAGTCATTTTGACATCCCAACGCTTGCGATGCTGTTGTATTGAATCAGCAAGCTTCTCGCCAAAACGCAACCAATGTGGATCCACTCTCAACCATTCTGCTAACACCTGTAAACGGTCTTGAGCCGGAACAACCTCACCATTTATCCAGCGTCTTACCGCCTGTACTGAAACAGGATTCCCCCAGTAACGCTGATTAAACTCCCGCTCCAGTACAACAGGTCGAAACTCATAACCTGCCGCCAAAACAGACTCTTTTAAGCGTTCGCTAAATTTAATGGCTTCATTCATGCGCAGGAAGTTAGATGAAGAAACACCATAAAAAACAACAGTAGTTACTTTTAAAAGCAACTAAGGTTGTTTTATTGCTAAACTTACTGTTTTTCAATCAGGATGAATGAACAGCAATGAAGCAATCAAGCCCTCCAACCCCTTTTCGTACAGATATTAACGGCCTGCGTGCTTACGCAGTGATGGCTGTTTTACTCTTTCACTTCCAAATACCTGGGCTGAGTGCTGGTTTTATTGGAGTTGATATATTTTTTGTGATTTCTGGCTTTTTAATGACAGGCATTATTGTTAAAGGCCTAGAAAACAAAAACTTTTCAGTCTGGAAGTTTTATATGGCACGGGTACGGCGCATCGTCCCTGCTTTAATGGCGCTAATTGCGGTATTGCTGATATTAGGGTGGTTCTTCTTACCCACACCTGACTACCAAGCGCTAGGCTCGCAATCGGCCTATGCATCAGCTTTTATTTCGAATATCTACTTCTGGCGTTCTTCTGGTTATTTTGATGCGGCGTCCCATGAAAAATGGTTACTGCATACGTGGACCTTGGGTGTTGAGGCGCAGTTTTATCTGTTGCTTCCTCTGTTTTTAATGGTGTTATGGAAAATAAAGCCTGCTGCAAAAACGTTATTCTGGGGTTTGCTGTTTGCCTTTTTTGCTTCGCTCTCGCTGAGCGTTGTCGCCTCAAGCTGGAGGCCAGTACCGGCGTTTTACTTATTACCCACGCGCGGCTGGGAATTTATTGCCGGTGGCCTAGTGTTTTTTGCTGGGCGCGACGTTAAAGCACTAGAAAAACACTCAAACACATTGCTGTGGTCTGGCTTTGTCCTGTTATTGCTCACTTTTATCTTCATTGATAGCAGCTACACTTGGCCGTCAGCTTGGGCCACGCTACCTGTACTGGCCACAATGCTCATTATGTTAGCTCAGCGCCCACAATCAATCATGACGGCGCATCCCATTGCCCAGTGGCTGGGCGACCGCTCTTACTCGTTATACCTGTGGCATTGGCCAATTGTGGTGGCTTTGTATTTTGCCGGTTTGCATAACGATGGACTGTGGATCACCGCGGGCTTGGCATTTAGCCTGCTGCTGGGTGATGTATCTTATCGCTTGGTCGAAACGCCCACTCGTATGTATTTCTCTAAGGCATCAGCGGCTAAAGAAATTCTTGGAATAGGTGCGCTAGTGATGCTGGTTGGCGTAAGTGCAGTCAGCGCGCGGTTGTTTGTGTTTGAAGGGCGATTAGCGCCTGAGGTTGAGTTGGCGGCATCAGAAAGTGCAAATGGACCTAATACCGATACATGTTGGGCAGATGGCCAAGGAAATGGTGAATATGGTTGTTTATTAAGTTCTTCAAAAAACAAACTTCCTAATAATCCTCTCATACTAAAGGGGGATAGCCATTCATTACATATTAGATCAGCCGTCATAGACTCTTTGATTAATCACGATTACATAGGCTTAGAGTACTGGGGTATGTCCGGATGTCACTCGTTAGAAAACGCAATACAATCACAAGCTTCAGGGAGAAATCCACTTTTCTGCCAAAAACTCAACGCTGACTTTTACAGAAGAGTCACCTCAGAAACGAATAACACTATAATAATCATTGACCGTACAAACTTAAGTGTGCACGGATATAACGGTATTGATGAACAAAACAATGGGCCATGGGTTACATTTGATCAAGAACCTAGAGACCGGAATGATTTTGAAATTAAATTTAAAAAAGAATACGTTGCAAGCATGTGTAAGTTGGCCCATAGCAACACTTTATTTCTTATGAGACCTACACCAGAAATGATTGTAAACCCATCGTTAGCACTAGCCAGAAACCTTATATTTAATCGCGGCAATGACGATATAAAAATCACATTAAAAGAATATCACCAGCGCAATGCATTGGTCTGGCAAGCCCAAGACCTAGCTGCTGAGCAATGTGGCGTTAAAATCTTAAACCCACTGCCCTACTTATGTGATGACCAGTACTGCTATGGCTCAAAAAATGGCCGACCGCTGTATTACGATGACGACCACCTAAGTGAGTACGGCAATAAATTTTTAGTGCCCATGTTTGAGCAGGTGTTTAGGGATCAACAGTCCACACCTGAATTATAAACATCAGACGAGCAACCTATTCACAACTCTGCTTTTTCCGCAGCAAGATAAGAGCATGTTAAGGTTGCTTCTTTTTGTGCGTTTGAGTCATAGTTCGCACTATGATTCAGACGCGCGAGGCTTGATATAGAGACTCTTATGTTTAAACCCTTAATACACCGTTACCTGACTGCAATAAGCCTGTTGTTACTCACCATGCTCAATGCACAGGCTAAACCGGTTCCAGCAGACTATCAGTTTCCCCTGCACAACCCCTTTGAAGCCACCATCGCTGGCACACCCAGTGCGCTACGTCCTGCTTTGCCTGACGATGCTGACATTAAACAGCGTGATTACAGTTTGCGTCTGCGCCCTGAGCGTGAGTTCACACTGCCAAGCAACTTTTGGCCGGTGAAAACCTTTCGCTACCGCTTAGCCGAGCAATCAGGCCCTGCGCCACTGATTTTCATCATCGCTGGCACTGGCGCGCACTATTCCAACTCGACCATGGAATACCTGAAAAAACTCTTTTATGGCGCGGGTTTTCATGTGGCGCAAATCTCTTCGCCAACCGCCTATGACTTTATGGTTGGCGCATCACCTTATGCCACCCCTGGGTATTCGCCACAAGATGCGCTCGATTTATACTCAGTTATGCAAGCAATCAAAAAACAGCAGGATGATCTAGAAGTCACCGATTGGCATTTAACGGGTTACAGTCTCGGTGGTTTACAAGCAGCCTTTGTCAGCCATTTGGATGAGCAAAAGCAGGCCTTTAACTTTAAGCGCGTGTTACTGCTCAATCCGCCGGTGAACTTGTACACATCCATCACCAACCTCAACAGTTTAGTCACTACACAAGCTGTAGGTAGCAATGATCATCGTACTTTTTATGAAGTATTGATGGACAAGCTCACCCGTTATTTTAATCAAAAAGGTCATTTCGACTTTAACGAAGCCGTGCTGTTTGATTTCCAAGACTCCAAACAAAAACTCAGCGACAACCAACTGGCAATGCTGATCGGTAGTGCTTTCCGCTTCGCCTCAGCGGATATTAATTTCACCTCAGATCTGATCAATCGCCGTGGCATTATCACCCCTGCACAGCAAAAAATTAATGACGGCACCAGCCTGACACCATTCTTTAAACGCGCCTTACTCTGCGATTTTGAGTGTTATATCGAGCAGCAATTACTGCCGTTTTGGAAAGTCCATTTCAAACAGCAAAAACTGGCGCTTGAACCGCCTACAGCTGAAGACCTCGAGGAGTTGAGTCAAGCCAGTGGCTTACATGCGCTAGCGGACTACCTCAGCACAACAGACAAAATTGCGGTCATGCACAATGCTGATGACATCATTCTGGGAGCAGGTGACTTAGGCTTTTTAAAAGATCACTTTGCTGAACGCTTAACCCTTTACCCTTATGGCGGCCATCTCGGCAATTTAAATTACCGAGACAATGGTGCAGATATACTGGAGTTTTTCCATGAGTAAAACGCACGCAATACGTCATTGCTGCGCAGCCAGTTTAGTGTTTTTAGCTCTTACCAGCGTCAGTCATGCCAATCAAGTGGATGCCGATGGCTTTAAAAACCCGCTGCAGAATTTAAGCTTTAATGAGCATGCAGGGCAGCATGAGTTTGAGCGTGCCACTTTAGAGGCGCTGCATATCAGTGATCCTTTAGAGCAATGGAATCGACGTGTTTATCACTTCAATTACCGTTTTGATCAATGGGTGTTTTTGCCCATAGTAAAAGGTTATACCAAGGTAACACCGCATTTTTTCCGTCAAGGCGTCAGTAACTTTTTTAGTAACTTGGGCGAAATTCCAACTTTAGCCAATAGCTTACTGCAGCTTAAAGGCCATCACGCCATGCAAACCACGGCGCGCATTTTATTTAACACCACCTTTGGTATCGCAGGAATATGGGACCCTGCAACAAAGATGGGACTGGCTAAAAATAACGAGGATTTTGGCCAAACCTTAGGCTATTACGGCGTACCGCACGGCCCGTATTTGATGCTACCGCTGCTTGGCCCATCGAACCTGCGCGATACCAGCGGACTGGTCGCTGACTACTCCCTTGACCTCTCGGTTAACTGGCTCAATGTTGCTAAGGAAAGCGAACGTCACCCAGAGATTTTTGCTCTAAAAATCGTCGACCAACGCTACATCACCAAACTACGTTA
>RRZT010465639.1_pt1 | contig 18804 bp, 27 predicted proteins | sample 2165551 | NCBI WGS metagenome assembly RRZT01 (sample SAMN10456910, study PRJNA506462) | wastewater metagenome | biome: wastewater; feature: sludge; material: wastewater sludge; isolation source: wastewater sludge with Escherichia coli K12::gfp cells carrying plasmid... | place: USA: Moscow, Idaho... | reverse complement strand
TAAAAAATGCGGAGAAACAAAAAAATGCTTAGGCCAAGATCCACTCGTGGACCAGTACTAAGCATTTTTGCAGTTGATCTAAATTTTATCAACTGGTAGATGTACGTTTAATTTTTTTTATTGAGGTTGATTTTTTCCTTTGACACGAATTTAACCTATTACTCAAACAAGTATTGATGTTAATTCATAAAAGAAGCGCTTTATAAAATAGATCATCAAGATAAGAATGAGTGAAACAAATTTTAATCTTGATGATCTTAATTAATAATTTATCATTCTAATTGTTCTTTGAGAGTGAAACGTCAAAGATTAATTAGAATAAAATAAATTATAAATTTTCGATAGAAAACGATTTTAAAATACATAATAACTGGCGGAATTTTTCTTAAAAATTATGACAGTTATTATTCCTTTATCGTGCAATTTTTAAAAAATGTTAGCAAAAATTAAACTGGAGAAAGCAGATCCAAACAACATAAAAATAAATTTGCTAACAAATTAAAGAAAAGAACCTGGAGCTGAAGCTCATTTTTGCTAACAAAAAAAAACCGCTAATTAATAGCGGTTTCATAGATTTAATCAACTAATAAATCAATATCGTAAGAAATAGGTCTACAATGATCTAAAATATCATCAAAGTGTATTTTACCTCTATTACTAGAGTAATAACCTTGCTTTCTAAATTTCTCTACCCATTCAATTGCAAAATTATCTGCTTCTTCGGGTGTATTAAAATCCTCTATACTTATAGTGAATCCATCGGGAGAAAGAATATTATAAACCATAGGATTAAATTTTTAGTCCGTTATAATTATCTTCAATCCATTGAAGTAAAATTACTTGATTATCAAAACTTAATTCTCTCATAAATTTAGTCATATCTCCAGTAAATTTAGATTTTAAATGATTTGCTAAATGTGAATTAAAAGCCTTTTCAATAAAATCATAAGGATAATTTGAGCAGAAATAAATAAAATTTAATGTTGATTGTATGCTTTTTGATTCTGTATTATTTTGATTAGAATTTTTCATAAAAATTTGAGTTTATAACCCCGAAAAAATCGGGGTTAAGTCTATATATTAGTTAAGTATTTTTTAGCTGTTGAAGCTTCAATAAATGCGTTTTTTAGTGTTTCTTCTCTTTTATCTTTATCGGTTGCACTTAACCAACCTTTTAAATAACTGCAAGTATTCAAAAAAGTATCATAAATCTTAAATTCCATACAAAGTAATAAAGCTCCTAACTCTGCTACTAACTCCTCATAAGAATAACTTAACTCGTCTTTTTTTCCTTTCTCGGAAAAACCTAATCGATTTAATCTTTTCGGGTGTCCCGTCCAATGTATAATCTCATGAAAAGCAGTAGAATAATAAGCAGAATCATTTCTAAAAATACCAGTTTCAGGAAGTGTAATTTGATCGTTTGACATATTATAAAAAGCCTTTAAAGTTCTTTTTCTGTTTAAAATCATTTTTATATTTTCATCATTTTGAAGCTTTAAAAAGAATTTTTCGGCTTCTTCGTTAATATCAAAATCAATTTCAAATTGAGGTATTTCTAATTTAAAATCTGATTTATCAATATCATCAATATTTTTAATTTGATCGAAATTGACAACAAAAAATTTAGGCGTTGTTGATGATTTTTTATACAATTTTTGTTTTTCTTCTTTAAGCTTATTATATGCTTCAATAGAAATTGTTTTACTTGTATTTTCAATAAGTCTGTAACAAGGTTGAAAGCGGTGTATTTTTGCTGTTTTTTCGCCTTTTATATCTCCGCCAACTTTAAAAGCTTGATTATTTGTTAAATAATAAGCAGAAGTATAACCATTCAAATAAGTGTGAAACATTAATTTAATCAAATTTAAACCGTTGTAATGTTTCCCCGAATTAATATTAAAAGGAATTTCTAATTTTCGATCTTTCTTTGAAAAATGTTCCCAGTCCTCCAATTTTGCATTTAATACAGTATCTATAATTGTATCAATAAAAGGGTTTTTTAGTGTTTTTTTGTTGTTAAAGAAAGTTGTACACATAATAAAATTGTTCAGTATTTCCCCGCTGTTCCCCGTTTAAAATGTTTGTTGTTTTTGTTGTTTAGTTTACTATTTCTGCTGATTTCATAAAACCATCAGTGTCAATAAATCTCAATTTTCTAAAAGAAAATGAAGTGTTTTTTGCAAGTCCTTGACTTACTTCAATAGCGTTTAAAACTTTTGTTTTTTTGCCTTTTTGTACTCTAATTTTGATTTGTTTCATAATAAAAATTTTTGATGTAATTATATTTTTAGGAGCGAGAGGAACTTTGTTTTTTCCAATCACTTTTAATTTTTTTTGTTAAGTTTTTCCAATATGTCAAAGAGCGATTTTAAAAAATTTCTTTTTTATTATATTTTCAGTGTGCTTCGAGTTTTACTTTGTTGGCATCTTAAAAGAAAGGTTCTTGTTTTTAAAAAGCATAGCGGGAAATTAAACTGACAGTATCTACGTTGCTAAAAAATGCGGAGAAACAAAAAAATGCTTAGGCCAAGTTCCACGAGTGGACCAGTCCTAAGCATTTTTGCAGTTGATCTAAATTTTATCAACTGGTAGATGTACGTTTTATTTTTTTTATTGAGGTTGATTTTTTCCTTTGACACGAATTTAACCTATTACTCAAACAAGTATTGATGTTAATTCATAAAAGAAGCGCCAAAAAAAACCTTAACTAATTGCAAAGGCTTTTTTTATTTTTTTGTTTTTGCTTTTAAATATTCCTCTTTCTTTTTCTCAAACTCTTTTGATAAAATTTCAGAATATTCATCATCGAACAACTCATTTAAATCGATACCATTATATCGAAGAAAATAAATGTAATTTAAAAAAACATTGTTCTTTTGTTCCTTTTCTAAATGAGAGATCATTGATTCACTTGAATTTAAAAAAAATGCAACATCAATTTGTCTTAACCCAAGATCAATCCTTTCTTTTTTCATACTCACTCCAATATTATTGGATTTTTCAGACATATTTACTATTTTTATATTCAAAAATAAGCAAATAATGAATAATAAAAAAATAGTCTATTTTATATTTTTAGTATTTTTTCCTTTTTTCAAAATCTTCTCTCAACCTAGTTATAATGAAGTAAAAGAACGTTTTGATATTATGAGTTATAACTCTAACTTATCAATTGAATTTAACGAAAAAATATATCATCAAATCAACCGTTATGCAAAAGATAATATGATGCCTACGGTTGCGGGATCATTTCTTTTTTACTCTGAATTATTTGATCGAAAATTCGACAAATTCGGAATACCAACTGATCTAAAATATTTAGCAGTTATTGAAAGTATGATGGACGCAAGAGAAATTAGTCACGCTGGAGCAATGGGTGTTTGGCAAATTATGCCAGTTACTGGAGATGAATTAACTATGCGTAAAGATCAATATATTAATGATTGGTTTAATCCCGTTGCAAGCTCTGACGCATCAGCACGCTATTTGAAAAATGCTTACAAATCTTTAAAAGATTGGAATCTAACCATAGTAGCATATAATTGTGGAATAGGTAATGTTCAAAAAGGAATGAAAAAAAGCGGATCGAGAAATATATGGTCTGTTTATCCTTATTTACCAAAAGAAACAAGAGATTATATTATTCGCTTTTATGCAATGAAGTATTTATTGACGTGGGGAGATTATCATAATTTTTATCCAAAATTACTTAAATACAGTTACAATGATGTAGAAGTTATTTTTTATGATGGGAAAACTAAAATTATAAAAGATAATTGGTATTATTTTTTGAATCCGCACATACTTACAAATACAATTCCAATAGGTGCGCCCGTAATGAGAATTAAATAATGCTAACAAAAAAATTACTGGAGGAAATGGAACTGGAGAGATCCAAAATTAAAATGCTAACAAATTGGAAAAAACAAACAGGATCTAAAACTTCATTTTATTAACAAAAAAACCGCTAATTAATAGCGGTTTTTTTATTGAATACTTTTAGCAGAAGTGATAATATCCGATGTTATATTAAATTCTAAACTTCGTTCTCCTTTATCTTCAAATATTTCTATTTTAAACATTTTCTTGTCATCAATTGTAAATTTATCAAAAACAAAAACTAAATTCTCATCTTGATTAACTCCTAAAATATCAATTTTATTTTTTGTTTCAATTGGATCAATATTTATGACTTGTTCAGATACGTTTTTCTTAGATTGTTTATTAACAATAGAAAATAAATAGCTTTGAATATTATAAGTAATATTAGATCGATTTCTTAATCCAATCAAAAAATACAATTTATCATTGTTAATATAAACGCCTTTTAATTCTAATCTAATCTTTTGTTTTTCAAATCCGTTACGACTTTTTATAAATCCATTATCATAATATACTTTATCAATAATTGTGTAAATAGAATCATTTTTAAGCTCGGATTTTGTAGGTTTTTTTTCTTCTTTAACTGGTATTAAATCAACCTTTTTGACTTGTTTTTTAATATCTGTTGGTTGATCTGTAACACTTGTATTATTTATAGCTTCTTTAATCGTAATAAATTTATTTAAAGCTTCTGTTGGAATATCTTTTTTATATTCCAAAATTAAAGAGTAATAACGTCCATCAACTGTCTTAACTGTTATATTTGATTTTGGTAGATCATCAACAAGTGATTGTATAAATAAATTATCATTTTCTTCTTTAATGCCTAATAATTCTTCTGTTGATGCGGAAACTCTGCTAAACTCAACTTTTGACGGAAAATTAAGCATTACAAACATATCATCATTGACATAAATTGTCTGTTGAGCATTTGTAAAGATTCCGATTAAAAAAAGAAATAGAATCGCAATTTTTTTCATAATTTCTATTTTAAATATAAGATTTGATTATCTAAAAAAGTAATTGAGAAATCTTGTTTTGATTTAATCAATTGACTTATTAAACCTCCAACTCTACCGCCATAAGACGATATTTGTTGTTTCGCTTCATTAGTAGCTATTTGCTTACCGTTTACCATTAATTGAGAAGTATTAATCGGAATCCCCTCTAAGCCGTCATTTGAAAATACTTTTAAATTTGAACCATTCACAATTTTAGTTCCTACTTTAAAAGTGTTTATAGCCAAATCTACACGATCATCATTAAATCTTGCATTAGCATAAATAATAGTTCCTTTAGGTACATTTACACCTCCTATTGTTGTGCTTTCAGATAATGCAATTCTTAAATTTTGACCGTTACCTATTTTTTGTTCTCCTCGAATAATTGCTTTTACTTCTTGATTTGAAGAAGAAGAATTATTACTATTTCCTCCCTCAAATTTAGCTTTTCTACTTTGTAATGTACTTCGACTATTATTAGAACTTATAACTGGAGGAGTACTATTTTGTTGAACTGGTTTTTCTTCAATTTCTTTATGAACTACTGGAGGTAAATTTGTTGAATAATTATCATTTGATCGGTATTCGTAATTAGGTTTACTTCTTTTTTCAGGTATAGTGTACATATCACGATTACCATAAGGACTATAAGAACTTGACGGAGAAGAATAGCTTGTTGTTGGTGTTGATACAGATTGTTGTACTGGAGTAGAAGAACTTTCATTAGAACCCGCATAAATATTACTTAGCCGTTCTTCTACTTCCTTAGTATTGTCAACAGGTGTTTTTTCTTCTACACCGTAATTATTATTTTGATTCAAATCAATCATATCTTTATATGTCAATGAATCTTTTGTATTTAATAATGGAGGTGTACCATTAGTATTTTCTTTATCACTTCCACCATTCATAAAAGCAAAAATGACAACAATCAATAATATTAAAAATACACCCGCACTAATAATTATGATTTTTCCTTTATTCATTCCTCTTGATTTAACGGTTCATAAGTTTGTAAATAATCTACAATTATAAAGCCTTGCGGATTAGTTGGGTAAGATGGCGTTATATAACGTAATAAACCTTTTCCTACTATTTTATTTTTAATTTCTCTTGAACCATCTGTAACAGTCAAAATTCCCTCTGCTTCAAAAGCATAAGGTTCTTTTTCTCCATCAAATTTGGTTAATTTTGCAAATTCAGCTTTATATATAAAACCATTACGGATTGCATCATTATATGCACCAGTTGTATTGAAACTTGAAAATATACGATCCGCAGATTTTTTTTCTACTAAAAAATAAGCTTTTGCTTGATTTTCATTAATTGTTGCTCGATCAAATGAATTAAGATTAAACATTGCATTTGCAACGTGTTGTTGTGCTGTTGCTAATAAAACTTCGTCCCTACGTTTAACTTCTGCGGGAACTGCTCTACCCGAACTATCAATTACTTGTACTTGTCCTAATGATTCAATATTCGTTAAAAAGTTTAAAATAAGCGCAATTACTGTTACTAATAAACATACTCCCGCAACTAAAAACATTGCAAATTTACTTGATCTTTTCCCCTCTATATAATCATCATATCCTTTAAGGATCTCTGTTTTTTTACTCATTTTTATAAAGCTTTATGTAATAACTTTTGTACTGTTGCGTAACCAAATAATTTAAGTAAAACACATAAAATTACAATACCTAATTGAATACTACCTTGTCCCCAAAATTGCTCTCTTAATCCGTCAACAAATACTGTTACAAATAAAAATCCTGGTATTAATAAATAACATACTGCTAAATTCTTAACCCAAGTATAGAAATAACTTCTTGTTGGTTCATAAATATAACAAGCTACTGCAAGCCCTCCCGTCATTTTTAAGACACCTAAAAAAATAAAACGGTAAACTAATGCAAATCCATAGCTCCAGTTGTCTAATAAAACCATAAAAGGTTTAACAGTCAGAATTATTAATTGTTCTACTCCACTAACGATTCCTATTGGTATTTTTTCATACCAAGCTAAGTCTTTATAACGATCTGCTTGTGTTTTAGCAAATCCGTCTAATTCTTTCAACCAAGCTTCATTAATTTCTCCTTGTGGTTTATCGCCTAATTGACTAACATAAGCTTTTTGTATAATAGCAAAGATTTCTTCAATAGTTACAATTGCAACGGGTAAAAAAAGAATTAATGCTAAAACACTCGCATTTTCTTTTATTAATTTAAAAATCATTGCTACATCAATTCCTTTTTCAGAATCTTCTTTCACAACACGCATTAAATTAAAAATCGCAAAAACAAGACCTAATCCAGTTCCTAAAGCGATCATTTCAGTATGTTTAAGTGTTACATTTCTGTAAGCTGCTTCAACTGTTGCATAGTCTAATATATTCCATTCCATAATAAAAATTTTTTGTATTTAGTATTTACTTCATTGTATACACTGATCTTGCATTATTATATTGTTGTAAGAAAAGTTCTAGTTCGTTCATATTAGCTAATGTATTAGCTGTTGACTTTTCATAGTTATTAACTTGTTCTAATCTTTCTCCGTCAGACATATTGAAAAACCCACTATTTAAAACTTTTGTTAATTCTTGAATATTTGTTTCTGTACCTTTCAAAATTGCATTTGTTGTCTGTTCTGCTTGCAATACAACTTCTAAATTTTTAGAACCCCTAAACATCGCTTTTATTTGATAAGCACGATTAAATATAACTGCCTGATTCTTTGCAATTTGTTTGATTTTACCAACATTTTTAATTTGATTATTAACTTCCTCAACATATTTCATATTCTTTTCAATGTTGTCTTTCATAGATCGCATTTTATCCGCTTGCTCTTGTGCAATTTGAATTTGTTCAATTAACTTTGCTTGATTTTCCATTTGTACTGCAAGATTTGTAGGATCTTGTACTACCATTTGAGCAGAACCATAAACGCCCAACGAAATAACAGCGATTAATCCAATTCTTTTAAGGTTTTTGATTTTGATAACATCTAAATCCTTTTGATCTAATTTAAAGTTTGACTTTTTCATAAAATTTAGTTTTTAGTTTTATTCAAATATATATTAATCGATTTCTTCAAATCGTTATTTTCGAGATACATATCATTTAAAGTTTTCCATACTTCACCATCAGTTTGGTAAGCTAAATATGATTCGGGGGATAATTCCAATCGTGAAACAAAACTATATTCCCCAAGTTTAATCCATTGTTCAGAATATTTGTGTATTCCGTCAAAATCATTTCGAAGTGAAAATAATTCGTCTACTTCGTGATTTTCTAACATAAATGTCGATTGGATTTGTTTATAAGTTGTTTTATTAGATGGTAATACAACTAATACTTGTGTATTAGCCATAATACCTTTTGTATAATTATTATCGGGCAATTGTGATGGATCTTGAATAATAATATAAACCGCCCCATTTTCTTTTCTAATTTTTTGATATAATACTGCAACTGTGCTTAAAACATCGTCATTAGAATATAAATCTTTAATAGATTGAGATTCTGCGAACTCGTCAAATAACAATAAACCTTTTCTACTTTTATCAGCTAAGATATTTGTATCAATAGTTTCTTGTAAAATCAATAAAATTAGAGTTACTAAGAATGGATCTTTTTTAATTTCTGTTAACTCAAAAACAACAAACTGTTTTGTTTTAATAATATTTGTTGTTTCTTCATTTGCTTTAAAAACATTTTCATAAAGTCCTCCAGTTATAAATTCTCCGCAATTATGTTTAAATGATTTTAAATTAAAATATTCGGGATCAATTTCTAATTGTGTTAATAATTCATTCCCTCCATTAATTACAAAATGATAAAAATCTTCATAAGATTGGAAAGAATCTCTACTCTCATAGTATTTTTTCAAAAGTCTATTTATTGAAACTCCTACGTGCGAATCTTCAATAAATTCTTTTACACGCCAAGTTTTTAAAACTATAGATTTTAGTAATCCTAATTTCTCCGATGTTAATACTCCAGAATGAGCAAAAGGATTAATTCCCAAAGGTTCATCCGCATTATATGAAATATGAGCCGAAATTTCGGGATAAAGATTTGTTATAAACTGAAAGCTTCGCCCAAATTCCGCTACAACAACATTTATATTTTGTGATAAATATTGAGTAATCATATTTAAAGCATAAACAGATTTCCCTCCTCCAGTATTAGCAACAATTACACCATTACGGGCACTAATTCGTTTTTTATCTTCGTCCCAAATATCTCTCCTTAAAGGCAATTGATTAACTCTATCGTTAAAAAAAACGCCTTTTTCATCATTGATTTGAATTGTTGTATTAGTAAATAAACACAACGCTTGTTTTAAGTGTGTAATGAAAAAATTATCTTTATGTAATTTTTTCTCTCGACCTATAATTGATCCTAAATAAACATCTTTTAAAACCTCTCTTTCGGGTTTATGAAACTCTATAACATTAGCATCAAGTAATGCACGAACTTTGTTCTTATCTTGTGCTAAAACATCTTTATCCTTATCAAATAAAATTAAATTGTAATGAGCTTTTACTAAATGGATATCGCTTAACGGTTCTGCAACAGATGTTAAGTATTTTTCAATTTGCAAGTATTTTTTATCTAATGCTTCGCTCATTGATCTTAATTTCCCGTAATTATCTTTTACCAGCTCTAATTCATTTTGAATGTTTTTGTTTCCCTCAAAATATAATATTTGGTTAAAAATATGATTAGCGTGTAAAGCTTCGCCCAAAAAATCCATTGTTCCCTCATAAATAGCAAAATCTTCTTTTGAAATTTCACTTTTACGAATGTTTGAAATATGGTTTGGGAAGTATTCTATACGTGGAAAAGAAAAAACATCAAAATTAGTTTCTCCAATTATTTTATCTCGAAAATCAATATCATATAATCCCGAAGTTTCAAAACCATTTACATAGCGGTAAATATGAGTTCTAACGTCATTTTCGGTCAATTCCTCTATATGTGTTCGATAACTTGTATTAATGATATTACACGCCTTTTGTACGGCATTTTCAAAAGCAATTAAATTTTCTCGATCTTCTTTTTCTAAACTTGCTTTGTAAGAAACTGGATTAGATTGATAAGCTTTTGATAGTGTTTTTATATCTGTAAAAACAAAAGCTAAAATACAATAATGCCTTATACCAACTCTACCCGTATAATGTTCTCTCATTGCTTGATCTAAGAACATATTCCCCTCAATAATACTTGTATCGAAATCTTCTTTCAAATAAATATCTTGTTTGTGTAAATAAGTTCCTCTTGGCAAACTTTTGAACGCATTGTAAAAATCTGAAATTCTTAAATCAAAACGATCTTCATTTAAAGAAAACTTTTCGGGTTGTTCAAGAGCATAAAGCATTGCAATTGATCCATCTTTTGTGAATAAAATATTATTATCTACAATTTTGCTTATAGAGTAGGCTTGTGCTGTTTCAATTTTCATAGATAATCTTTTAGGTCTTTATTTGTAATAATATCGGCTCTCTTTTTTACTTTCTTATACATTTTATCAGTACTGTAAATACGAAAACCTATAATAGTAGCAACAACAAAAACAATCCAAAAAATCAGCCCAAAAAAAGCAATTCCATATTGTTTTTTAAAGAAAAACAGTACCATAAAAACGACAAATAGAACAGATTCAGCAACTATAATTGCAATCATAGGCATTATTAATTCTCCTCTAATTCCAAATAACATTGGTCTTTCTCTTAATCCTTTGGTTGTTTCTGTTGTAATCATAATATTTCTTAAATAGAAATGTTTATACTTCTTAAAATTGCTACTACTCCTCCAATGATAAGCTCGGCTATAAATACATATAACACTAACATACCAACATTCATAAAACCTTTTGATCTTGTACCCTCATTGTTTTTATCTTCAATTAATTCATAATTACGGATCAATCCCGCAATTAATGCAATAATTATAAAAATGATAAAAGTAGGAACAAGATAATTAGAAATGATTTCATTAATTTTACCTCTAACAGATCCGCCACTTTGAGCATAGATCAATTGACTTGATAAAAACCCTACTGAAAGGATTAACTTTTTAGATAAGTTTTTCATAAAAATAAATTAATTAATTTTGATTCAAATATAGTAATTACGTTTTAAAAATCCAATATTATTAAAGTTTATATTAAATTTTTAACTGTTAAAATTATGTCTTGATAATGCTTTTTTAAATCCTCTTTTGTTACATTTCTAACAATAGGTAACTCATCTAATTTACCGTCTTGATAAGGCTTAAATCGTGTGTGAAACGTTTTAACATTAGCATTCTTAGCTTTTCCTACAAATTGACCAGGCTTTAATGATCCAAAAAATTCAGTATCAAATCGAATTTCTTTTAATGTAGATGTTGTTGTACTTCTACTGTTACGCCCTCCTCCAGTTGTGTAACTTCTTCTTTTTTCTTCAATTTTAGAAAACTGTTTTGCATAATTATCTGTTGCGATAGTATCGGCAGTCCAACCATAAAATTGATTAGCTAAATTTGATTCTAAACTACTTCTATCAAATTTAGTATAAAGTTTTTCAACTTTTCCCGCAGATTGAGTTAAGAAAACAAAAGCTACTTTATATTCTCTTAATTCTGACGGATAACTCTCGAAATTATGAATTTTAAATGTTGTTGCTTCGTCCATAAAAAAAACAAATGGTGTTGTATTCCCAAATTCAAATTTTCGTGCAACGGAATTAAAAAGAAGTACAACAATAGGACTAAGAACCTCCCTCAAATTAAATACATTTGATACGCAGATAGATTTTGGATTTCCATCTTCTATTGGGTTCAAATTAAAATCATTCCCCGAAAGAATGTAACAGAAATTTTCATTTGACGCAAAACCTCCAATTTTTCCCGCAACTGTAGTTTTAATAGATGCTAAAGTTTTTTCACTATCTTGAGCAGCTAAATATGTACTGGCAAACCCCTTTGCTTTATCATCTAAATCTAAAAACTTAATAATAGTTTCATCATTATTATGTAAAATAAAATTACATATATGAGGAAGCGTACAATATTCTGGAAACTTATTATAAAAAACGTAAGATACACCTATAAACATTTGTAATGCCATTGAATACCATTCCGTTTTTTTTTCATCTTCTTTTAGATAAGCATCAAAAAATATTGTAGCGTATTGCTCCAAGAACATATCGTTTGTAATATTTTCTCTACTAAATAAATTTGTTCGATAACTTCTTGACGGATCAACAAAATCAAAATAATAAATTGGTTTTTGATAATCATATTTTTTTGCAAGTTCTAATGCAGTCAAAGTATAATCATTCAATTTTGCATCGTATATAAAAAACCCAAAATTATTACGCATATATTCTTTTAATAAAGGTTTTCCTATTGATAATGTTTTACCCGCTTCCGCACCTCCATAAATGATAAATCCATTAAAAGGATTATCATAAATAATTTTTCCGTTTTCATGCTCTAAGACAATTTGCATTTTATCTTTAACTTCTTTTTTTGTTTCTTTTTTTGAAAACAAATCAATAATAAAAGCAATTAAAAAAGCGGGTATTGATATGTAACAATAAAATTTAAAATCTGCAAGATTAAATTTTTTTACAACCAAAAAAGAACCATAAAAAATTAAAAAAGAAACGAATAATTTAAGAATGAAAGAAAGAATTTTGTTCTTAAAATTGAAAATGAAAAAAGCCAAATTATATAAAATAAATAGACTTAAAAAAATTAGTAGTATATATAATATTAACATAGGTTGTGTATTTAATTAATCTTTATCAAGCCCACCACTTGTTATAGCCGACTTAACTTTTTCTTTTGCTTGTTGTTTTAAATCTAACTTTTGTTGTGCTTCTTTTATAGGGTTAGAATCAACATCGGGTAAAGCAACTGCTTTAAATTGTTCTTTTCCAGCTTCTGCAATATTCTTAACAGCATCAGCAGGATTTGTAACCAAACTAACTGCAATTTTACCAACTGTTTCAGCTAAGTTTATAGTATCAACTTGCCCTTGATTACTTACTATTGAATTGCCTTTTGAAAGCATATCAGTAAGTGAACTTTCATTTTTATTAGAAGATTTATTAAATAAATGTTCAGTTGTATTTTCTTTTGGTCTTTCATATTGAAACTCTTTATCAAAAGCCTTTTGACAATTAATAGAAAATTCTTTTCTATTAAATCCAACTTGCACTTGATTACCATTAAGGATGTGCTTATCACTTTCTCCTTTTGAATTTGCATTAGGGCTTAAAGTAATTGTTTTTGACATATCATAACGACTTACAATTACATGAATATGCTCATTATTACCCTCCTTTTTCATTCCCTCTTTTATAATTTCATTTTTAGAGTTTCTGAAATATTCCCCCTCATTTGTTTTTGAAACTTCTTTATTATGGATAACTTTTGGATCATTATATTTATAGGTTCTTTCGTTTTCAATTCTTGCTACATAATTCAAGTCATCAACATTTAAAGGTCTACCGTCTTTTTCTCTACCAAAATTTTTAGCATACTCGTCCATTACTAAACGAGTATAATTTTTCAAATTTTTATTAAAAACTTCATCACTATTTTGACCTGTATTTTCCGCCTCTTTATTACTTATTTTTTTTAAATGTTCTAATTCTTTATCACTTGGATTAATAGTAATCATATAAAATTTAGTATCTGTTTTCTTTAAACCTTTAGAATGATCGTCTATTACTTTTGTAGCTTCAAACACATTTAACTCGTTACTATCTTTATCATAAAAATTTTTAAACTCTGCTAATTTCTCATCTGTAATATAATCCAATTTAGATTTATCTTCTTTTGAAAGATAATCGGTAAGATCACTCGAACTACCCTTATTACCTCCATTACTTGACGAGGGTTTATGTACACCAATAAACATTATTTTCTATTTAAAATTAATCTGATCTTATCCATATACATATTGTAACTCATAACATCATACTGATACATATTTTTTCCCTCACTGAATTTCGCTGATTTAGATTTTTCAAATTCTGCAAATAAAACTTTTAATTCTTCTAAATTACTATCAACTGTTTTTATCTGATTTTCTTTAAAAACTTCATCATCATTTACATCAATTTTATCTTTAAAAACTGGTGTATTTTTTATTTTATTTTGAGGAACATTCTCTAAAACATCTAATAAATGAGTGTTATATTTTGTTGAATAATTAATAAAATCTTGCATCGTTAAATTAGTAGACAAATACTGTTGTTTTAATTCTAAAAGTATAGGCATTAATTTTTTTGTTTCAAATGTTCTATGAAATGTTACAAAAGTATCTCTAACATCAGATATTAATTTATGAAGTGGTTTTGAAGCATCTTTTGGAGATAAATCATTTTCTAAAAAGAAGTCTAACATATCAGTAAAAAGAAGATCATATGTTTTGTATTTATGAATCTTTTTCATTCTACTGGCTTTATCTCTAATTGATATATCTAATTTGAATGTAACTGGTGTATTTTGCATATTTACTAATTTTTAAAAGTATGCTAAATATACGTAATATCAATGAATTACAATCAAAATTACTACTTTTATTTATATAAATTAGTATTTTTAATTTGTAAACAGTTGTAAATCATAGGAATATAAAATGAATCTCGGTCTCCGTGATTCCGTCTTGCTATTCCTATTTTGCCTAAATCTCTAAAATGCCTTATGAAATAAAAGCATTAGAGATTTAATAAAAAAAAGCTAATTATTTGAACGGAATACATTAAAAATAAATAGCCAATAAATAAAAAAGCAATTAAAAAATTTAAAAAAAAGTTTGCAAAAACTTTAATAATATTAATTATATTTGAATAAATATTTAACTATGGATACACAAAACCAAAACCAAAAAACACAAGAAAGTACTTCTAATAAGTCTAAAAAAATCGATAAGCAATTAGAAAAAAATGTAAAAAAACATTCATTAAATCTATATAAATTACAAAAGAATGTAGAAGATATTTACCAAAAAGGAAATGAAATATCTCAAAAAGATTTAGAAGTTTTTAAAAAAGAATTAGCAAAAATTGATAAAGAATTTTTGAAAACATTTGAGGTAAAATTTACCGATGCACAAAAAGAAGATTTATTAGATTTTTTAAGCTAAAATCGTGTTAAAAAAATAAAAAAAGAGGGAGATTATTCTTCCTCTTTTTTATCATTTACACTCCAAATATCAATATCAGATACAATAATGAAATCAATTAAATCAATATTCAAATAATTTAATCCCTCATTTAAAGTTTCATAAACTCTTAAATCTGCATTACTCGGTTTGCAAATTCCCGTAGGGTGATTGTGAACTAAAACAACATACTCGGCTAAAAGTAATACAGCGTGTTGAGCTACAATTTTATTCTCTACAATAGATTGTTTAGTACCTCCATTAGAAATCTCGGCATATCCTTTTAAAATATAATTATGTGTCAAATAAAACGCATAAACATATTCTTTAGTTGTTATCTTATTACCTAAAATCTTCTTAAATAATTCTGCAATTTTTAAATGATTATCAAACTTTAATTTAATCAAACTAAAGTTTACTCTTTTTAAATTAATCTCAATCTCATAGATAGAATTAACACCAAATTTTTTGAAAATGTTTGTCATATTTTTTATTTTAAATTCACTTGCTGATTTAAAATAAAAATATGCCGATAGGCAAACGAGAAAATGAACTGGCGTACGATTATAAATTGTGGCATTACACGAAACAGTTTAAAATAAACAAGAATTTTTGAAATTTTTTAGGAGGGTTCCCTTTGGGATACCAAAACAAATTTTAAAAACCGTTAGGCTTGTTCTTGTTTTTTTGTGAAACGGTTTCGATTATCTTTGACTAAGATTTAAGAAATGAATATAACTTTTTTCGATAGAAAAAACGATCTTAAAATTCATAATAACTGGCGGAATTTTTGAACAAAAAATTATGACAGTTATTATTCCTTTACTGTTTGCATTTTTAAAATCGTGTTAAAGAAAAAGTTTAATTTAAACAATATTTAAATATTATCTGTGCTATTATAAAACGCATTTTGAACATCAATAATTTTACAAAAGAAGATGATAAAATACAATTCAAAATGCAAAACTTACAAAAAAAATACTGGAGGAAAAGGAACTGGAGAGATCCAAAATTAAAATGCTAACAAAACTGAGAAATGATCCTGGAGTTGCAGCTCTATTATGCTAACAAAAAAACCGCTAATTAAAGCGGTTTATAAATTAATATTCTCTATATTTTATATTTTCAATGACTACAAATGCAGATTTAATAGTTTGCAGATCATCATTTTTTTGATACAAATCATCTTCTAAATTTGAAATTTTTTCTTTTTGATTTTCGCAAAGCGCATATAAGCGTAAATACTCACTTAAAATTTTATTAACTGCTTTAGTATTGGCTTTTATATCAAATCTATTTTTAATGTGTTCTATGGCTTCAAAATCTTCTTCTTTCAGATCACGAAGCATTATAACTGGATTAGTTTCTTTTTCCATCTTTTAATTTATTTAAAATATAAATTTTCTCGTTGTTTAATAGTTCTGTTCTATATCCTCCATTTTGAACTACTGGGAAATCTGATCTAAAATAAATTTGATTAATTAAATTGTAAATATGAGAATTTCCATACATTACATTTTCTTTGAAAAACAATTTAATTTCTTGCTCTGTTTCTTCATATCGTAGAAGATCATCAGCGAAAATATTTTTTAGAAATAGAAAAAACTCTTTATTATTCTGTATTATTTCCATAGCGTTAGTTTTGATTACAATTTGAATTTAAGAAAAAGATTAGTTTTTTCTCCATAACTTGAAAAAAAGCACGATCTTTCGTTAACTCCAGAATATTACTTTCAATTGATAAATAATTAATCTTTCTATTGATCTTCTCCAGTTCTTTTTTTATTTGATCCAAAGAATAAAAATTAGAAAATAAAATATCTCTCCCTCCTATCTCAAAATCTCCGTAAATAGTATTTAATCGGATTGAAAATTGAAAATGATCGTCGATTAAATTTTTATATACATTAAACCAATAATTATAATTACTGTTGAAGTGCGTTAGAAATAACTCCACTTGTTGAAGCTGTAAAGCAGATTCATCGATCAAGTTAATACAACTTTTAAGATCGGTTAATTGAAATTGAATTGCATTCATAATAAAAATTTTTGATGTTAAAGAAATAGTTAGCATTATGCTTAACTGATTAATATACTCAAAGATACAAAATAACTTTCAAATATGCAATACAATTAAGTAATATAAATACAATAAATATATTAAAAAATCCGCCTATTAAAATAAGCGGATCAACAAACATTTTCAAAATTTATTATGATTTAATTTCTACCTCACGTCTTAATAAAATATCCGTAGTAGCAATTTCAACCTCTGAAACATAAACGGTCTGCCCGTTATTTTCATACGATCTACTGGTAAGCTTTCCAGTTATCGCAATTTGATAACCTTTCTTATAGTTCTTATCTATATGCTCCGCCATTTTATTACGAGCTACACAATTGATAAAGTAACTTCTTTTTACTTCTTCTCCAGTAGTTTTATTTAGATAACTATCATCAACAGCGATAGAAAAATTTAATACTTTCGAATCATTGTCAAATGATTTAACTTCTAATTCTTTTGTGATTCTTCCAATTAATGAAACTTGATTTCTAATAGACATAATTTAAAATTTTAATAGTTGATTTATAATTGATTAATAATTGATTAATATACTTAAAGATACAAAATATTTTTTAAATAAACAATACAATTAAGTAAAATAAATAAATAAAAAATATTAATCGTAATTCTGTAATTCTTGAAAATATACTTTTTTAACTTCCTCCAATGTAAAACCGTATTGTTTTAATACTTCAAACGCTTCTTCGATCTCTCCAGTATAAAAGCATTCGTAGTTAGCTAATTCATACTTTATAATATCTTCTTTCTTGTTCTCCAGTAAGAATAATTTTGTTTGTTCCTCAAAAATAGAATGATATTCTTTGATAAATTGTTTAACTGTTATTTTATCACAAAAACAATTTCCCCAAAAAGTAACATATTCGATGTTATCTTTTTTTGCATCATTAAATTGTGAATTTGAAAACGCCCAAAATGCACCGTATTGATTAAACAGTTCTGTTATTGGTTGATCCGTATAAGATGAAAGATGTTTAAAAGCCATAATAAAAATTGTTCAGTATTTCCCCGCTGTTCCTCGTTTAAAAATTGATTATTAACCTAAATTTTCAATTTCAATTAATAACTGTTCTTTATCTTTTAAGATCCTTTTGTATTTACTCTTATACAAAGCTTTTGATTTATCCGACCAAGTTTTTAAAGCTTCATTAATATTGTCTAACTCTTTATTTAAAAAAAGTTTTACAAAGTCATATTCAGAAATTTTTGGATCATCAGAATATTGTTTTGCTAAATTTTGATAATCTTTTCGTAATTGATCTGCTTTCATAATAAAAATTTTTTGTTGTTAAAGAAATAGTTGGCGTTTTGCCTAACTGATTAATATACTCAAATATACAAAATAACTTTTAAATACACAATACAATTAAGTAAATAAATAATATAAAGTATAATAGTATTTATATATATAGTATATAGTCCAGTATAGAATAAATTAATATCATTTTGTAAGATTGGAACAATTCTTTTAGATATAGATCAAACTATTTTAGCAGCATAGAAATTTCATATTTCATTGCAGCAAAAATAGTTTTCCATCGATTCTCTTTTATGATTAAAATTAACATCACTTCGTTGAGTTGGTTACAATTCTTGACAATGATTGAAAAAACAATAAGCAATAAAAAAGCATAGCGGGAAATTAAACTGACAGTATCTACGTTGCTAAAAAAT
>RRZT010858344.1_pt1 | contig 18807 bp, 15 predicted proteins | sample 2165551 | NCBI WGS metagenome assembly RRZT01 (sample SAMN10456910, study PRJNA506462) | wastewater metagenome | biome: wastewater; feature: sludge; material: wastewater sludge; isolation source: wastewater sludge with Escherichia coli K12::gfp cells carrying plasmid... | place: USA: Moscow, Idaho... | reverse complement strand
GTAAGCCGAGTGCGCCGCCCATGTGATGGCTATGGCGGCTATGCCTTGTTCATAGTCAAGCGTGGTGAGTTCGCTGTGGCGCTGCTGGTGCCGGGCAAGAAGCTGCTGCTGCATGTCTGCGCCCCAACTGGCGCGTTGCTGCGGGTGCTGGGCAGCGGCAAGGGGTGCAAGCTGCATGGCGGCTTCGTATACGCGCGCGGCCAGCCAGTGGCTTTGTCGCGCCCAAGGGGTTTGTTGCACCAAACGCTGGGCGGTGAGCAAGTCGCGCGCGGCATCGCGGCTAATATCGTTTGCGTCGGGCGTAAAGGCGTGCAGGCGTTGCGCCCAACTGCTGGTGGTCTCAAACCGTGGCAACAAGCTGCAAGGCCAGCGCTGCACCCATTGCTTGCGCGCCAATGGTACGAGCTGGGCAAAGGGCAGCAGCACCACGCTTTGGGCGGGGTCGGCATGGGTGTGTTGCAGGTGCTGCGCTATGCGCGTGAGGATGGCTTGCCATTGCATAGGGGGGTTGCTCCGCAGATTGGCTTGGGGGTTGGTGGGGCGGTTTTTTTGTATCTTGTTGGCTATCTTATGCAGCTTTGTGCCATCTTAGGCTGCCTGATGCCGTTTTGTGTCGCTTGCAACCGTGTTGTGCTAACGGCAGGCATTGCAAGCAATGCGGGCGGCTTTCAGGCAGGCAGAGGCAGTGCGCCGCCGCTGCTGTGCGGGGCAATGTGTACGTTGGCTTGTTGCATGATTTGCTCAAAGCTCTCGGCGGCAAGCACCTGGTATTCAATGCAGCGGGCGCTGGCTATGGCGTCGCCTTCAACCACGCTGGCGCTGGGGTGGCACATGAGCACGTCGCCATGCTGGCTGTGTTGCAGCCAAAGGGCAAGCAAGCGCTGGTAGCGCGCGGCAGAGCCGTCAAAGCCATACACGCCCGATAAGGCGCGGCTCATGGCAAAGCCTGCAGCTTGTGCTTGCCGCGCCAGTTCTGCCGCACCCAAGCAGCCGATAACGCTGGCTTTAAACGCATTGGCTGCGCCCGCGCTGGCTGCTTTTAAACCGCGCAGGGCAGGGCGGGTGCAGCGCAGCCAAGGGCGGGCGGGCGGGGTAGCGGGGTTTGTTGCGCCGCTTGTTGTGCTGCTTGCCGTGATGCTGGCGGCGCTGCTTGGGCTGGCTTCTTGTGCAGGGTAGCGACGCTGCAATTCAGCCAGTAGTGCTTCGCGCACTTGCGGCAGTTGGTGTACGTGCTGGTGCCCATCTACAAAGGCGGGTGGGCGCTGCATGGCGGCTTCAAAAGCGTCGAGCTGGCGCGTGACTTCGGCTGCGAGCCAGTCGCTATCGAGCTGCTGGCGGTAGCTGGCGATGATGATTTGGCGCAGCGGCAGTTTGCTGCCTGCCTGCAGCGCACCGTTGGCGGGGCTTATAGAGCTTGTGCGCTGGGGGGCAAGGCGTGCCTCGGTCAAGTCAAAATGCAGCCCTACATCAAGCTGGCTGGCTGGCAATTGGCGCAGGGCAGCAGCGCCGCTTGCCCAAGCGGGCCCATCAACCATGCAACCTGTAGCCCCTATGCGCTTGCGCTGGCTCAAGTCCAGCACGGCTGCGTTGATGCCACTGTGCAGGCCAAAGTCATCCACGCATACGCACACACAACGCCGCCGCGAAGCCATGCCGCCATCGTGCAGGCGGTGGGCGCGGGTTAAGTCATTGGCTTCTTGCATGAGGGGAGGCAGGGTGTCGTTCACAGTGGTGTGCATTGTGCCATGTGGTGCTTATGCTTGCTGAAAATAGCGAATAATTGCAGCTTTGCCCACACCCATCAATCTGCCCGTGCCACACACCGCCTCAGCCCACCCTTTTGACATTCTCCAGCAAGTGTTTGGTTACCCCCAGTTTCGCGGCCAGCAGCAAGCCGTGATTGATACGGTGCTGGCTGGTGGTGATGCACTGGTGCTTATGCCTACTGGCGGGGGCAAGTCGCTGTGTTACCAGATTCCTGCCATTGCCTTGCAGCGCCGTGGGCGCGGCTGCACGGTGGTGGTGTCGCCCTTGGTGGCGCTGATGCACGACCAGGTGGGCGCGTTGCACGAAGCGGGCGTGGCTGCGGCTTTTCTTAATTCCACGCTTGATGCACAGCAAGCCGCCAGCGTAGAGGCTGATTTGCTTGGGCAACGCATCACTTTGCTTTACGTTGCGCCCGAGCGGCTGACTACGCCGCGCTTTCAAGGGCTGCTGCAGCGGCTTTACGCGCAGGGCGCACTGGCGCTGTTTGCCATTGACGAGGCGCATTGCGTAAGCCAATGGGGGCACGATTTTCGCCCCGAATACCGCCAGCTTGATGTGCTGCCCGCGCAGTTTGCGGGCGTGCCCCGCATGGCGCTCACTGCCACGGCTGATGCCATTACGCGGCAAGACATTGCCGAGCGGCTGCATCTGCAAGCCGCGCCGCAATTTATCAGCAGCTTTGACCGCCCCAATATCCGCTACCAGATTGTTGAAAAACGCGACCCGCTTTCGCAGCTCAAGCGCTTTATTGGCGACGAGCACGAAGGCGACGCAGGCATTGTTTACTGCCAAAGCCGCAAGCGCGTTGAAGACGTTGCCGAAGCACTGGCGCAAGAAGGCATTAACGCCTTGCCCTACCACGCGGGGCTTGATACTGCCACGCGCACCGCGCACCAAAACCGCTTTTTGCGCGAAGAAGGCGTGGTGATGGTGGCAACCATTGCCTTTGGCATGGGCATAGACAAGCCCGACGTGCGCTTTGTGGCGCACCTTGATTTACCCCGCAATATCGAAAGCTACTACCAGGAAACAGGCCGCGCAGGACGCGACGGCGCACCCGCCACCGCCTGGATGGTGTATGGCTTGCAAGACGTGGTAAACCAGCGCCGCATGATTGATGCCAGCCCCGCCGCAGACGACTTCAAACGCATCCAAACCGCCAAACTTGATGCCCTGCTTGCCTTGGCCGAAGCCACCGATTGCCGCCGCGCCCGCCTGCTTGCCTACTTTGGCGAAACCAGCGCCACTGCTCAATTAGCCGACCCCGCCAGCGCCGCAAGCACCGCCACCACCACCCACAACTGCGGCAATTGCGACAACTGCCTACACCGCCCCAACGTGTGGGACGCAAGCGATGCCGCCCGCAAACTGCTCTCAACCATCTACCGCGTGCAGCAACTCAGCGGCATATCTTTTGGCGCAGGCCACATCATGGACGTAGTGCGCGGCAAAGACACCGAAAAAGTGCAGCAATTTGGCCACCAAAACATCAGCACCTTTGGCCTTGCTGCCGACATGAGCGAAGCACAACTGCGCAGCGTACTGCGCCAACTGGTTGCCAGCGGCGCATTGCTGGTAAACGCCAGCCAATACAACACCTTGCACCTCACCGCCGCAGCCCGCCCCATCTTGCGCGGCGAGCAGCCCGTGCACCTGCGCCAAGCCGCGCCCACCCCGCGCAGCAGCCGCAGCCGCCGCAGCGGCGAACATGGCGCAAGCACACTGCGCAGCAGCCCCGCCGCTGCCACGCTCGATGCAGCCGCGCGCAGCCGCTTTGATGCCCTCAAACAATGGCGCAGCGAAATCGCCCGCGCCAACGGCCTGCCAGCCTACGTCATCTTTAGCGACAGCGTTTTGGCAGCTATTGCCAGCGCAGCCCCCGAAACACTGGCCGCACTGCGCAGCATCAGCGGCGTGGGCGATGCCAAGCTTGAGCGCTATGGCGCGGCTGTGCTCCAAACCATTGCTTAGTGCCTTGCGCTGCAAAAAAACGAAAACTGGTCACAAAAAAACACACCAAAGCGTGTTACAACCCTGCTCGCTTGCCTTCGCCATTGCCGCGCAGGCGCGAATCCACTTCGGCTTTTAAACCAAGGTGCAGATTGCCACCTGCTCAGAAAAAATGATGGATTTTTGCGTTTTCACTTGCATGCAAAACAACTCCGCTATACCTCCATTCAACCCACACCCCCAAAGCACCAATTTACGTCTTTGCAAAAAAAACAAAACAGCTAAAAACCCTAGGGAAAACACCCGCTTATCTCTTTTAATCGCATCTTGCCAGCGCCCGTTTTTACAATTTAATATACGCTTAATGCAACCCCGCTAATCACCCATTTATGCCGACGACCACCGCCGACACTAAAACCCGCACCCTGCGCCACGCAAAGGCTGCTGCCTTTCTCGTCTTGCTGCTTTCTTTAGCCCTGCTGCTATTAAGCGCGCACATGAAACAACAAGGTCTTTGGGCTTGGGCAGGCGCATTTGCCCAAGCTGCCACCATAGGCGCACTGGCAAGCTGGTTTGTCACCACTGCCTTGTTTCGCCGCCCGCTGGGTTTGCCCTTTGCCTACACTGCCCTTGTTGCCCGCCTTCAAAGCCAAATTGCCCAAGGCATGGGGCAATTTATGCACAACAATTTTCTTGACAAAGAAGCACTCATCGCGCGCACTGCGGTATTCAATCCCGCCCAAAAGCTAGGCAGCTCCCTGAGCAACCCAGCGCAACTGCGCAGCTTTACCGCCCAACTGCAAGACTGGGCCGCAAGCTCTTTTAAAAAGCTCGACAACCCCGCCATTGAGCGCGAGCTTTGCTCGCTGCTGCAGCGCGAATTGCACACACATGGCAGCACCCCAGCCGTTGAGCAAATGGTGCGCTTGCTCAAGCCCGACCAAAACCCGCAGCCCATGCTCGATTGCAGCTTGCGAAAAATCATCCACTGGGCCAGCACGCCATCTGTGCGCAAATCCATCAGCGAAGAAATGGTTGAAGCAGCCAAGCAGCAATACCCCAAGCTGCTTTGGCTTACCGACCAGTTTTCATACACCGAAAACATTGCCGAGACGCTTGCCGCGCATTTGTCGCAATCCATTGTTGATGAGGCGCAAAGCATGCTTTTTAACCCGCACCACCCCTTGCGCGTGCAGTATTGCGCCCAATCCCAGCAAGTGCTTTTGCAAATTACAGGCGGCGCCATTGCGCAAGCCCAGCCGCACCTGCAAAAAGAGCTGCTCATGCAGCAGCCCGCGCTGCAAACCTTCGTCGCTTCAATCTGGCCCATGTTGCGCGACCATCTCGCTGCCGATTTGCAAAAACCCGACTCCCATCTGGCTTCGCGCTTTATCCAATACGCCTCTTTTTTAGGCAGCCGCTTGCGCCACGATACCGCCTGGCAAAGCAGCATCAACAACCAAATGCAAACCCTGATATGGCACTTGACCGACCATCTGCGCCAAATCGCCCCCGAGCACATCCGCAACACCATTCAGGGCTGGAATACGAAGTATCTGGTCAATGAAGTTGAGCGCAATATTGGCCGCGATTTGCAATACATCCGCATCAGCGCCACCCTCGCAGCAGGCATTGCGGGCGTTGGTTTGCACGCTGTACAACTGTGGCTTAAATAGCCCGCACGCCGTGCCCGTGCCTGCAAGCGTGTGCGTGTGCGCACGGCTGGCGCGGGCTATGCCGTTTTACGTTTGCCTGATTGTGTCTGCCTGCGTTGCGTCTGCCTTACTGTCTGGCGCAGCGCAGGCTGGCGGGCAAGGCTTGCGGCTGGCTGGTACGCAAAGGGTTAATATCCAGCCCGCCTCGGCGCGTGTAGCGGGCATACACCGTTAAGTGTGCAGGCTGGCAGCGGCGCATGATGTCCATATAAATGCGTTCTACGCATTGCTCGTGAAATTCATTGTGGTTGCGAAAGCTCACCAGGTAGCGCAGCAGCCCTTCTTGGTTAATGGGCGCGCCGCTGTAGCTGATTTGCACGCTGCCCCAATCGGGCTGGCCCGTAACCAGACAATTGCTTTTGAGCAGATTGCTCGTTAAGGTTTCATCTACTGCGGGCTGGCTGTGGTCTGCCTCAAGCAGCTCGGGCGCGGGCTGGTAGTGGGTGCATTGCACATCAAGCCTGTCTAGGCTCAAGCCTTGCAGCTCGGCAATTTTTTGCTGCTCAAACTGCTCGGGCAGCACCAGTTGCACGCTGGCGCGCGCGGGTATGTTGGCGCTGCTTGTGCCGTGCCACAAGGCGGCGTTAATGTCGTCTGTAATGCGTTGCTGCACCGTTTGGGCATCAGCAAACTGGCTGTTGTTAAAGCTGTTGAGGTAGAGCTTGAACGATTTGCTTTCGATAATGTGCGTGCTCTCGCACGGAATTTGCACCTGCATGATGGCAATTTGCGGCTTGCCGCGCGGGTTGAGCCAGCTTAGCTCATAGCCCGTCCACAAATCCATGCCCATAAAAGGCAAAGTGCTGCCTTCTATGCCAATTTCAGCCCGCTTGGGCGCACGCGGCAAAGGGTAGAGCAAACTGGGGTCGTACTCTTGCGCGTAAGTGCTGCTCTTGCCTAAAAGAGATTGCTCGGGCGTAAATACGGCGGCGGGTGTGTTGGCAGGTGATATCATGGCGAAATGCTGTAAAAGAGTTAAAGCTGCAAGGCGTGCGCTGGCAAATCTTGCGGCTGGGGGGCTTGGCGCTGCAATATGCCTGTTGCCATGCAAAGCCCCAAGTATATAAACGCCAGCGCGGGTAAAAGGCACACGCTGTCAATACTGTTTTTTTGCTGCCGCTTGAAACTATGGCTTTGGCTTTGGTTTTGGTTTTGGTTTTGGTTTTGGCAAAACACAGGGTGCAAAAAACACAGCCCTCTACGCGCTAAGAATAATTCTCAATTAGAATGTTACTTTCCTAATTTGTCATGTGACTTTGCACATCCTTTGCCATATGTTTTGCCACATGCTTTACCTGCCAGCGGCTTGCGAAAGGGTTTCCATGTTTTTAAATACTACAAATTTGCGCCCGTTTGCCACTTTGGGCGCTTTTTCTGCTTTTACTGCCTTGTCGTTGCTGTGCGGCGCGGCACATGCCCATTCGCCGCTGATGAGCTGCTACGCCGAACCTGAGCAGCACATCATGTGCGAAGGCGGCTTTTCTGATGGCGGCAGTGCAAGCGGCGTGCCTGTAACGGTACTGTCGTACGAAGACGCAACGCTTTGGTCGGGCAAGTTTGACGAAAAAGCACAAGTGCGCTTCAAGCGCCCGCAAGGTTCGTTTTTTATCCGCTTTGAAGGCGGGGTAGGGCATACCGTAGAGATTGACCATAACGATGTGCGCTAACGCCTGCCCAAGCGCCCCCAGCCTGCACGCGCCCAGCCCACGCACGGCGGATGGCGCAAACTGCATTGAGCGCATTGCCCCAGCCAGCGCGGGGCGGGAAACATCCTTGCTGCTGCTGGCGGCTTTGCTCGTTATGCTTTTGTCGGGCGCTGTGATTTTCTGGCGCTCGCAGCAGTTTCAGGGCTTTAGCCTGCAAGCGCACCAGCTTGATTTGGCAACCGCCCTAACGCCTGCCGAGCAAGGCATTTATGCCGATTTGCAAGCCGTTGCCGACGAATGGCAACAAATAAGCCAAAGCACAGCAAGCAGCACGCCGCCTTCAGCCAAACAATGGGCAGACGATGCCTGGCCGCCGTTTGCCACAGGCTTAAATGCCAGCCAGCGCGGAGCGCATAGCTGGGCGCTTGTGCAGCATGGCGCAGATTTTGCCTACCTTGGCCGCAGTGCCAAGCCCGAGTTGGCCTCAGATATGCTCTGGCGTTTGCCGCAAGGCAGCAGCAGCCGTTTTGACATCTGGCTTTTGCGCTCTACTGCCGCTGCTCCCGCTACACAGCCCCAGCTTTTAGACGATGCCAGCTTGATACGCCAAGGCTGGCGGCAGGTTATAGCCACCGAGCAGGCAGCTAAAGCAAGCACTCGGTAAAACAAACAAGGCAGTAAAACACCAAGGCAGCACTACCCAACGCAGGCAAGCACCTATTCAGGCTTTTAGTTATCTATTTGCCAGCACACGCGCCTGCTTCACCCCCTCAAAAACAATAACGCACGCGCAGCTTTCTTTCCAATCACTATCCCCCGTTATCAGCACCCTTTTTAGCTACTTCACTCTTATCAGTTATCAGGAGCCAACCATGCCTGCTGCTTTTTCCAAACATTTGCGCCGTTGCCGCGCCCTTTTTACCTTGCTGGCATGCGCTAGTGCACTGTTTGCCACTGGCGCACATGCCCGCACCTTGAGCATTGGCGTTACCCTGCACCCGTACTACAGCTTTGTAGCCAATATCGTGGGCGACCGCGCCAAAGTCGTGCCCATGATTGACTCCACCTTCAACCCCCACGCCTACGAGCCACGCGCCGAAGACATCAAACGCATAGGCCAGCTTGATGTGGTGGTGCTCAACGACATTGGCCACGACGACTTTGCCCGCAAGATGATTGCCGCCAGCCAGCGCCCCAAAATGCCCACCATTGCAGCCAACGCCGATGTGCCGCTGCTCTCTGGCATGGCTTTGGGCGCACCGCAAGGGCGCGCGGTTAATCCGCACACCTTCCTGTCTATCACTGCCTCCATGCTGCAAGTCAGCACCATTGCGCGTGAACTCGGCAAGCTCGACCCCGATAACGCCAGCTTCTACCAAACCAACGCCCGCAACTACAACCGCAAACTGCGCCAGTTACGCGCCGATGCGCTGCTCAAGCTCAAACAAGCCCCCAGCAGTAACTACCGCGTAGCCACCGAGCACGGCGCTTATGACTATTTACTGCGCGAATTTGGTCTGGAAGTATCAGCCGTAATTGAGCCTTCGCACGGCACCGAGCCCAGCCCTTCGCAGATGAAAAAAGTGCTCGACCTCATTCGTGCCAAAAACATCAAAATACTTTTCTCCGAGCAAGACCGCTTAAGCGGTTACGTCAAAACACTAGTGCGCGAAGCCGATATGCGCGTATACCCGCTTACCCACATCTCGCACGGTGCCTACAGCGCCGACGCGTTTGAAAAAGCCATGGCACACAACCTCGATGCAGTCGTGCGCTCCATCCTGGAGAGCAAGCCTTGAGCACTGCCCACTGCCCGCGCGGGCCCGCCCTGCACCTGCAGCAAGTCGCACTGCAACTTGGCGGCACGCGTATTCTTGACGCGATTAACTGGCACGTGCAGCCAGGCCAAGTCCATGCCCTGATAGGCCCCAACGGCTGCGGCAAAAGCAGCCTGCTCAAAACCATATTGGGGCTGATGCCGCACACGGGCGAAGTGCAACTGCATTGGGGCACAAAAACCCCAGGCCGCCTTGCCTATGTGCCGCAAGCAATTGAAAGCGACCGCAGCCTGCCCATGACTGTGCGCGACTTTTTGGCAACCATGTGCCAGCGCCGCCCCTTGTTCTTGGGCATTGAAAAACAAGCCCTTGCACAAATCCACACCGCCCTTGCGCAAGTGGGTATGCAAGACAAGGCCAAGCGCCGCATGGGCGACCTCTCTGGCGGCGAGCGCCAGCGCGTGCTGCTCGCGCAAAGCCTGCTACCAGCGCCAGACTTGCTGCTGCTCGACGAGCCTATGGCTGCGCTGGATGCCGAAGGCGTAAAAATTTTTGAACAACTGCTCCAGCACTGGCGCACCCAAGGCTGCACCATCGTTTGGGTTGAGCACAACCTCGATGCCGTTTGCCGCTTGGCCGACCGCGTCACTGGCTTGAACGGGCACATCCTGTTTACCGATACCCCTGCCATATTGCACGATGCCAACCAGATCTTGCGCCTGTTTTCGCACCGCTGCAACGCACATGCCGACGCGCCAACCGACACAGCTCCCACACCACCCACGCCGCCTGCTCCACCCGCACCGCCCGCGGCTTGCGGCTAACAGGCCGCTTTGTTTTTTGCTTTGGTACATCTATGGAAACCATCCACCAGTTTATTCAGGCAGGCGTTGCAGCAGGGTATTTGCCCGCCATGCTGCAATACGGCTTTGTCATCAACGCCTTGCTCGCAGGCTGCATGCTGGGCCCCTTGCTGGGCGGCTTGGGCGTGCTGGTTGTTGTCAAACGCTTTGCCTTTTTCTCTGAAGCCGTAGGCCACGCCGCCTTAACTGGCATAGCCATTGGCGTGCTGCTCGGTGAGCCACACGGCAGCCCCTACGGTGGGCTGTTTGGCTATTGCGTGCTGTTTGCGCTACTCATGAACTATCTGCGCAACCGCACAGGGCTTGCCCCCGATGCGCTTATTGGCGTATTTTTATCAGTTTCTCTAGCTCTTGGCTCCAGCATTTTGATGGCGCTGGCAGCACGCATCAATATCCATATTCTTGAAAACGTGCTGTTTGGCTCGGTGCTCACCATTGACGGCAACGACTTGCTGATTTTGCTACTCATCACCCTAGCCGCGCTGGTTTGCCTGTTTTTTATTTACAACCAATCCATGCTGGCGAGCTTTCACCCGCAGCTTGCCTTGGTGCGCAAAGTGCCCGTGGTTTGGGTCGATTATGTTTTTGTTGTACTGGTTACGCTCGTAACCGTTGCGGCAGTAAAAATAATCGGCGCAATTTTGGTAGGCGCTTTGCTCGTCATACCCGCTGCCGCTGCCCGCCTGCTGGCACGCTCCATCTGTGGCTTTTTCTGGCTCACAGTAGCCTTTGCCAGCTTTAGCACACTCGCTGGCATTGCCGTGCCCATTGCTTGCGATATTCCCGTGCCTTCGGGCGGCGCCATCATTCTTACTGCGGGCATACTTTTTGCCCTCTCGGTGCTGCTAGGCAAAAGCCGCCAACAAACCCAAAACCGCTAACCACTAGCCGCTTGCGCTGCCATCATGCAGCGCACATTTGCCTTACACCCTTTACCTGTTTACTCCGCTATGAAAACCTCCAGCCCTCTACAGCACAACGCCCTTGCACACAGCACAACTGGCACGGCCAGCGTATTTTCTTCGCCTTTGGCACGCACTGCGCTGCTGGCTTGCTCTGCCACGCTGCTCATGCTGCTGGCTGCACCAGTCGCTGCCGCAGCTCCAGCCGCAAGCACAGCCAGCGTCCGCACCAAAGTACGTCCCAATAGCCACACCGCAGCCAAAACCGCTGCCCTTGGCACTACGCACAACAACGCCCAAGCCAGCGCCCCCGTAGTGCTTGCCGCGCACCCCGTGCTGCATGGTCTGGCGCAAGAACTGGTACGTGGCAGCCGCATTGAAATTGTGCGCGTAACGCCCGCAGACTTGCCCGCCTCGCGCCATCCTGCCTACCTGACAGGGCGCGGGCTTGAAGCACTGCAAAGCGCAGCCAGCCAGGCGCAAGCCGTTTTAAGCATGCGCTCTATTTGGCCTGACGACCAACTCTACCCCTTGGCGCGGCGCAGCAACATCCGCATAGTCGAAATCGATACTGCCAACCCGATTGAAGGCGACTTGCCTGGTCTTACCCTCAACCAAACCCAAGGCCACGCCATACAAACCCAACCTTGGCTGGCAAGCACCAATCTGGCGCGAATGGCAACCCTCATTGTTGATGCGCTTGCCCGCCTGCACCCTGCCAGCGCCAAAACGCTGGAGCACAACCTGCAAAAAACCAGCCAGCAGTTACAGCAGCTAGAAATCAACACCAGCCAAGCGCTGGCAAGCGCCCCGAATCTATCGGCAGTTGTGCTCTCGCCGCGCTTGCAAACACTGGCTCAGGCACTTGATTTGGAAATACTGCCCTGGGCTGCCCCTGCCGACCCAACCCAAGCCGCACCCGCCCTGCAAGCCCTGCTGCAACGCGAAAAAGTAGCACTGGTATTGCACCACACCACCCCCGATGCGGCGCAACTTCAAGCCATTCAAAACAGCGGCGCGCAATTGCTCATCGTGCGTGAATTTTCTGCAAACCCCATTACCGAGCTGCAACAAGCCGTGCAAAATGCTGTAAAAATTCTTAATCCAGCAGCAGAAAAATAATCTTCTTGCTTTGTTTTTCTTTATTTTCTGCTTAACCTGATTAATTAACCAACCCAGTTCATCTATCCATTTAATCCAGCATATTAATATGGATAATTAATCTGGCAATTTCGCCTAGCTAGATGAACAAGCGCTGATTTATTATTTATACAAGATAAAACCAAAAAATCCACCACTCCCGCACAGGCGTGAAACCATTGCATTTAAAAGCACTGCCGTAAATTCTCGCCCGTTCGGTAATCACAAGCGATGGCATTTTATCCGAAACTGAAATAAACCAGCACTTGCCTTATTTTTCAATAAACCAAGCATAAAAACGCCTCTTTAAAATCAGCTTGAAAATGCGCAATCTGGCTTGTTTCTTCACCCGTGCTTTCAAAGCGCACAAAATCAAATGCGCTGCAATGCATCCATACAGCAACGCGCATGGCAATTGTGCATTTCAATCCGCATTTCTTCGTCTAAAAACCAATCTATCGGCAGAAGAAACCTCAGGCGCATAGGCATAACCCGCACTGTTAAATGCCATTAAATCACGCGGATGGCTGGCACAAGTTTCTATGCAATGGCGCATCATCAAGCCACGCGCGCGCTTGGCGTAAAAGGTAATGATTTTCCAAACACCGCCTTTATAGTCTTCAAATACGCAGTCAATCACTCGCGCGCGCAAAGCCGCACAGTCCACCGCCTTGAAGTATTCTTGCGAAGCCAAATTAACCAGTATGTGTGCGCTGGCTTTGTCTGCACCCTTTGCCAGGCTTTGCTCATCCATGCGGTGGCGTAAATAATCTGCAATCTGGCTACCCCAAAACTGGTACAGATTTTTGCCACGCGCTGTAGGCAAGGCAGTACCCATTTCCAGCCGATAGGGCTGCATCCAGTCAAGCGGGCGCAACACGCCGTACAAGCCGCTGAGTATGCACAAATGCTGCTGCGCCCATTGCAGTTGCTCCATGCTTAAAGTTGCAGCTTGCAGCCCTTCATACACATCGCCATTAAAAGCCAGCAGCGCTTGCCGCGCATTGTCAGCACCTGATTTTGGCTGCCATGCAGCGTAACGTGCCACGTTGAGCATAGCCAATTTGTCGCTAATGCCCATCAAGCTGGCGATTTGCTGTGGCGCGTATTGCTGCAAAACTGCAATGAGTTCAGCCGATTGTTCTGGAAACAAGGGCTTACTGTGCGGCAGCTCGGTTGGTAGAACACTGTCGTAATCAAGTGCTTTGGCGGGTGAAAGTACAAAAAGCATGGCAAATGGTGCAGGGCAGGTAATAGATTAAACAAAAAGACCGACAGATTATGGCTGTTTCTTCATAGTCAGATAAACAATCGGGTATCTCGAAAGATATCCGTTCCAAAAGCAAATCACAAGCAAGCTGATTGCCTATGTGGTACTTTTAGCCACACTTTTAGCCAAAATTCAAACAAATATGTCATTTTATGAGCAATCTTAAAGCAGTAGCTGGCAATAATATTTCATAATCTGGTAATTGGCAGATAGCATACGCTGTGCGCATTGCGTTAATGTATGTTATGCACGTTTTGTAACTTTATTTTTGCAAGCAGTGCATCTATAGCCAAAATACGCAACAAACACAGCAACACACTTTTTTTGGAGCTACAGCATGAAAATTCTGCTTTTAGGCAAAGACGGCCAACTCGGTTGGGAGCTGCAACGCAGTCTGGCACCACTTGGTGAGCTGGTAGCTTTAAGCCGCAACCCGGCAAACAACGCATTACACCAAGGCCAGCCATTGTGCGGCGACTTGAGCAATCTGCAAGGCTTGGCCGAAACAGTGCGCAGCGTGCGCCCCAACCTCATCGTCAATGCTGCTGCCTATACCGAAATCGACAAAGCCGAGCACAACCCCGATTTGGCACGCTGCATCAACGCTACTGCCGTAGGCGTGCTGGCACAAGAAGCGCAAGCATTGGGCGCAGCACTCGTACACTATTCAACCGATTATGTTTTTGATGGCAGTGGCGAGCAACCGCGCGATGAAAATGCTGCCACCGCGCCACTCAATGTTTACGGCAAAACCAAGCTCGAAGGCGAGCAACTGGTGCAGCAGCATTGCCCCAAGCATATGATTTTCCGCACCAGTTGGGTTTACTCCGCGCACGGCAACAACTTTGCCAAAACCATGCTCCAACTCGGGCAAGAGCGCAAGCGCCTAAGCATAGTTAATGACCAATTTGGCGCCCCCACCAGCGCCGAGCTGCTGGCCGACATCACCGCCCACGCAGTGCGCCAACTCCTTGCTGGCGACCAAGCCTGCGCAGGGCTCTACCATCTGGTAGCCAACGGCCAAACCAGTTGGTATGACTACGCCTGCTTCGTACTCGACGCTGCCCGCCGTGCTGGTTTGCCACTGCAAGTAGCGCCTGACGCCATTGCTGCAATTCCCACCTGCGCCTTTCCCACCGCTGCCAATCGCCCGCACAACTCGCGCTTGGCAACACAAAAATTGCAAAAAACCTTTGGCCTGACCCTGCCACACTGGCAATGTGGCTTGCAGCGCATGCTTGATGAAGTTTTACCCATCCTCACCAAGCGCCTGTAAACCACAGCTGATGAGCCTGGCTTATAAATCAGGCTCATCAATCTGTCTTTACAGCATTTTGTGTAAACTCTTTTCGTAAACCCGTCTTTTCAGCCAATCAAACATCAAACACAATGCATGCATACCCTGCTGCAATACCTGAAGTACTTGTATTAGAGCCACGCATCTTCACCGATGCCCGTGGCTTTTTCTTTGAGAGCTTCAATGCGCAAACTTTTGCCGCAGCAACAGGCTTGCAGCGCGATTTTGTACAAGACAACCACACACTCTCAGGCAAGGGCGTGCTGCGCGGTTTGCACTACCAAATCAAGCAGCCACAAGGCAAACTGGTGCGTGTGCTTGAAGGTGAAATATTTGATGTAGCCGTTGATTTACGCAAAAAATCGCCAACGTTTGGCCAATGGGTAGGTGTTTTGCTATCTGCTGAAAATAAAAAGCAGCTTTGGATTCCAGAAGGCTTTGCCCACGGTTTTATTGTGCTGGGTGAAAAAGCCCAAGTTCTCTATAAAACCACCGATTTTTACGCGCCAGAGCATCAACGCGCTTTACGCTGGAATGACCCTGCTCTTGGTATACGCTGGCCTATCAGGCAAGAGCCTTTACTTAGCGCACAAGACGCTACAGCTAACCTGCTTTCTGAAGCTGAAGTTTTTGATTAAGGCTATAGCAGCTTAACGGGTCTTTTTAAAAATTCACAGTTTTAAAAAATAATTAAAACTTTTGGTTTAAAAGCAAAAGCCAATTTTTAGGAAATTTTTTTAAATCTGAATTAAAACTTGCCTAAAATTTAAGCAGAAAACTTTGTTTTAAAAGAAAAGTTGTTCCCTGTATTGTTATGCAGAGGTTTATATAAAGACAGTAGTCATAGTAGAGCGCGTATTTTTCTGTTTACAAGCCTAAAACATCTTTATATATCAATAGCTTACAGTACAATTAAAGCTGTGCGTATCCAGGATTTCTGCTGTAGCTGAAAAAGGTGCAATTGGTCTTTTTCAAAAAAGCTGTGGATAAGATGTATTTTGTTATAAAGTTATCCACAGCTTTATTCAACTGCACTGTATAGCTTGATGCGGCAGTTATATCAGCGGTTTTTGTGCTGCTTCTGTACCGTTTCTGCAGTGGTTTTATACTTTTTATGCGTTTTTTTCGCTGCTATTTTGTCTGTTTTCTTTTGCATAGCTTGTTTTGCAAACGCTCAAATAAATGGCTTTAGAAGAGCTGCACATTTTTAACTTTTAATTTCTATGCAATATTCCCAACAATTTGACGTTATCGTAGTGGGTGGCGGGCATGCGGGTACTGAGGCTGCTTTGGCTGCCGCACGCATGGGCTGCGCTACTTTGCTGCTAACGCACAATATAGAAACACTGGGGCAGTTAAGCTGCAACCCGTCGATTGGCGGTATTGGCAAAGGGCATTTGGTAAAAGAAATTGACGCGCTTGGCGGCGCAATGGCGCTGGCGGTAGATGTTTCTGGCATCCAGTTTCGTGTGCTTAATTCAAGCAAAGGGCCAGCGGTGCGCGCTACGCGGGCGCAGGCGGATAGGCTGCTGTATAAAGCAGAAATCAGAAAGCGTTTGGAGAACCAAGCCAACTTGATGCTGTTTCAACAAGCGGTAGACGATTTACTGATTGAAAGCGACGGCGTAAATGACCGTGTAGTAGGTGTTGTGACAGAAATTGGCTTGGTCTTTCGTGCGCGTAGCGTGGTGCTAACGGCGGGTACGTTTTTAAATGGCCGCATCCATATTGGCTTGAGTAATTACGAAGGGGGCAGGGCGGGTGACCCGCCTTCTATTTCTTTAGCCAAGCGGCTAAAAGAATTGAAGCTGCCACAAGGCAGGCTTAAAACGGGCACGCCACCGCGCATTGACGGGCGCACCATCGACTACAGCCAATGCGAGCAGCAAGCGGGCGATGGTATGCCTGGAGGGCGCTTGGCAGATGATGGCGAGTCGCTTGCCGCGATGCCAGTATTCAGCTTTATGGGGCGTGCCAGTATGCATCCGCAACAAGTGCCTTGCTGGATTACCCACACCAATAGCCGTACGCATGACATCATTCGCAGTGGTTTTGACCGCAGCCCCATGTTTACTGGCAAGATTGAAGGCGTGGGGCCGCGTTATTGCCCTAGCGTGGAAGACAAAATCAGCCGCTTTGCAGATAAAGAAAGCCACCAGATTTTTCTCGAGCCCGAAGGGCTCACTACGCACGAGATTTACCCCAACGGCATTAGCACCAGTTTGCCGTTTGATATTCAATATGCATTGGTACGCAGTTTGCCAGGCTTGCAAAATGCGCATATTTTGCGCCCAGGGTACGCGATTGAATACGATTATTTCGACCCGCGTTTTCTCAAAGCCAACTTTGAGACACAGCAAATCAAAGGCTTGTTTTTTGCTGGGCAAATCAATGGCACAACGGGTTACGAAGAAGCAGCAGCACAAGGTTTGTTTGCGGGTGTAAATGCGGCGCTGCAGCTTGCAGGCAAAGAGCCTTGGTTACCCAAGCGCGATGAGGCTTATTTGGGCGTGATGGTTGATGACCTGATTACCAAAGGCGTAAGCGAGCCATATCGCATGTTTACCAGCCGCGCAGAGTTCCGCCTGCAATTGCGCGAAGACAATGCCGATGCACGCCTTACCGAGCAAGGTAGGGCGCTTGGGCTGATTGACGATGCACGCTGGGCTGCTTTTAACCGCAAGCGCGACGCTGTTTCACGTGAAACAGAGCGCCTGCGCAGTATTTGGGTTAATCCAAACAATTTACCCCATGCAGAGGCGCAAAGGGTGCTCGGCAAGGGCATAGAGCGCGAATACCATTTGGCAGACTTGCTGCGACGCCCTGAGGTGAGCTATGGCAAGTTAATGAGTTTGGATGGCGGGCGCTATGCTAACCCAGATTTTTCTACTGCTGCGGATGCAATGCAGGAACCTGTTTCACGTGAAACACAGGAGTTGAAACTCTCTGCCGAAGAAGTGAACGCGGTGGTTGAGCAGGTAGAAATTGCTGTTAAATATGCAGGGTATATTGATAGGCAAAGAAACGAAATAACCCGCGCAGCCCACTATGAAAACATGAATTTGCCGCCAGATATGGATTACAACGAAGTAGATGCCTTGAGTTTTGAAGTAAGGCAATGCTTGTCAGCACAGCGCCCAGCTACATTGGGGCAGGCTTCGCGTATCAGCGGGGTAACGCCAGCGGCTATATCGTTGCTGTTGGTGTATTTGAAAAAACGCGGTTTTAAAAAGCAGTAAAAGACAAAATACCAAACTCTATGAAATGGACTTGTAATCAATGAAGCACCTCCTTTCCTTTTGGCGCTACGTGCAGGAAAATGCATCAGATTTCGGCTTGGGCATAGTGCTAATGGTTTTTAGCATGATATTGGCTCGAGCGCTGTATGTTTTAACCAAGCGGGTGATTGCAAAGCACACCAAAGATCCGCTGCTGTGGATTTTGCTGGCAGATGTGTTTTGGCTGCTATCTGTGCTTGGAGGATTGGCGCTTTCGGTGCAAGTTGGATTTGGCATCAATATCACCAGACATATCTTTGTGAGCGCGGGTATTTTGTCGGTAGTGATGGGTTTTGCTTTTAAAGAGCTGGGCGAAAACTTTGTGGCTGGCTTTATGCTGGCATTGCGCCCACCCTTTGCTATTGATGATTACATTGAGTACGAAGACACGATTGGTCGTGTCTGCGAAATCAGCTTGCGTGCAGTGCGTGTCATTACCCCAGATGGCAAAGAGGTTTACATACCCAGCGCCAACTTGATTAATAACAAGTTTGCCAGCCTGACATTCATGCCACTGCTGCGCTACGATTTTGACTTGCCTTTGGCTCCAGGTTTTGATTTCAAGCAGCTTGAGCAAGTTGCCATTAAAGCGGCGGCAGATACTTCGGATGTGGTATCAAGAAACCGCAGAGCGCCTAGCGTGCACATCATGAGCGCCAAAAGCCGCTATATGGTGATGGTGAGGGTGTTTTTCTGGATTGATACCCATGTGGTACCTACCGTTACAGAGCATATGTATATCCGCTCACACGTTATTTACAACGTGCTCAAGGCGCTGAAAGAGCATGGCATCGAGCTAACCAGTGAAACCTACCACGTGCAAATGGGCGCAGTGCCAGCACCCTCTCATCCAGAGGCAAGCATGCTACGCACCGTGACTTTTTCAGAAGGCAAAGCACAATGAAAACCATGCTGCAAACTGGTCTTGGGCAACTGGGGCTAACGCTTGAAGCGGCGCAAGAGCAGAAGTTGCTTGATTATCTTGCGCTCATTGCCAAATGGAACCGCGTCTACAACCTCACTGCAGTGCGCGACCCCGAAGAAATGCTCTCTTACCATCTGCTTGATAGCTTAAGCGCACTGGCACCTCTGCAGCGTTGCATCAAGCAGCATGCCAGTAAAACCCTGCTCGATGTAGGCTCTGGCGCAGGGCTGCCAGGCGTTGTATTTGCTATTTGCAACCCCGATTTGCACGTGGCAT
>RRZT011102634.1_pt1 | contig 18809 bp, 19 predicted proteins | sample 2165551 | NCBI WGS metagenome assembly RRZT01 (sample SAMN10456910, study PRJNA506462) | wastewater metagenome | biome: wastewater; feature: sludge; material: wastewater sludge; isolation source: wastewater sludge with Escherichia coli K12::gfp cells carrying plasmid... | place: USA: Moscow, Idaho... | reverse complement strand
TTTCTTGACGTCGTCCTTCGGCTTCTTCACCTTCTTGGGGCCGGCCGAGATGAGAATGCGAATGCTGGTGCCGCGCACAGCCACGCCCGACGGGCTGATCCCGAGGAACGTGCCCTTGGGCGTGTTGCTCGCGATGGTGTCGGTGTAGGAGCCGAAGCCCGCATTGAGCAGCACGGTGCGGCAGTTCGAGACGCCCGAGCAGCTCGGCACGTCGACCTTCTTGCCGGCCAGAATGCCGTAGGGCGGGTCGACGAACCCGGGCCCCTTCGAGAACTCCTTCAGCGCCGCGGCGAAGGCCGGCTTGAAGATGTGCCCTCCCGCTTCTTGGCCGGACTTTCCCCACAGCGTGCGGTGGCTGTACTTCATGTAGGCGCCCTTGAGGTAGACCTGCTTGCGGTACCCGCTCCAGTACTTCTTGAACCGCGGATCGCTGGAGTAGCTGATCATGCCGCCACCGGCCAGGTTGCGGGTGAATCCGACGGTCCAAATGGCCTTGTTGTCTGGCACCGTGCCGGTCTTGCCCGCGATCGTGTAGCCCGAGATTTGTGCCGGACGAGCCGTGCCCGAGCGGAAGGGGCCCTGGAACACCTTGGCCAGGGCGTCGGCGATGCCCTCGTCGAGAACCCGGCGGCAGTTGGCGTCGGGGGGTTCGATCGCGCCACCGGCAGCGGTCTTGATCGACTTGACGATGACGGGCTCGCAGCGAATACCCCGCGCGGCGACGGTGGCGTAGGCGTTCACCAATGAGATCGGCGAAACCTCAACCGCGCCGAGCGTGAACGACGGGTAGTTGCTGTATGTCTTGGTGAGCGCATCACCCTTGGGGTCGATGGAGGGCTGCAGGCCGAGCGCCTGCGCGATCTTGGTGGCCTCGCACAAGCCTGCTGCAGCCTCGAGTTGCACGAAGTAACCGTTCACCGATTTGGTAGCTCCCGTGAATAGGTTGAAGGTGCCACCCACACCCACCACGTTCCAGCGCTTGTTCACCCTGACGGCGCCTTGGCACGACTGAAACTTCCAGCCGTTGAAGTCCATCTGCGGCTTGACCTTGATGTTGCCGTACGCCCCGAGTCCGTTCTTCAACGCGGCGGCCGCCACGAACATCTTGAAGGTCGAACCTGCCTGGTAGCCGGATCCGCCACCCATGCTCTTGCCGACCGCGTAGTTCCAGTAGGTCTGGCTCGTCTTGGTGCCCATCTTCTGGCGGTTCTGCGCCATGGCGACGATGAGGCCGGTGCCGGGTTGGATCATGACCATCACCGAATCGACGGGGTCGCGCGGGTCGAGGTAGTTGCGAATCGCCTTCTCGGTCTTGCGCTGCACCTTCGGGTCGATGATCGTGCGAATGGTGAGGCCGCCGCGGTACAGGGCGTTCTCGCGGTCTTCGACGGTGGCGCCGAGGTTGCTGGACGCGAGCATGGTGAGCTTCACGTAGTCGCAGATGAACGGGAACTCGCTGTTGGCGCAGCCGTGCAGCTTGCTCTTGGGCTTCACCAGCCCCAGCCCCGTGGCCTTCGCCTCGGCCGCCTCTTGGGCGGTGATCACACCCACGTCTTTCTGGGCCATGCGGTCGAGCACGTCGTTGCGGCGCTGCTTGGCCACCAGCGCGAGGCCGCTGGTGCGCGGGTTGGTGCCCACCGGGTTACGCACCATGCCGGCCAGCAAGGCGGCCTGGGGCAGGGTCAGCTTGCTGGCATGCACGCCGAAGTAGTTGAGTGCGGCCGCTTCGACGCCGTAGGCGCCGTCGCCGTAATAGGCGATGTTGAGGTAGCGCTCGAGAATCTGGTCTTTGGTGAGCTGCTTTTCGAGGGCGATCGCGTAGCGCAGCTCTTGAATCTTGCGCGTGATGGTGTTCTCTTGCGCCTTCTGCACGCCGTCGGAGTCACCCCTGGCCTGCGCGGCGCTGATCAGCGACATCTTCACGTACTGCTGGGTGAGGGTGGACGCGCCCTGGGTGTTGCCGCGGACCGTGCTGACCAGCGCACGCAGCGTGCCCTGCAGGTCCATGGCGCCATGCTCGTAGAAGCGGTGGTCTTCGATCGCGATCTGCGCCTTCTGCATGATCGGGGCGATCTTGTCGAGGGTGACGTACTGCCGGTTCTCGTCGTAGAAGTTGACCAGCGTCGAGCCGTCGGCCAGCAGCACCTTCGACTTCTGCGCCAGAGGCACCTCGACCAATTCGGCCGGCAGGGCGTCCATGGCCGCTGCGGTGGACTTGCTGACCTCGGCCGACACACCCGCGGCGGGTACGACGAGCCCCGCGATCAACAAACCGCCGAGCACGCTGACCACGAGAAACATGACCAGCGAGTAGAGCCTCTTCCCCAAACGCATGGTCACCAGACTACGTGACGCTCAACCTGAGCCCCGTATCGACTCCTGAGAAGGACGTGAACGTTGAGTTGCGGCCCGCCGAACCCCGTGCCGGGTGGCGGCGCCGACGAGAGATTCGTCGGTTGAGCACCGTGTTGCTGAAGATTCGCCAGGGTTTTCGTTGATTTGCGCGTACCTCGACTTTGCGTGTGCGACGCCAACCACTACACTCGGTAGTAGCGGTCCGGTGTTCCGATTCCCCCGAAATAGGTGATGACCCATGACAGTCATGGAGACCGATAGTTGGCCGATGCAGGCCAAGTGTCGGGGCATGCAGGACGACCTGTTCCCCGACGGTGCCGAGCAGAAACGTGCACGCACGATCTGTGCCGGCTGCCCGGTCAAAGCCATGTGTCTGGCAGAAGCGCTCGACAATCGCATCGAGTGGGGGGTCTGGGGCGGCATGACCGAACGCGAACGCCGCAGGCTGCTGCGCAAGCACACCGAGATCACGTCGTGGCGGCGGCTATTGCTGCAGCCCCAGCCACAACTCGCTGAGTGATCTCAGATCGCTGACGCCGCCGGGCGCGAGTGCCACCTCGGCCACCGGAACACCGATGTCGTACAGCGGACGGCCGGCCGCGCGTTCTGCTGCCCGTCGCTGCTGCGCCCGCCGATGATGGGCCAGCACCTGCTGCTGAGCCTGATCGGCGTGCAGGTCGGCCGCGGCCAGCGCCTCGGCTGACGTGGGCGCCACCGGCGTCACCTGATTGATCACGACACCGCGCAGCGGCAGCCCGTCGTGCCGTAGCCGCCGTGCCAGCGCGACCGCCTCGCCCACCGGGGTTGGCCGGGGTGCGGCCACCACCACGAACGCCGCCCGGTCGGACTTCAGCAGGGTGCGGGTCTGGGTGGCGTTGGCCTCGAAGCCCAGCACGGCCCGTTCGAAAACCCGAAGAAACGTGCGCAGGTCGCCGAAGAGGCGTCCACCCAGAATCGAGTCGAGCGCCTTGGTGGCCAGCGCCGCACCGGCGTCCAGAAAGGCGAAGGGGCCGCGGGGAAGGCCCAGCGCCACGCGCAGCAGCGGGTTGTGCGCCAGGGCCTCGAGGCGATTCGGACCGTCGAGAAAGTCGAGGGCCGAGGCGCTCGGCGGGGTGTCGACCACGATCAGATCCCAGGTGCCGGCCTGCTCCGCCCGGCGGGAGAGTTCGCCGACCTTCTCCATCGCCACGTACTCCTGGGTGCCCGAGAACGCCTCAGCCAGGGCCTGATAGAAGGGGTTGGCCTTGATGCGTTCGGCGTCCTCAGGGGTGTTCTGGGCGGCGAGGGCCTGATCGAAGGCGTGCCGCACGTCGAGCATCATCGCCTCGAGGCTGCCGACGGCATCGCTCAACGGCACGGGCGTCGGCTCGTGCGCCAGGTCGTCCAAACCCATCGCCTGCGCCAGTCGCCGGGCGGGATCGATGGTGACCACCACGACCTTACGGCCCAGTTGGGCGGCGCGCACCGCCAGCGCCGCCGACAGCGTGGTCTTGCCCACACCGCCGGTGCCGACGCAGAACAGCAGCCGCAGCCTGGGGTCGGTGAGCAGCTGGTCGGGCACGAAGGCGGTCACGCGAGCTCCAGCTGGTCGGCGAGCGTGCTCAGACCGTGCCCGGACGGGTCGTGGTCGGCCACGCACGTGACGCCCAACCCGGTGCGGTAACGCAGCAGAGCCTGCCACGCGGCCTGGCCACGAGCCCGGTCGGCCTCGTCGAGCAGGGCGGCGGTCATGCGATTCCAGTCGTCGGGGGTGATGCCGTCGGGGGCCCCTGGCAGCGGGTCGGGCACGGGTGGAACGGCGATGCAGCGGTTGGCGATCACCGTGCCCAGCCGCAGGTCGAGTGCCTGCAGGGCCGCGACGGTTTCGATGGTTTCGGTCACCGGCAGGTCGCCCAGCAGCGTCACCACGTGGGTGCGGCAGGTCGGGTCGCGCAGGTCGTCCATCACCGAGGCGGCCTGCTCGGCGATCGGGCTGCCGTCGGTGAGTTCGGTCAAGCCGACCCCGGCGCCGAGAAACGAGCCGATGCGGCCAGAGGGCGGCGCGTCGAGCACCAGCACGTCGATGCCCGGGTGTGTCTCGGTGAGGTGCGTCACCTGGCCGATCAGCAGAATGTCGCGCAGGCCAGGGGCGATGCGGGTGGCGAAGTCGACGAGCGGGTCGAGTTGCAGCAGGTCCGCGGCGAAGCCGAGCCGGTAGTAACGCTGCAGATAGCCGGCCAACGAGGCCCGCGCGTCGATCTGGACGCCCTCGATGCGGCCGCTACGGGTGGGCAGCAGCAACTTCGGCTCGTGGCCGACCGCACTGCCTGACGCCAAGGCGAGCCCTCCGCGTCCTTCGACCTCGGCGACCACCACCCGGGCCCCCTCACGCGAGAGCCGCAGGGCGAGCGCGAGCGCGATGGTGGTCTTGCCCACGCCGCCCTTGCCGGTCACGATGTGCAGCGGGCAGCGCTCTGGCATGCCTGCCAGCGTACGCGGCGACCGCTGTCGGCCCCGGGCATTAGGGTTGCGCCATGACCAAGTGGGAGTACGTCACGGTGCCGGTGCTGGTGCACGTGACCAAGCAGATTCTCGACCAGTGGGGCGCCGACGGGTGGGAGCTGGTGCAGGTGGTTCCGGGGCCCAACCCGCAGAACCTCGTCGCCTACCTGAAGCGGCCGCTGGAGGACGGGTGAACGACGAGCTGGACGGCCTGACGCCGTCCCAGCGTCTCGCCGAGTTGGGGCTGGTGTTGCCTGCGGTGGCCAAGCCGCTGGCCGCCTACGTGCCCGCGGTCGCCTCCGCCGGGCAGGTGTTCACCTCGGGTCAGTTGCCCACCGTGAACGGCACCCTGATCGCCACCGGCAAGGTGGGTGCCGAGGTCGGGCTCGAGGTGGCGATCGAAGCGGCCCGGGTGGCGGCGTTGAACGCCCTGGCCGCGGCTGCGGCTCAGGCGGGCGGCCTCGACAACATTCGACGCGTGGTGCGCGTGGTGGTGTTCGTGGCCTCCGACCCGTCCTTCACCGCGCAGCCGCAGGTCGCCAACGGGGCCAGCGAGCTGTTCGGCCAGATCTTCGGGGTCCTCGGCGTGCACGTACGCTCGGCGGTGGGCGTCTCGGTGCTGCCGCTGGACGCACCCGTCGAACTCGAACTGGTCGTCGAGGCCAGCGCCGCGGCGTTCTGATGGAAACCCGCACGGCGCTCGTCAGGCGGGCCAGGGCGATCAACCGCACCCTGGCCGCCACCTACCCCGACGCGCGCTGTGAACTCGACTTTCGCAACCCGCTGGAGTTGCTGGTCGCCACAATTTTGAGCGCCCAGTCGACCGACAAACGGGTCAACCTGGTGACCCCGGCGGTGTTCGCGCGCTACCCGAACGCGGCCGCCTACGCCGCGGCCGAGCGCGAGACGCTGGAGCAGTTGATTCACCCCACCGGCTTCTTTCGCGCCAAGTCCGACGCTCTGATCAAGCTGGGGGCCGCCCTGGTGGAGCGCTTCGGCGGCGAGGTGCCGGGGCGCCTGAAAGACCTGGTCACGCTGCCCGGGGTGGGTCGCAAGACCGCCAACGTAGTGCTGGGCAACGCGTTCGACGTGCCGGGCATCACCACCGACACTCACTTCATGCGGTTGTCGGCACGCTTCGGCTGGTCTGACTCGGCCAAGCCCGACGTGGTCGAGGCCGAAGTGGGCTCACTGTTCCCGCGCAGCGACTGGACGCAGCTCTCGCACAACGTGATCTGGCACGGTCGCCGGTGCTGCCACGCGAGGCGTCCGGCCTGTGGGGCGTGCCCGGTGGCGCGCCTGTGCCCCAGCTACGGCGAGGGGCCCACCGACCCCAAGGTCGCGGTGAAACTACTGCGAGAGCCGCGCGGATGAGCCGCGGGCGCGCTCCGTCGTTCCGGCGTCTTCCGTCGTTCCGGCGTCTTCCGTCATTCCGGCGAACGCCGGAATCTCGCTTGGCCCGCGTGTCGGCTGCGGCCGTGGCGGTGCTCATGCTGCTCGCCGGCTGCACGATCACGCGCGTCGAAGAGCCATCGGCCAGCTCTGACCCGACCTTTGTTCCGGCGACTCAGGCCGAGGTGCTGCAGGCACGAAAGGCGGCCGGCATCGCGGCGTGCCCCAAGTCGTCCGAGACGGTGGCGGCCCGACCCGACGGCTTGCCCGACCTGACGCTCGACTGCCTGGGCGGCGACTCGACGGTGCGGTTGGCCGGGCTGCGCGGCAAACCGATGGTGATCAACCTGTGGGCGCAGTGGTGCGCGCCGTGCCGTGCCGAGTCGCCGTTTCTGCGTGAGTTCGCGCAGGCCGGCAAGGGCAAGGTGCTGCTGCTCGGGCTGAACTACGCCGACCCGCGGCCCGAACTGGCGGTCGAGTTCGCGTCGCTGGTGGGTTGGAAGTACCCGCAAATGGCTGATCCCGACCGACGGTTGGGCGCGGCGCTGGCACTGCCGGTGGCGATTCCGATCACGCTGTTCGTCGACGCCGACGGACGCCTGGTGCGCACCTACATCGGCGGCGTGCACTCCTACGACGAACTCAAGCAGCTCACCCATGACGAGCTCGGTGTGACGTTGTGACTCGGTTCGACCTCGAACCCTTGCGCACCGCGCTCGCCGGCCCCGAGGCGGCGGCCGCGGTGGCGTCGCGGCGGGCCGCGGGCGGGCGACCGGCTGCGGTGCTGATCGCGCTGGCCCAATACCCGCAGGCCACCAGCGTGGTGTTGGTCGAAAAGGACGCCCGGCTGCGCACCCACGCCGGCCAGGTGGCCTTTCCCGGCGGCGGCATCGAGCCGGCCGACGTGTCGGCGGTCGCCGGAGCGCTGCGCGAGGCCGACGAAGAGGTGGGGTTGGCGCCGTCCGAGATCGACGTGTTGGGGGTGTTGCCGCCGGCGCACGTCCGGGCGTCCGACTTCGACGTGACGGCGGTGGTGGGGGCGTGGCAGGCGCCGCGACCGCTGGTGCCCGTCGACGTGGGCGAGATCGCGGCGGTGCACAGCGTGCCCCTCGACGTGCTGCTCGACCCGGCCAACCGGGTCACCTGGAGGCACGAGTCGGGCGTCGAGGGGCCCGGTTTCGTGGTCGGCGAACTGTTCGTGTGGGGGTTCACCGCCTACCTGCTCGACGGGCTGTTCGACTTGGCCGGTTGGACCCGGCCGTGGCGCCGCGAGCGGCTGGCCGAGATTCCCGAGCGCTTTCTGCGCGGACGCCGCCGGTAGCTGAGCGCCACTGGAGGGTTGTGCCGCCGCTTCGCCGTGGCCGGCGAAAGTGGCGTGATTTCCGTCCAGTGGCGGTGATGGACGCCCTGCGGCAGGATCGTGGTATGACGTGGTGGAAGAGTTCCGTGGTCTATCAGATCTACCCCCGATCGTTCGCCGACAGTGACGGTGACGGCATCGGCGACGTGCGCGGCATCATCGATCATCTCGACCACCTGAGCGCTCTTGGTGTCGACGTGCTCTGGCTGTCGCCGATCTACCGCTCGCCGCAAGACGACAACGGTTACGACATCAGCGACTACACCGACATCGACCCGTTGTTCGGCACCCTGGCCGACGTCGACGAGTTGATCGCGGCCCTGCATCAGCGGGGCATGAAGCTGGTGATGGATCTGGTGGTCAACCACACCTCTGATGAGCACCAGTGGTTCATCGACAGTCGTGACCCTGCCTCTGACAAGCGCGATTGGTATGTGTGGCGACCCGCCCGTGAGGGTTTCGAGCCGGGTGCCGAGGGTGCCGAGCCGACCAACTGGGGGTCGTACTTCACCGGCTCGGCGTGGCAGTACGACGAGGCGTCGGGTGAGTACTACCTGCATCTATTCAGCCGCAAGCAGCCCGACCTCAATTGGGAGAACCCGTCGGTTCGCCAGGCGGTCTACGCGATGATGAACTGGTGGGTCGAGCGCGGCGTCGACGGTTTTCGCATGGATGTGATCAACCTGATCAGCAAGACCCTGCCGCTGGTCGACGGCGAGCCGACGCCCGGGCTGGGCGGGCTGTGTTACGACCCGGGCATGGTGGCCAACGGGCCGCGGCTGGAGGAGTTCCTCAAAGAGATGAACGCCGCCGTCGGGCTGTCGCAGCGGCAACTGTTCACCGTGGGCGAGATGCTCGCGGTCGACGTCGACCACGCCCGCCGGTACACCTCGTTCGAGGCGGATGAGCTGGGCATGGTGTTCACCTTCGAGCACATGAGCCTCGACCAGCAGCCGGGGGTGAGCAAGTTCTTTCTGGCCCCGCTGCACCTGCCCGACCTCAAGGCGAACCTGGCGTTGTGGCAGTACGGGTTGGCCGATGACGGCTGGAACTCGCTGTACTGGAACAACCACGACCAGCCGCGGGTCGTCAGCCGGTTCGGCGACGACTCCGACGAGTTCAGGGTCACCTCGGCCAAGACGCTCGGCACGGTGCTGCACATGCTGCGCGGCACGCCGTACGTCTACCAGGGCGAGGAACTGGGCATGACGAACGCGGGCTACACCGAGGCCGAACAGTACGCCGACATCGAGTCGGTGAACTTCTACCGGCTGGCGACGGCTGCCGGGTTGCCGGTCGAAGCGGTGCTCACCGGGCTGGCGGCCAAGAGTCGTGACAACGCGCGCACTCCGGTGCAGTGGACCGAGGGCCCGAACGCCGGCTTCACGTCAGGACGTCCCTGGCTGCCCGTGAACGCCAACCACGTCACCATCAACGCCGACGCGGCAAGGGCCGATGCCGGCTCGGTGTTTCACCACTACCGACGGCTGATCGGGCTGCGGCACGACCACGAGGTGGTGCGTGAGGGTCGGTTCGAGTTGTTGCTGCCCGACCACGAGCAGATTTTCGCCTACACGCGCACGCTGGGCGATCAGGTGCTGGTGACGGTGGCCAACATGTCGTCGCACGAGGTGCGGCTGCAACCGGGCGACGTGCCGGACGTCACCGGGGCCGAGGTGCTGATCGCGACCCACGAGCAGCCGACGGTGGACGTGCTGCGGCCGTGGGAGTCGGCGGTCTACCTGGTCGGGTCGTGATTCAGGCTGTGAGGCGTGCGTTCTGGCGCCTTCGTTGAGCTTGTCTTCGCTGGTCGAGCTTGTCGAGACCCGTTGCGGCTAGGGGTTTCGAGACACTCAACCAACGGCCCGCGTTTGATCGGCGATTCGCTGGGTTCTGCTCAGGAACCGGGCGGTACGAAGGTGGGCCTCGTCGACGTTCCTGCCGTGATGCTCGGGGCGGCCTTGCGGGCGGCCTTGCGAGCCTCGACTTCGGCCTCAGCCTGGGACTGGCCGCGCGCGAGTGCGTCCTTGACTGCGTCGACGGAGTCTTCGGCCTGCTTGATCGTGGCCTGCGGGCCCTTGGCGGCGGCGACCTTGTTCTTGCCGACCAGCGCCAGCACGCCGGCGATCAGGAACAGCACCACAGCCATGATCACCAAGCCCATGCAGGCGGCCAGGAACGGCGCCCAGCCCAGCGAGGTGGCGAACCAGTTCGCAACCAGCGCCGACAGGCCCAGAAACACCAGCGCCAGCCCGTTGATGCCGAAGTAGCCCGCAGCACCGAACAAGCCGGCGCCGATACCGGCCGACTTCACCTGCGGCACCAGTTCGGCCTTGGCGAGTTCGACCTCGCCGCGCACGATGGTGGTGACGTCGGCCTGAATGGCCTTGATCGCGTCCGCGATGTCTAGCTGGTTCGCCATGTGAAAGCCGCCCTTTCGCTGCTGTGTCGTTCAGCCTAGTGGGCAGCCGCCGGGCTGTCTGGCCTCCTTTGGGACCGATCTTGGGGTCGGCGAGCGTGCAGACGGTCACCGAGCGGCGCTGCGGCGGTCAGAGCTGAATCTGCAGGCCGTCGTCTGGCAGGTCGAGCGGAGCGGTCAACTCGGTGTGATCGACCTGGGCACGCCAGCACAGCACCCGGTAGGGCAGCAGCAGCGGCTCGGGCGGGCGGGCCGCGTTCTCGTAGAGGGCGGCGACGTCGGCCAGCAACGCGTCGCGGGTGGCGTCGTCCAACTGCTGGGCCACCGGCGTGCGTTCGACCATCGACAGCAGCCCGTCCCGATCGATCGGCACCCAGCGCCTGAACGCCCGGGTTTCAACGGTGGGAAAGTAGGCACTGTCGTCGAGCGCCTGCAGCGAATCGGTGCCGTAGTCGCCGCTCATCGCCTGCGCGTCGACCTGACGCACCAGCGCCACCAGACGTTTCACCCACGGCACCGAGTCGTCGCGAACCGTGAAGCTGATGCCGAGGCGGCCACCGGGACGCAGCACGCGGGCGAACTCCGAAAGGGCCAGCCCGGGCGCCAACTGGTGAAAGCTCTGGGCGAGCAGCACGCGCTCGAACGTGCACGGCGCCAGCGGCAGGGCCTCGGCGGCGGCCACCAGCGGAATGGCCGAGGGGGCGCGGCGCAGCATGGCGGAAACGCCGTCGCGGTCGCGATCGACCAGCGTGAGGGGCTGGCCGGCCAGACCCGCCGCAAAAGGCGATGCGGAGCGTCCGATCACCAGCGTGGGGCCGTTCGAGCCCTCGACGAGCCAGTCGAGGGCGTTCGGCAGGCTCGAGGTGGTCACGCTGGCATCGTACGGGGCCGACGCACCGTGGTGCCGCGCGTGGCCGGATGTCGACGATCACCTTCACGCCGATCAGTTTGAACACCTGAGCGGTGTTGGTGTTCAAACTGATCGGCGTGGACGACGACGTGATGGTGGTTTCGGCCAATGCCGAGGTGCGCGACCTGGTGACCACGGCGGCGGTGGCGTTGGGTCAGCGCCCCGCCCTGTGCGACCCGAGCGAACTGGGCGGCCGGTGGCAGACGGCTCCGACCGTGTTCGTCGGGGTCGACGCCGCGGCCGAGGTCGCGGCACTGGCCCTGCCGCGCCGAGACCGCGTGTTTCTGGTCGGGCGTGACGTGGGGGCGGCCGCGTTGTGGTCGATGCCGTTGGGGGCCGAGGTGATCGTGCTGCCCGAGGGGCGGGCCTGGCTGTCGACGGTGTTGGCCGGTCCGGGCAGCCAGGGCACCGGGCGAGTGACGGTGCTGCTCGGGGGTTCGGGCGGCGTGGGCACCTCGACGCTGGCCGCCTCACTGGCCTGGACGGCGTCCAAGTCGGGGTCGTCGGTGGCCCTGGTCGATGCCGACCGGTTGGGCGGTGGCATCGACCTGCTGCTCGGGGCCGAGCAGACCACCGGCTGGCGGTGGCCGCGCTTCACTGCTGCCGAGGGAGTGCTCGGCGATCTGCGCGAGTTTCTGCCGGTCGTCGACGGGGTGGCCGTGGTGTCGATGGCCCGAGGGCCCGACCTCGACCTGGCCCGCGAACCACTCACCGCGGTGCTCGGCTCGCTGCAGCGCACGTACGACCACGTCGTCATCGACCCCGGCCGCTGGGCCGGGGCAGCGGCGCGCGAATCGGTGCGGCACGCGTCCCGCACCCTGGTCGTGGTGGGCGGAAGCGTCCGAGGGCTGGCGGCCGCCGGTCAGGCGCTCCGCGCGTTCGAACCGTCCGAAGCCGAACTGGTGGTGCGCCAGCTACCGCCCGCCCGCCTGCCCGACGACGTGGCCGAAGACGTGCTGGGGCTGCCCGTCGCCGGCCGGCTGCGGCACGACCCACGGCTGGCCGCCGCGGCCGAACGTGGCGAGCGGCCGCCGCTGGGTCGGCGGCGCGGAGGGTTGGGTGCGCTGTGCGACCGGTTGCTGGAGGCGGCATGACCAGCCTGCCGCTCGAAGACATCCGCTCGGTGCTGGGGCGCACCGGTGCCGACCTGACCCCCGGCTCGGTGGCGGGGGCGCTGCGCGGGCTCGGGTTGCTGGTGTCCGAGAACACGGTGCGCGACACGGTCGATGCACTGCGCCGAGAAAGCGCCGGTGCGGGGCCGTTGGAGCAGTTGCTCGGCCTGCGCGGCGTCACCGATGTGCTCGTCAACGGCCCGCAGCACGTCTACATCGACCGGGGCGGCGGCCTCGAGGCGGTCGAGAGCCCGTTCGTCGATGACGACGACGTGCGCCGGCTGGCGGTGCGGCTGGCCGCGGTGGTCGGTCGCCGCCTCGATGAAGGAGCGCCCTACGTTGACGCGCGGCTGCCCGACGGCACCCGGGTACACGCGCTGCTCGGAGTACTCACCGACGTGGGCACCTGCCTGTCACTGCGGGTGCCGGCTCGCACCAGCCTCACTCTGGACGACTGGGTGACCAACCGCACCATGCACCCAGAGACTGCGCGCTTGCTGCAGGCGCTGGTGGCGGCACGGGGTGCGTTTCTGATCTCGGGCGGCACCGGTTCGGGCAAGACCACCCTGCTCGCCACCCTGCTGGGCCTAGTCGACCGCAGCCATCGCATCGTGGTGGTCGAAGACTCGCGCGAACTCGCGCCGGCCCATCCGCACGTGCTGCGGCTGGAGGCCAGACCCGCCAACGCCGAAGGTGCGGGTGCGGTCGATCTGGCCACGCTGGTGCGGCAGGCGCTGCGTATGCGACCGGACCGCCTAGTGGTCGGCGAGGTGCGCGGTGCTGAGTTGGCCGACCTGCTCGCCGCCCTGAACACCGGCCACGAGGGCGGCTGCGGCACCGTGCACGCCAACTCGGCCGCCGACGTGCCGGCCAGACTCGAAGCGCTCGCGGCGTTGGGCGGACTGCCCCGCGCGGCGCTGCACGCCCAGGCCGCCGCGGCGCTCGACGTGCTGGTGCACATCACCCGATTGCCCGACGGACGGCGCTGGGTGCAGGAGCTGTCGTTGCTGCAGTGGGACGAGGCCGCTGCCCTGTGCCGTCCGGTGCCCGGCTGGGAGTTCCCACCCTGCGGTGACCCCGTGCAGCACCCCGGCGCGGCGGAGTTGGCGAAGGCACTGCGATGGCCGCGTTGAGCGGGTTGCTCCTGGTCGCCGCGGTCGCGCTGTGGAGGCCCCTGAGGCCCTGGCGTCGGGTGCTGGTGCGTGCCCGCGCCACCCGCCCCGAGCGCCCCGTGCGGCTGATCCCCGTGCTTCTCATCGGGGTGCTGTTCATCACGGTGGCGGGCTGGCTGCTGGCCGGCGACCGCGGCGCGGTGCTGAGTGGCGTTGCCGCCGCATGCTCGGCCACGGCGGTCTGGACCATCACGCAGGCCCACCGCGCTCACCAACGCAACCGTGCCGCCGACGAGGTCGCCCGGGGCAGCAGCGAACTGGCGGCTCTGCTGCGCGCAGGTCATCCGCCGGCCCGCGCGCTGGGGCTGGTGGCCGAAAGCGCACCGTGCTTCGCCGAATCGGCGGCGCACTTTCGTATCGGGGGCGATCTCACCGAAGCACTGCAACGAGTCGGTGATCGTCCCGGCTACGAGGGCTTGTGCGGCCTCGCGGCCACGTGGCGAATCGCACAACGCACGGGCGCGTCGATGACCACGTTTCTGGACGATCTAGCCACCCGCTTGATCGACGAGCGCGAACTGCGCCGCAGCGTCGGCACCGAACTGGCCGCCGCGCGCATGACGGGCCGGCTGCTCGGGTTTCTGCCGCTGGTCGGCCTGGGCATGGGGTACCTGATCGGTGGCGACCCGGTGGCCTTTCTCATCTCGTCGGTCGGCGGCCTGTGGTGCCTGGCCCTCGGGGTGGCTCTGGCAGTCGCCGGCGTGGTGTGGAGCGAGAAGCTGGCCGACCGGGCGGGCCAACTGCGATGAGTTCAGCACAGCTGGTGCTGCTGGCCGCGTTCGCCGCAGCAGTGGCGGTGTACCTGATCGTGGCACCGGGTCGGCACCACACGCTGGTGAAGGTGGTCGACAGCGGCCACCCCTCCAGCGGGCTTCGCGGGTGGCTCACACCGGTCGAGGGTGCGCCCAGCACGGTGACGCGCGCGGCAGCAGCCGCGATCGTCGGCTGCGTGGTGTTCGGCGTGCAGGGCGAGGCTTCGAAGGCCGTCCTGCTTGGTGGTCTGCTCGGCATCGTCGTTTTCGTGGGTCTCGGACGACTCGGGTCACCCGCCCGACGCCGCGAAGAATTGGCCGTTGTGTCGTCCCTTCCGGCTGTCTGCGCGCTGCTGGCGGTGTGCCTGGAGGCCGGCCTGCCCCTACGCAACGCCGTGGCGGCCGTGGCGCAGGGACTGCGAGGGCCGGTGGGCGAGGTGCTGTCTCGGCTCGACGCCGCGGTTGGGCTGGGCACTCCTGAGCAGGACGCGTGGCATGAACTGGGACGCAGACACCCGGCCTTCGAGTCGTTGGCCCGAGAACTGGGGCACGCGGCCGGTAGCGGGGTGGCGCTGGCGCCGCTGCTGCGGCAGCACGCCCGCGAGGCTCAACGCACTCTGCACGCCGCCGCCCAGGCCCGCGCCCGGCGCGCCGGCGTGAGCAGCGTGATGCCGCTGATGGTGTGCTTTCTGCCGGCGTTTCTGCTGATCGGGGTGGTGCCGATCATCGCCGGTGCGGCCCTGCACCTGTTCGGCTGACAACCGGCTGCGGTCCTCATTCACGTGCACGTCGGAATCTCTCACGTGAGAGGTGAGGCGACCGGTGGTGGGTGGGTGAATGCGGGCCGTGCCGTCATTCCGGCGGACGCCGGAATCTCGTCGCGCGTGGGAGCGAACGACTACTGCAGCGAAGGCACTGTGAGCCGGCTCTTCGTCATTCCGGCAGCAGCCGGAATCTCTCACGTGAGAGGTGAGAAGACCCCAGGTGGGTGGGTGAATGCGGGCCGTGCCGTCATTCCGGCGGACGCCGGAATCTCGTCGTGCGTGGGAGCGAACGACTACTGCAGCGAAGGCACTGTGAGCCGGCTCTTCGCCATTCCGGCGGACGCCGGACTCTCTCAGGTGGGGGGTGACTGGCCGAGATCTCCGAACCTGCTTGTCCACAGATTTCAGCACTCCGGCGCGTTATCCACAGGCGCCGATCGGCGATGAACATCTCACGAGCGTGGTGCCCACACTGAGGACGAACCCCCGCCGGGGGACCGAAAGGAGAATCCCATGTTCAACCAGATCGTGGCCGTCACCCGTAGTGAGCGGGGCATGACCACGGCGGAGTACGCCCTCGGCACGATTGCCGTGGTGTGCATCGTCGGCGTCGTGATCAGCTTCGTGACGGGCGGCGCGTTCTCGGGCGAGGTCGCCGACACCGTCAGCCAGATCATCGACTGGATCCAGAGCTTCATCAAGCGGTGACCGGCCGGGGGCGGCTCTGTGCGGGGCCGCCCTCGCCGCCTAAGGGGTGGGGTATGAAATCGGAGCGCGGCATGGTCAGCTTCGAGGTGGCCTTCGGAGTCATGCTCGCAGCCGTCGTGGCACTCGGGCTGTGTTACCTGCTGGCGCTCGTGGTGCAGCTGGGCGAGTTACAGGCGACGGCCGGCGAGGTGGCGCGGCAGCGGGCTCGTAACGACACGGCGGCCGCCGCGCGCGCCGAACGTGACGCTCCTGTGGGCACGCGGGTTCGGGTGAGCAATAGCGGCCGCGACGTGGTGGTGATCGCCGAGCTCAACTCGCAGCCCTGGGGTCTGTGGATTCCGGCGATGCCCCTGAGCGCCCGTGCGGTCGTAGCAAGAGAAGGGGCGTGACATGGTCGTCGACGAGGGCACGAACCGTCACGTTGGTTGCGGGCGTCGCAGCCGACCACCGCGGGCGGGCGAGCGAGGGGTGGGCACGGTGTTGGCCGTCGCCATTGTGATGGCGCTCGTCACGGTGGCGGCCATTGGCCTGCTCGGGCTGACCTACGCAGCCACGGCACGGTCGGTGCGCCAAGCGGCCGATCTGGTGGCGGTGTCGGGTGCCCAGGCGCAGGCCCAGGGCTTGGACGCCTGCGCCGAGTCTCGCCGGGTGGCCGCGCTCAATCAGGTGGAGGTGAGTGGCTGTGAGGTGACCGGTGACCTGATCGACTTCGTGGTCGAGGTGAACGTCCGGCGCTCTGTGGGCTGGCGGCTCCCCGGTCTGCCCGAGCGAGTGGCAGCGGTCGCCTACGCGGGCAGCGTCACGGGGGTGCCGTGAGGGGCCCCCGCCGAGCCGGCGACCATGGGCCGCAGCACCGCGATGGCCGCCACGCGGTCGAGGGGGTGGTTGCCCGAGCCACAGGCCGGCGAGACAACGCACCGGGGGCAGCCCTTGTCGCAGCCGCAGGCTTCGAGCAGTTGCAGGGTGGCCGCGAGCCAGCGTTCGGCAACCCTGTAGCCCTCGTCTGCGAACCCCGACCCGCCGGGCAGCCCGTCGTGCACGAACACCGTCGGCGCTCCGGTGTCGGTGTGGTGCACCGTCGACAGCCCGCCGATGTCACCGCGGTCACAGGGGGCGAAGCCGGGCAGCAAGCCGATGGCGGCGTGCTCGGCGGCGTGCAGCCCGCCGGCCAGGTCGCGCTCGTCCAGTCCGTGGGCGTGCTTACTGTCGGGGGACGGCAGCGTCCACCACAGTGCGCGGGTGCGCAACGTGCGCCGGGGCAGGTCAAGGGGTGTGGAGTCCCACACTGCGCCGGTCACGCTGTCGCGGCGCAGATAGCCGGTGATCTGCGACGTCAACTCAATGGTGCCGGCGAACAGCGTTGCATCGCCCAGCGTGCGCTGGCGGTCCGTACCGATGATGTGCACGTCAGTGGTGCCCTGGGCCTGGGTGAACCACTCGGCACGCTGCTGGCGGCACAGCGCCACGCCCGCGGTCAGGTCGTACTGCTCGACCAGCCACTGCTCGCCCTGGTGCAGGTACACCGCGCCCTCGTGCACCGTGCGGTCGGCGGCGGTGGCGTCCACCTGACCGATCACGCGGCCCGTGGCGCTCTGCACGATCTCTACGCCGGTGCCGGCGATCGAGCGCAGGTCGATGGAGTCGACGGCCCGCTGCTGCGAGGTCCAGTACCAGGCGTCGCCGCGGCGTCGCAGCACACCACGGTCGGCCAGGCGTTCGAGAATGGGCAGCATCGTGGGGCCGAAGAACTGCTCGTCGCCGCTGGTCAGGGCCAGTTCTTGAGCGGCTGCGGCGAGGTGCGCCGACAGCACCGCCGGCTGCTGGGGGTGCAGCACGGTGGCTTCGATGGGGGACTCGAAGAGTGCTTCCGGGTGATCGCACAGCCACGTGTCGAGCGGATCGGGGCGGGCGATCAGCATGGCGAACGCGTCGCGTCCGTCACGGCCGGCCCGGCCCGCCTGCTGCCACAGGGCGGCCAACGAGCCGGGAAAGCCGATCGAGAGCACGGCGTCCATGCCGGTGATGTCGACCCCGAGTTCAAGGGCGTTGGTGCACGCGACGCCGCGCAGCCGTCCGGTCGACAGGGCCGCCTCGAGTTCGCGCCGGTCGTTGGCCAGGTAACCGGCCCGGTACGAGGCGATGCCGTCGGGGTCGATGCAGTGCCGTCGGGCCTGGTCGGCGACCAGTTCGGCCTGAGTGCGCGACGTGGTGAACGCCAACGCCTGGTAGCCGTTGTCGACCAGCCGGGTGAGCATGGCCGCAGCCTCGCGATGCGGGTCGGCCGCAGCCTGCCAGACCACGAAGTCGAGTGCCGGACGGGTGCAACTGTCGCGATCCACCGCCAGGGCGTCGTACACGCCGGCCAGCCGCTCGAGATGGCGGGCCGGCTCGGCGATGGTGCCCGATGCGCTGATGAACACCGGGTCGGCGCCGTAGTGCCGGCAGAGTCGCCGCAATCGCCGCAGCACCGAAGCCACGTGGGCGCCGAACACGCCGCGGTAGCGGTGGGCCTCGTCGATCACCACGTAACGCAGCGAACGCAAGAAACCCTGCCAACGGTCGTGGCCCGGCAACACCGAGCGGTGCAGCATGTCGGGATTGGTGAGCACGAACGTGGCGAAGTCGCGGGCGAACCGCCGTTCCTCGGCCTCGGAGTCGCCGTCGAGGGTGGTGAGCCGCCACGACTGGCCGCCGAACTCACGGGCCCGCCGAGCCTGGTCGTGGGCCAGCGCCTTGGTCGGTGCGAGGTACAGGGCGGTGTGGGCGCGGGTCGCCGGTGCCCAACGATGCACTGCAACGTCGTGCCCGATCGTGCCCTCGGCGGTGGCGGCGTAGATCGGCAACAGGTAAGCCAGCGACTTACCCGAAGCCGTCGAGGTACTGATCGCGACGTGTCGGCCTTCGAAGGCCGCCGAGGCGGCCACTCGCTGATGCTGCCACAACGCGGTGATGCCCTGTTCGGCCAACGCCGCACGCGCGCCGGGGGATACCCACGCGGGCACCTCGGCGGTGAGCCCAGGACGCGCCGGCCGATGATGCACGTGCCGCACCTCGGGTGCGTTCGCGATCCACTCGGGCACGGCCATGCCCTCAGGGTGCCACGATCGGCCGACAGAAGCGCGCGTGAATATGCGCGGAGGTCGACGGCGTTCAGATCGGCGCAAGCGCTGCGGTCTTGAGATCCCGGGGCAGCCCGGGATGACGGGGGTCGCGGCGCGTGAGGGATCTCGGGCGAGCCGTGTGTGATCGGGGGCGGGGGTGTCGGCTTGGAGATCCCGGGGCAAGCACGGGATGACTGGGTGGCCGCTCGTGAGAGGAGCCTGGTGTGACGGGGGCGAGGGGTGCCGGCTTGGAGATCCCGGGGCAAGCCCGGGATGACGAAGT
>RRZT011273048.1_pt1 | contig 18817 bp, 17 predicted proteins | sample 2165551 | NCBI WGS metagenome assembly RRZT01 (sample SAMN10456910, study PRJNA506462) | wastewater metagenome | biome: wastewater; feature: sludge; material: wastewater sludge; isolation source: wastewater sludge with Escherichia coli K12::gfp cells carrying plasmid... | place: USA: Moscow, Idaho... | reverse complement strand
GTTGGGCGAGGCGGCTTCCGGTCGATGTGTTGATGTCAGTGCTTGTGGCCGTGCATGTCGGGGGACATGCCTGTGTCATCGCGCGAGAGTTGCGGCTGGCTGGCCTTTTTGATCGGGGGTTTGGCCTGGGCAGCGAAAATCGGGGATGTGGTTGCGCCGATCAGGATGGCGCCCAGCAGGACGGCAATCTTTTTCATGAATATTCCTTCAAAAACAATGAGTTGCGCTTAATCTCTCTTCAGGAGAGCAAATCGTCGCCGGCAGCGAGGGAGCAAGACCGGAGACTGGGGCAAATCACAGTTGTGAAGGAGGTCGTGAGGGAGGCTCCAGCGCGATGCTGGAAAGTTGGGCGATGCAGGCGGGGGAATGGATGAATGCAATCTGGACCGGGTTGATGCCGCCGGCACTGGTCAGCGAGATCGCGCAGTGCGAAATGCATTTGCCGGCATCGCATCCACTGCCGATTTTTAGCGCATGGTGATCGGTCTGGGAGGTCGTGCAGCAGTCATGAGCCGCGTCGCTGGCGACGGACTGGCTCATTTGAATTTCATGCGTGGGCGCCGGTTGCTGCATAGCCGAACCCGCCAGCACCGATTGGAGCGGGATCAGGCAAATCAGCAGCAAGAGGAGAATGCGCCGCAGGGTCAATTCCAATCCTTGGCAGGAGGCAAATTTCGAAGGGTGCAGCGATCAGGCAGCGCCCAGCTGACTATAGGATATTTTATACCCTTGCGGGGTATATGTGCTGGAAATTTGTTGCGATTGATTCTTAATGTGATGGCCGGGATGACGGGCTGCTGCGGGGTGCTGTCGTTTTTTTGCTGCATCAAGCAATAAATATTGTGTAGTTTTGAATTTGCGACTACATTGGCTGTAACGATTCAGGTGAAAGCTAACAGCAAGACTTTTCTCTTGGTGTTGGTTTCGAGTAATTATTGGTGGTTGTTTGTGTGTTTTTGGCTGTCGATCCGGGGCAAGAACTGGATCGATGCAGTTTGGGGCGCAGACCGGCAGGTAGTTTGTTGTTGGTTTGCTACGGTGGCGATATTGGAGCGGGTTCGATCATGAGTGGTTCGATCAATTTTCGCAGCAGGGGTTTTTTGCTCGGACATATCCGCGACACGCTGGCTTTCTATGATCCGCGTGTGGTCGATCCCGCAGGTGGGTTTTTCCACTGCTTCATGAACGACGGCCGGGTATTTGATCCGGCAACGCGCACGCTGGTCGCCTCATGCCGTTTTGTTTTCAACTACGCGAAGGCATTCCGGCGCTTTGGCAAACCAGACTATCTCGAATGGGTTCGGCACGGCATTGCCTATCTGCGCCAGGTGCACCGTAATCCGGAGACTGGCGGGTATGCGTGGCAGATCGTCGACGGCAAGACCGTCGACGCCGCGAACCACTGCTACGGCCTGGCATTCGTGATGCTGGCCTATGCGAATGCGCTTGAGGCCGGGGTTGGCGAGGCGCGCGAATGGGTGCACGAAACCTTTGATCTTATGGAACGGCATTTCTGGCTGCCGCAGGATGGTCTGTATGCGAGCGAGGCCGATCCGGACTGGACGCTGCTGCCGTATCGCGGCCAGAACGACAACATGCATGCGTGCGAAGCGTTGATCGCTGCATATCAGGCGTGCGGTGAGGTGAAGTTTCTCGATCGCGCCTGCCGGTTGGCCTGCAATATGGTGGTGCGCCAAGGCGATTTGACCGGCGGGATGGTCTGGGAACACTTCCGTACGGACTGGACGCCCGATCTTGAATACAACCGCCATGACCGCAGCAACCACTTGCGTCCATGGGGAATCCAGACTGGCCACCAGACCGAGTGGGCGAAATTGCTGGTGATCCTTGATCGGCACCGCCCGGAGGACTGGCGGCTTGAGCGGGCAAAAAAACTTTTCGATATCGCGATGCGGTATGGCTGGGATCGGGAGCATGGTGGACTGATCTACGGCTACGACCTTTCCGGTGAGGCTTGCGATTGCGACAAGTATTTCTGGGTGCAGGCTGAAAGCTTTGCAGCGGCGGCACTGCTGGCCGACCGGACCGGAGATGATGCTTACTGGGACTGGTATGACCGGATATGGCAATACAGCTATGACTATTTCGTTGATCACGAATATGGCGCGTGGTACCGGATTCTTTCTCCCGATAACCGGCGCTACGATGAAAAAAAATCCTATAACAACAAGGCTGACTACCACACGATGGGCGCCTGTTACGAGGTGCTGAATGTGGTTCCGGGCTGATTTCAACGGGGAGGGCGTGTCGATACGTGATAGCTGCTGGTGGTAAAATATCTTATTAAATTCAATTAGTTAATATCAAAGTACGTTTTTTTCTCAGGAGAATCAAACATGCAGACCAAGATCAAATTTGCCGCTGCCCTGTCTTCGCTGACGCTTGCCCTGATGGCCGGCTTTGCCCAGGCCGCCGATTTTTCGCTGAACGTCAGTACCTCGCAGGTGGCCGACGATCCGATGTACAAGGGCATGCTGGAGTTCAAGAAAAATGTCGAAGCGCGCACGAAGGGCCGTATCGCCGTCAAGACCTTCCCGGCAGGCCAGCTCGGTTCTGACGAGGACGTGATCGAGCAGATCCGTGCAGGTTCGGGCGTGGCGCTGATCACGGACGGCGCGCGCATGGAACCGTACGTCAAGGAATTCGGCATCCTGACGGCGCCGTATGTTGTCGACAGTTTTGCTTCGATGCGCAAGTTCGTCGTTTCTCCGATGTTCAATGACTGGAGCAAAAAACTGCACGACAAGGCGGGTTTCCAGGTCTTCTCGTTCAACTGGTATCAGGGAGAGCGTAACTACGTGACTAACAAGCCGGTTTCGAAGCCGGCCGATCTGGCGGGTATCCGCGTGCGGACCCCGGGCGCGCCGATGTGGATCGAAGTCGCCCGTGCGATGGGTGCCACCCCGACCCCCATGGCCTGGTCGGAAGCTTATTCGGCGTTGTCGATGAAGGCGATCGATGCGGTCGAAGTCCAGTATCCGTCGCTGTGGGGCTCGCGTATCTATGAAGTGACCAAGTACGTGACCAAAACCCGCCACATCCAGCTCGTGACCGGCATGGTCGGTTCGGCTGCCTGGTTCGACAAGCTGCCGAAGGATCTGCAGCAGGTCGTTCAGGAAGAGGCACTGAAGGCAGGTGACTACGCTTCCAAGCTGACGATGGACTCGATGGTCCAGGTCGAGAAGGACATCAAAGCGAAGGGCATGGTCGTGACTGAAGTCGACCTGAAGCCGTTCATTGCCGCAACGCAGTCCGTCTACACGAAGTTTGGCTACAACGATCTGCGCAAGCAGGTTAACGCCGTGATCCAGGGCAAGTAAGCGCCTGATGCCGCGCCGCCCATGGCGGCGCGGCCCTCTAGGTGCCGCGCATCCAATCAAGAAGGGGGAGGAAGCTATGTCAAAAACCTTATATGTCATCGAAGAGTGGCTCGCGATGTTGCTCTTTGCTGCTGTCGTCGTGCTGGTGCTGGTTGGTGCAGTTGGGCGGACCAGTGGTATGCCGCAGACTTGGTCGGTCGACCTTGCGCAGGCCTTGTTCGCCTGGTGCTGCATGTTCGGCGCGGATATCGCGCTGAAGAATGGCAGCCATATCATCATTGATATCGCGGTTCGGCCGATGCCGAAACCGGTCCAGACCGTCCTGTCCTATCTGTGGCAAATCGTGATCGCGCTGTTCCTGGGTCTGCTGATCTATCTTGGCACCAAGCTGACGCTGATCAATACCCAGCGCGAACTTGGCGACCTCGGGGTCAGCTATGCCTGGGTTACCGCTTCGATCCCGGCCGGCGCGCTGCTGATGCTGATCAGCACCCTCAATCGCCTGCTGAACTTTGTGTCTGGCAAGGAAGCCACTGCCATTCACGGCCATGATGGAGACGCACTATGACCGGCACACTGACAATCCTTTTCCTGGCGCTCATGTTTCTGGGCATGCCAGTCGCGTTCGCGATTGGTATCGCGTTCATGTTCTTCTATCTGCTCGGCCCGGCGCCGGCGATGATCGCGGTGCAGAAAATCGTCGTTTCCACGCAGAACTTCCCTCTGCTCGCGATCCCGCTGTTCGTGTTCGCCGGCCACCTGATGAACCACTCAGGCATTACCGAGCGGCTGATCAAGCTCTCGACCGTGATGACCGGTTGGATCAGTGGCGGTCTGGCGCACGTGGCGATCATGCTGTCTGCGCTGATGGGTGGCGTGTCGGGTTCCGCGGTCGCGGATGCGGCGATGGAAGCGCGCGTTCTTGGTCCGTCGATGGTCAAATCCGGTCTGTCCAAGGGCTATGCCTGCGCGGCGATGTCGGTCGGCTCGCTGATCACCGCGACGATTCCGCCGAGCGTCGGCCTGATCATCTACGGCTACCTCGGCAATGTGTCGATCGGCCGGCTGTTCGCGGGCGGCATCGTCCCGGGCATCCTGATGACCATCTTCCTGATGGGTACCGCGTATGTGATCGCCAAGCGCCGCAACTACCAGCCTGAACTGAAATCCCGTCCGGCGATGAAGGAAATCCTTGCCGCTGCGTGGGAGGCCAAGTGGGCGCTGGTATTTCCGGTGTTCCTGATCGTCGGTATCCGCTACGGCATCTTTACGCCGTCCGAGGCTGGTGCGTTTGCCTGTGCCTATGCGGTCGTGATCGGCAAGCTGGTGTTCCGCCAGCTGACGATGGCGAACCTGATCGAAGCGTTGCGTCACAGTGTGCAAGACATCGGCATGATCATGCTGATCATCATGCTGTCGTCGATGATCGGCTACGTGATCACGCTCGAAGCCGTTCCGCAAAGCGCCGCCGAGTTCCTGATCGGCATCACCAGCAACCCCTACCTGCTGATGATCCTGCTGATCACGTTCGTCATCATCATGGGTTGCTTGCTCGAAAGCACTGTGATCGTACTGCTGCTGACGCCGATTCTGGTTCCGGTCGTTCAGGCTGCCGGCATTGATTTGGTGCACTTCGGCCTGGTGATGATGACCGCGACGACGCTCGGTTCGATGACGCCGCCGGTCGGGGTCGCGATGTTCGCGGTGTGCGGCATCATGAAGTGCGGCATGCACGAGTATGCGAAGGAGGCGATCCCGTTCATCAGTGCCGTGATTGCGCTGATCCTGTTCATGATCTTCTTCCCGACGGTGGTGCTGATCGTGCCGAATATGGTGTTCGGCGCGGGCTGATCGTCTTGTGGCAACAGAAAGCCGGCGCTTGCGCCGGCTTTTTTTCAAGATTCAATTGGGGGGCGGGCGGTGGGTAGAGCAAAAATCCAGGATGTGGCGCGTGCGGCGGGCGTGTCGTCGACGAGCGTATCCAATTACCTGAACGGGCGATTCGGCGAAATGCGCCAAGAGACGTGTGCGCGCATCGCTGAGGCGATCAGACAGCTAGGTTACGTGCCGAACAGTGCGGCGCGGCAGCTGAAAACCGGACATTCGCGGATTATCGGTCTGCTGGTCCCGAGCGTGCTCAACCCGTATTTTGCCGAACTTGCCGCTGCGGTCGATGCTGCTGCACAGAAAAAGGGATTGCACGTGATCCTGTGCAATACGCAGCGCAATCCGGAGCGCGAACTGGCGTTCGTGCGCGAACTGGTCGCGCAGGGCGTACGCGGCATCGTTGCTGCGACGGTCCTGAAGGAAAATATCGACCTGATGGGGGGGTACATCCGCAAGGGTATCGCATTCGTCGTATTTGAAGATGTTGGCGCCGACGACCGGCTCGGGTGTGTCGATGTTGTGACGATGGATCACGAACAGGCCGCCGAAATGGCGGTGGATTGTCTGGCCGGCCTGGGCCATCGCGCGATCGCCTATGTCACGCCGACACCGCTCAACCCGCACCGGCTTTCCCGTCTGCAGGGGTTTCGCCGCGCGATGCAGAAACATGGGCTGGGTGAAGGTGTCGTGATCACCAATGAAGCCATGCCCTCCTGCACGAAAGCGTATGAGGAAGCGGATCTTTCACGATTCGGCCACCTGGCGGCGCATGAATTCGCGCGGCTGTCGCCGCGGCCGACCGCGGTGATTGCGATGAACGATATCGTTGCCTTTGGTATGCTGTCCGGGTTTTACGAACTGGGTATCCCGATCCCTGCCGACGTATCGCTGATCGGCATCGACGGGATCGGGCTTTCCCGTTTCGTTTCGCCATCGCTGACGACGATCCGCCAGCCGTATGCGCAGATCGCCGAATCGGCGATCGACTGCCTGCATACGCGACTGGCCGACCCAGAGCGTGGCGCGAGCACAATCATCCTCGAGCCTTCGCTGGATATCCGCGTTTCAACGGCGCCGCCTCCTGCGCGCTAGTGGAAAGGAAGGGCGGCGTCCGGTGAGAAGGGGTTTGATTTTTCCAGATCGTGGGGTATTGTGCGGCCAAACGGCGGGAGCCGTCCTGGGCGATATAATTTAAACATTGAAGCAGGATGTTTCAGGAGTTTGGCAAGTGTTAACCAAAATCAGACTTGCAGCGATCGTTTCGATGCTGACCATGGCGGGATCGTTCGTTCAGGCTGCCAGTTTTACGCTGAATGTCAGCACCTCGCAGGTGGCAGGCGATCCAATATACCGGGGTTTGCTCGAGTTCAAAAAGAACGTCGAACAGCGCTCGAATGGCCGCATCGCGGTCAAGACCTTTTCCTCCGGCCAGCTCGGTTCCGATGAGGAAGTCGTCGGACTGGTCAGAGGCGGGGCGGGAATTGCGTTGGTGACGGATGGCGCGCGCATCGAGCCATATATGAAGGAGTTCGGCATTCTGACGATGCCCTACATCGTTAATAACTATGCCGAAATGCGCAAGTTCGTGGATTCTCCGTTGTTTGCGCAGTGGGGCAAGAAGCTGCGCGATTCCGCCGGTTTTCAGGTGCTTTCGTTCAACTGGTATCAGGGCGAGCGCCACTATGTGACCAACAAACCGATCTCGAAGCCGGCCGATCTGGCCGGGGTCCGGGTCCGTACACCGGGTGCGCCGATCTGGGTCGAGACCGCGCGTGCGATGGGCGCGACGCCGGTGCCGATGGCCTGGTCGAACGCCTATACGGCGCTGTCGACGAAGGCGATCGACGCGGTCGAGGTGCAATATCCTTCATTGTGGGGATCGCATATCTACGAAGTCACCAAATACGTGACCAAAACCCGGCATATCCAGCTGGTAACCGGCTTGATTGGTTCTGCGGCCTGGTTCGACAAGCTGCCGAAGGATCTGCAGCAGATTGTGCAGGAAGAGGCGGTCAGGGCCGGCGACTATGCCTCGAAGCTGACGATCGACTCGCTGGCCAAGGTCGAGAAGGACGTCAAGGCCAAGGGTATGGTGGTGAGTGAAGTCGATACCAAGCCGTTTATTGCTGCGACGCAGTCGGTCTACGACAAGTTCGGTTACAACGATTTGCGCAGACAGGTGACTGAAGTGATCCAGTCCAGGTGATTTCGCCGGCCTGAATGACAAAAAGCCCCGTGATTTACGTCATGGGGCTTTTTTGTGCCAGAACCGGGATCAGAATCCCGCTTCGACGAGCATTTCCCGCGTCAGCAGGAAAACAAAGCCGTTGCCGGAAGCCGTATCGAGCCAGACAAAAGACAGTTGCGGGTAGTTTGCTTCGAGCGCCGCGCGGTTGTGGCCGATCTCGACGACGAGCACGCCGTGCGGATTCAGGAAAGTCGTCGCCTGTTGCAGGATCACGCGCGTGGCATCGAGGCCGTCCTCGCCGCTGCCGAGCGATTCTTTCGGCTCGTGCAGATATTCCTTGGGCAGAGCGGCGACCGACGGCGCGTCGACATACGGCGGATTCGAGATGATCAGGTCGTAGGTTTCACCGCTGACTGCATTGAACAGGTCGGATTCAATCAGGCGGATGCGCTCGTTCAACTGGTAGTCGTTGACATTGATCGTGGCGACATCGAGCGCATCGCGCGAGATATCGACCGCGTCGATCTCCGCGTCCGGAAAGCAGTGTGCGGCGAGGATCGCAAGGCAGCCGGAACCGGTGCACATGTCGAGTGCGCGGTGGACGAGTTCCGGGTATTCGACCCATGGTGCCAGGCCATCGTTCAGCAGGATCTCGGCGATGAACGAACGCGGCACGATCACGCGCTCGTCGACATGGAAGCGGAAATCGCCGAGCCAGGCTTCGTTTGTCAGATAGGCGGCCGGCTTGCGCGTCTCGATGCGCTGCTGGATCAGGCCCAGCGCGGCATCCCGTTCCAGCGGCAGCAGCCGCGCATCCAGCCATGGATCGAGCTCGTCATGCGGCAGGTGCAGCGCGGTCAGGACCAGGTAGGCCGCTTCGTCGCGCGCGTTGCTGGTGCCGTGGCCGAAGAACAGCCCGGCATGGTTGAAACGGCTGACGGCAAAGCGGATCAGATCGCGCACGGTGAAAAGATGCTGGGAGGCTTGGTCGAACATATTGGAACTCGCGGACAAGAATCCCGTTAGTTTAGCAGGCTGGCAATTTGTGGTATGGACAACCGCGGCATCGGTGTAGAATCCGCACTTTCGCTGCCCGCGATGTCGTGCGGTATTTTATTGTGCAAGGAATTGAATGAACACGAGTTTTGCCGAGCTTGGGCTCGCCCCGGAAGTGCTGAAGGCGGTTGCCGCGCAAGGCTATGAAAATCCGACACCGATCCAGGCGCAAGCCATCCCCGTCGTACTGGCAGGGCGCGACGTGCTCGGCGCCGCGCAGACAGGAACCGGCAAGACCGCAGCCTTTACGCTGCCGATCTTGACCCGGCTGGCGCCCAAAGCCAGCACCAGTGTTTCCCCGGCGCGCCACCCGGTGCGCGCGCTGATTCTGACACCAACCCGAGAGCTTGCCGACCAGGTTTTTGCCAATGTCACGAGCTATAGCGAGCACCTGCCGCTGCGTTCGACCGTCGTCTTCGGCGGCGTCGGCATGGACGATCAGGTCAAGGCGCTACGCGCCGGCGTCGAAATCGTCGTCGCCACGCCGGGCCGTTTGCTTGACCATGTGCAGCAAAAAACCATCTCGCTCGGCCAGGTTGAAATCCTCGTGCTCGACGAAGCCGACCGGATGCTCGACATGGGCTTTATGCCGGACATCCTGCGCATCATGGCGCTGTTGACCGGCCGCAAGCAGACGCTGCTGTTCTCGGCGACCTTCTCGCCCGAAATCAAGAAGCTGGCTGGCGACTTTCTGAAGAACCCGGAAACGATCGAGGTCGCCCGGCAGAATTCGACCAACGAATCGGTCAAACAGGAACTGCATCCGGTCGAATCCTTCAAGAAAAAAGCGCTGCTCGCGCACCTGATCCGTGCACACGAAATGTCGCAAGTGATCGTGTTCTGCCGCACCAAGCAGGGCGCCGACCAGCTCGCGCGCGATCTGAAGCGCGAACGCTTTGATGTCGAGGCGATCCACGGCGACCGCCAGCAATCGTCGCGCCTGGAAATCATGGCTGCGTTCAAGGAAGGCAAGCTGCCGGTGCTGGTCGCGACCGACGTGGCCGCGCGCGGGCTCGACATCAACGAGCTGCCGTTCGTCGTCAACTACGATCTGCCGCACAATCCGGAAGACTATGTGCACCGGATCGGCCGGACCGGCCGCGCCGGCGCGAGCGGGATCGCCATCTCGTTCGTCACCCCCGAGGATGACAAGTATTTCGAGTCGATCAAGAAGCTGATCAAGAAGGACCTGCAACTGGTTCCGGTTCCCGGTTTCTCGCCCGGTACGCACGCACCGCAGCCCACGCCGGTGCGTCGCCGCGATCCAGTCGCTGCTGCCGCGTCGGTGACGCCGGCGCTGACTGGCGATCTGCGCATCGACACACCGCGTCGCCCGCTGGCCCCGCGTCCGCGTCAGATCGCAGCGCTGTTCCTGCCGCCGAAGGCTCAGCAGAAAACGCCGCCGCAGAGTTGATTCGTAGCCACACCATAAAAAAGCCCGCGAAAGCGGGCTTTTTTATGGTCAGATCGCAGCATCTGTGCCGAATCTCGCATAGATGCTTTGGTGGGATTTGCGCTATAACTTATTGATTTGTAATGATTTTTATATGGTGAGTTGGGTTCCGAGCTCCACAACCCGGTTCGGCGGCAGCATAAAGTACGAGGCTGCAGACCCGGCATTGCGGAACATCGCGATAAACAGCTTTTCGCGCCAGCGAGCCACAAATCCTGCCCCAGCTCTGGCGATCAGCGTTTCGCGACCGAGGAAGAACGAGGTGTCCATCATTTCGAGTTCGAGTCCCTGAGCTGCGCAGTGCGCAAGCGCTGTCGGCACATTCGGCTCGTCCATGAAGCCGAAGACGATCTTGACCTTGTAGAACTGGTCGCTGATCTGCTCGACGCTGGCCCGTTCGCGCGGGTCGATGTGCGGCACGTCGCTGGCTTGGGCGGTCAGGATGACGACCCGTTCGTGCAGGCTTTTGTAGTGCTTGATGCTATGCAGCAGCGCATGCGGCGTGCTGTCGAAATCCGAGGTCATGAAAATCGCGGTGCCCGGGGTTTTTGGTACTGCAGGTGCCATTATTTCGACGAACTGCGCGAGCGGCATGCCTTCGCTGGAAAGCTTGGCGTAAACCAGATCGCGGCCACGCTTCCAGGTGGTCATGACAATGAAAACGACCAAGCCCATCGCCAGCGGAAACCAGCCGCCCTCCGTCAGCTTGAATGCATTGGCGCCGAAATAGGCGAGATCGACCAGCAGGAATCCGCCGAGGATCAGCCCGCATTTGAGCGGGCTCCAGCCCCAACGGTAACGCGCGACGACGAATGCCAGCAGGGTCGTGATGACCATCGTTCCGGTCACGGCGATGCCGTAGGCTGCCGCGAGCTTGCCGGATGAACCGAATCCGGCCACCAGGATTGCGACTGCGATCAGCAACGTCCAGTTCACGCCGGGCAGGTAGATCTGGCCGATTTCCTGCTCGGACGTATGCTGCACGTCCATGCGCGGCGCATAGCCGAGCTGGATTGCCTGGCAGGTCAGCGAATAGGCCCCGGAAATCACGGCCTGCGACGCGATGACCGTCGCCAAGGTGGCCAGAATCACCATCGGGTACATCGCCCATTTCGGGGCGAGCAGATAGAACGGGTTCGCAATCGCTTCAGGCGTGCCGAGCAGCAGCGCACCCTGGCCGAAGTAATTGAGCACCAGTGCCGGCAGCACGAGGCCGAACCATGCGATCTGGATCGGCCGGCGGCCGAAATGGCCCATGTCGGCGTACAGCGCCTCGCCGCCGGTCAGCGCGAGCACGGAGCCGCCGAGCGCGAGAAAGCCGAGCAGCTGGTTGTCGGCGAAGAAGCGTAGCGCGTAAAGCGGATTCAGCGCGGCGAGCACCTGCGGCGCTGCGGCGATTTCGATGATCCCGAGCAGCGCGAGCGTGGCGAACCATAGGATCATGATCGGGCCGAAAAATACTCCCATGCGGGCGGTGCCGTGCTTCTGCACGATGAACAGCAGAAGCAGCACAACGAGCGCCAGCGGCACAATATAAGGTTCGAACGCCGGGGTGGCGATTTTCAGTCCCTCGATCGCGGACAGCACCGAGATCGCTGGCGTGATCACGCTGTCGCCGTAGAATAGCGCCGCGCCGAAAAGTCCGAGCAGGATCAGCACGGCAATCTGTCGCTTGCTGCGGGCATGGTGCAGCACCAGCGCCATTAGCGCCATGATGCCGCCTTCGCCCTTGTTGTCGGCGCGCATGATGAAAATCACGTATTTGAGCGCGACGACCACGAGCAGCGACCAGACCACCAGCGACAGGATGCCGAGGATATTGTCGTGGCTCATCGGCACCGGGTGCGGGCCGGCGAAGATTTCCTTCATCGTGTAGAGCGGGCTGGTGCCGATGTCGCCGTAGACGACGCCAAGCGCGGCCAGTGCCAGAGAAGCGGTGCGACCGCTGTGACGGGGTTCGTTCATGGAGTTTCTCTTGGATCAGGGCTGAAAGCGGTAACCGACGCCGGATACCGTCAGGAAATGTTCGGGCTGAGCCGGATCGCGCTCGAGCTTCTGGCGCAAACGGCTCATGTAGATGCGCAGGTAGTGGCCGTCTTCGGCATGGCCGGGGCCCCAGACTTCGTGCATCAGCGTGCGGTGGGTCAGCACCTTGCCCTGGCCGGCCACCAGTGCGCAGAGCAGCCGGTATTCGACCGGCGTCAGGTGGATGGGGGCGCCGGCCTTGTGGACCTCCCGGCGCGAGAAGTCGATTCCGACCTCGCCGAAACCGATCTGCGGCGAAGGCTCCTGCTGGCGGACGTGGCGGCGCACCAGGGCGCGGACGCGCGCGACCAGTTCGCCGATGCCGAACGGCTTGGTCAGATAATCGTCGGCGCCGGCATCGAGCGCGTCGATCTTGTCGGTTTCATCGCTGCGGGCCGAGAGGATCAGCACCGGGGCCCCCGACCAGGCGCGAAAATCGCGAACCACTTCGACGCCATCCATGTCGGGCAGGCCGAGGTCGAGGATCAGCAGATCTGGTCGACGCGTGCCGGCGTCGATCAGGCCGCGCTGGCCGGTTTCCGCTTCCAGCACTTTCCAGCCTTCCGCTTCCAGCGCGGCGCGCACGAAGCGGCGGATCTGCGGTTCGTCCTCGATCAGCAGGATGGTGACGCTGGCTTCAGCCATGTTCCACTTCCTCCTCGATCGCCGGCGGGTTGCCGAGCGGCAATCTCAGGGTGACGCAGGCGCCGCCCGATGGCAGGTTCGCGGCGTCGATGCGGCCGCCGTGGGCTTCCATGATCGCCTTGCAGATGCCGAGGCCAAGCCCGATCCCGGGTTTGGTCGATTCGGCTTCGCCGCGCTCGAACAACTCGAATAGCCGCTCGGTCTGGCCCGCAGGAAAGCCTTGCCCGCGGTCGCATACCGCGATGCAGGCTTCGCGCTCCTGGATAAAAGCGCGGATGTGAATCGCGCTGTCTTCTTCGGAATACTTGACCGCATTTTCAATCAGGTTGCACAGCACCCGCTCGATTAACACTGCGTCGAATTCGACCAGCGGCAGATCCCTGTCCAGCTCGACGCCGACCTTGCACTTGCCGAGCAAGTCCTTCTGCTGCTGCAGGCTGGCGCCGATCACGTCCTCGAACAATTGCCACTCGCGTCGCAGCGTGACCTTGCCGGCCTGCAGGCGAGCCATATCGAGCAGATTGGTGACGAGCCGACTCATCGCCTGCGACTGGTCACGGATCGCCAGCGCATTTTCCTGTGCCGCTTCGGGCAGTTGCGGGGTTTGTGCGAGCGCATCGGCTTGTCCGACCAGCGCGGTCAGCGGCGTGCGCAGATCGTGCGACAGCGCCGAAAGCAGCGAGGCTTTCAGCTTTTCCGCGTCCATCTGGATCCGGGCCTCCTGCGCGATTTCGACGTAATGCAGACGCTCGATGGCGATCGCGCCGAGCGAGGCCATGGTCAGGAACAGTTCGCGCCGGGAGTCGGTCATCGCGGCCAGTTCGCCGGCCGGCGTGATCGCCATCACGCCACGTATCGCCATCGGCGCTTTCAGTGGCAGATAGAGCGAAGGCGTGCTGTTCGGTGAGTCGGCGTCGCTGGAGATGGCTTCGCCTCGGTCGAAAGCGAGCTGGAGCAACTGGCGCTCCAGTGCCGGGCAGCCTGACAGCGTCAGCTTGTGCTTGCTGTCGAGCGGATAAAGACGGACGTTGAAGCCATAACGGGAAAGACCGGCTTGCAGGGCTTCGGTGACCTGTCCGAGCCGGGCGGCGCCAGTGAGCACCCGCGCCAATTCATAGAGGTCGCGGGTCTCCTTGTCGTGCTGCAGTGCGCGCTCGGCTTCCTCCCGGACGCTGGCGGTCAGTCCGCTGGTCAGCAGGCCGACGGAGAGCATCACGGCGAAGGTAATCAGGTAATAGATGTCGCTGACGGCAAACGACAGATGCGGCGGGACGAAAAAGAAATCGAACAGCGCCACGCTCAGGAACGCGGCCAACACGGCCGGCCCGCGCCCGAGTTTCAGTGCGACAAGAAAGACGATGAGCAACAGCAGCATCACCGCGTTGGCAAGGTCGAGCGTATCGCGCAGTGGCAGCAGCAGCCACGAGGTCAGCGCGCAGGCGCCGGCCGATACGACGTAACGCAGCACAGTCAGACAGGTCTGGTTCATGGAATTCCCCAGCGATCGGATAGTATTGATCGTAGGGGAATGTGGGCAAAAACAGTGTAGAGAGTGCGGCCGATCGCGTAAAAAAAGCGTAAACGGATTCAGCAGGCGATCAGTCGGATCGCAAGCGGCTGGCCGCTTTCCGCGATTTGCAGCAAACGGTCGATGTTCGGGTGCGCGCCGGGGCGGGCCTTGGCGTCGGCCGTGTGTTCACAGAACAGGCGCAGGCCCTTGTCGGCGGCCAGCGCGTCGATCGCGCCGAACTCCTGGTACAGCGCGTGGTAGACGCGCAGGCTGCCGGCTTTGCCGGGCAGGTTGTCGATGCGAGCGACAACCGTGGCGCCGTCGAGCAGTTCGAGCGCGGCGAGGTGGTCGATCGTGGGCAGGGTGGCGAGGGTTTCGGCAAAGTTCATGTGGCTCTTCCTGTTTGGTTAAGGTTGTTCAGGGTGGCTTTGCGCTCTGCGGTGTAATTCCACCATGGTTGCGCATCTTCGCCGGCCATGAAGCGAGTGATCGAGATGAAGACATCGAGCACGCACGGGTCATGCCGCGTGGCCGTGAGCAGGCAGAGCTGTTCGTACAATTCGTACGGGCTCTGGCCGAGCAATTGCCCGGGGCGCTCGATGCCCAACAGGCGCAGATCCTGCGCCGTTGCCGGGCCGATGTTCGGCAGGTCGGTGGGGCGTGTCCGAATTTAATGTGATGGTCAGGCTGACCATCACATTAAATTCTGTACAGGCCCGGTCGGTGAGTTTGTGCGTATTCCGGTTAAAACCAACCAAGCCTTCCAGTTCGAAACCTACCGTGCGTTCTCATCCAATGACGGCCAGAGGATCCGATCCAAATTAGGCCATAAATTTTGCAGAGTAATGATCAGAACTCCGTAGGATAAAACGGTTAGCCATACCCATGTGCAAAAATAGCGGATGTTCGCCTAGAAACCGACATTGAGCTTTCAGGCCTTCATTCAACAGTTCAAACGTGCCTAAGCATCAACTCCGAACGCTGAAACCGCAAAGTCTATGAAACTACGCAATTTCGGCGTCATGCGCCGGTCTGGTGCGTAGAGGATATGAAAGGGGCGGGAAGGGACGGGGTATGCGGGTAGTACCTCGACCAGTCTGCCCGCTGCCAGATCGTCTCTGACCAACTCACGGGGTTGTATCAGCAACCCCATGCCTGCGCGGGCAAGCATCAGCAAGGCTTCTCCACTATCGACCATCAGCTTGCCGGATACCGGCACGGTCATTTCGCCTTCCGGCCCTTCGAACGTCCAGCGAGTGCGCAACTCGGTATATGAAAATCCCAAGCATTTGTGCTGTGCCAGGTCATTTGGATGCGTAATCAGCGGATGGTTGTCCAGATAGGATGGCGCTGCACATAAGCGCAAGCGATAAGGCGCCAGTGCCCGGGCTATGAGCCCGCTATCCGATAACTCCCCGACCCGGAAGGCGACATCAAAACCTTCGTCGACCAAATCGACCAACCGGTTTGATAGCGACATATCGACGGAGACTTCAGGATAGGCTGTTATGTATTCAGGCAGGCGCTTCGACAAGGCATGAATACCGAACGATACCGGGGTGTTGATGCGCAACCGACCTCGGGGCGTACCGCTACTGATCGCAGCCATGCCTTCGGCTGCCTCGACTTCGGCAAGGATGATCTTTACGCGTTCATAGAAGGCAAAGCCTGCCTCCGTCAGGTGGTGTCGTCGTGTGGTGCGGTTGATGAGGCGCACCCCTAGATGCTGCTCCAGCGTCTGGACATGCTTGCCAACCAACTGCGAAGACATCCGCAATACATCGCCAGCCGCCGAGAACGAGCCCAACTCCACGGTCTTGGCGAAGACGCTCATGCTCAATAATCTATCCATTGCAAATATTCCGTTTCAAGTGATGGCCTATTTTCACCATTTATCCGGATTGCTTTCAAGTTTTAAAGTGAGCGTACTCACAAAGCAAACAGGAGAACACCATGAAAGTTGCAATCATTGGAACGGGCAATATGGGCGCGGGGCTGTCCGCAACGTTGGCTGGCGCGGGACATGAAATCTGCATCGGCGCACGCGATCTGGTTAAAGCCGCTGCGTTGGCTGAAGAAATCGGTCACGGCGCAATCGGAGGCGGGATTGCAGCCGCCGCCAAACTGGCCGACGTTGTGATTTTGGCGCTACCGTTCGGCGCGGCAGTAGAGGCCATCAAGCAAGCTGAAGACTTGACTGGCAAGGTGCTTGTCGACATTTCTAACCCCATCAGTCCGGACTACAAGGAACTCGTCATTGGCCATACCACTTCGGCCGCTGAGGAAATCCAGAAGCTGGCCCCGCAAGCTTATGTGGTGAAAGCCTTCAACACGATCTTCGCCCAGTTGCTGGCGCCAGAGGCTCGTCAGGGCAAGATCTTGCAGGTTTTTGTGGCCAGCGACGATACCGCAGCCAAAACTTCAGTTAGTGAACTGGCACAGTCCGCTGGTTTCGAAGCAGTCGATGCCGGCCCGCTCTCCAATAGCCGTTTTATCGAGCCTATCGGTGAGATGAACATTCACTTCGGCTATTTCCTCGGCAAAGGCCCGACCGCCGCTCCGGCGTGGGTTCAGGCATAAATCGTTGGCTCAAAATAAGTGGCTTGCAACGGGTAGGCCACGGCCCCTCAAGGATGATCATGAAAACCTGCATCCGCACCGTGCTGTGCACATTGACATTGTTAGTTTCGTCTGGCGTTGCTTGGGCGGCTCCTGCCATTGAAGTACTGGGCAGGGACTACGCTTTTCCCAACAAACTGGAAGATCTGCCTGCCAAGCTGTCGGATTTCAAAGAGCTGCAGATCAACAGCTTCACCACCAGCGATGACGTGAAGCTCAGCTATTGGGAGGCAGGCGCGGGCAAGCCGCTTGTGTTCATTCCGGGCTGGTCAGCCAATGGCGCCGAGTACATCAACGTGATGTCCCTGCTCAGCAAGCATTACCACGTCTATGTGCTGGACCCTCGTAATCAGGGCCTCTCGCAGCACGTCGATCACGGTAATCGCATCGCTCGCTTTTCTGCTGACCTCAAGGAGTTCTCCGAGCATCTTCGACTGAAATCGGCTGATTACGTGGGTTGGTCGATGGGTGCTGCCATGCTGTGGGGCTATATCGATCTCTTCGGGACAAAAGGCATCCGCAAGGCCGTATTTGTTGATGAGCCGGTGTCGATCTATTCGCATGCCGACTGGTCGGAGCAGGAGCGGCGCGAAGCTGGAGGCATGACATCTTCGGCGGAGCGCATGGTCGCGGCATTTATTGAGGGAGTTCCGACAAATAGCCTGATTCTCGACATGAAGGTGGTTGAACGCGCGATGACGAAAGATTCGCCGTATTACGTGAATTCGGAAGCTTTCGCCAATGCGTTCATCAAAACCGATCCGCAATACACCGCCAAGGTGCTGTTCGACCACATCAACAATGACTGGCGCGACGTGATTCGCCACAAGATCAACGTACCAACCGCGATTTTCTCTGGTGAGTACAGCAACAACCTGCCCAGCCAGCGCTGGATGGCTTCAGTCATCCCGAATGCAAGGTTGTATGTCTATAGCAAGGCCGAGCAAGGAGATCACTTCCTTATGTTCAAAAACCCGGTCAAGTTCTCGGCCGACCTTCGTAATTTTCTTGAACATTAATTTGTTTGCCAGAAACCCGACGCAACAGACGCCCCTATTTTTCTACGCAAGGAGATAACCATGCCCGTCGTACGTGTTACCTGGTTTGAAGGGAAAGACACCTCAATCAAACAAGCTGTCGCCGCTGAAATTACGGAAAGCATCGTGCGGAATACCGGCACCGATCCGAAATATATCTATGTCCTTTTCGAAGATGTAGCCCCATCGGATTGGGCGGGGGAAGGCAAGTTGTTTGGCAGCTAATGCCCGATATTTTGGACGGGTAAAACAACTTTTCTGCATCACGAACCAGTAGCCGGCAAAAGGCTGCTGGTTGGGATAAACATCATGACTACCACGATATTTGCAACCGTCGAAGCCAAGCCGGAAACCATTCAGCATGTGGAAGCGGCGCTACACGGGATGATCCTGCCAACGCGCAATGAACCTGGCTGCGTCCGCTAGGAGGTGTCAGGAGTTTTGTGTGCCGAGGTCGGTTTAAAAATCTCAGCCTAGGGCGTTGGTGAATCGCTCGCCAAACAGAATGGCAAACTGATTAACTGCCTGCTTCCAAGTGATCGGCGGCATCTTCCAATCTTTCTCAATGTTGCGCAAGGCCAAGTAGAGCAACTTGCTGGCCGCTTCGTCACTGGGGAAATGCCCCCGGTTTTTGACGATCTTGCGTAGCTGCATGTGCATGCTCTCAATGGCGTTGGTGGTGTAAATGATCTTGCGTACTGCCGGTGGATAAGCGAAGAACGGGATGACCTGCTCCCATTGTCGCCGCCACATGGCCGCTACCGTCGGGAATTTCTGCCCCCAATCGCCCAGGGCAAAAGCATCCAGCGCCGCTGCGGCTGCATCGGCGGTCGCGGCCTGATAAATCGGCTTGAGCGCGGTCGCCAACCCCTTGCGATCCTTCCAGCTTGCCAGATTGAGCGAATTGCGGATCAGGTAATGAGATGGACGCCCCCTACCCGAAACGGCATCTAGGTGCCAAAGTGGAGTTGTCGAACAACCACTTGAAAGGCAGAGGGCGTCATGAAAAATCTTACGGTAATCGGGCTTGATCTGGCAAAGAATGTTTTCCAGGTT